>ERZ795054.757-NODE-757-length-36601-cov-8.753817_pt1 | contig 36601 bp, 32 predicted proteins | sample MGYA00375138_ERZ795054 | MGnify/ENA primary metagenome ERZ795054 (study PRJEB30183, sample SAMN05720215) | anaerobic digester metagenome | isolation source: active sludge of municipal wastewater-treating anaerobic digesters | place: USA | collected 2014-12-23 ... | reverse complement strand
CTGACCAAAACTCCTGGCCGCAGAATGCATCGTATTTCGCAAACACCACACTAGATCAGTTTTTCGGCGCCGTTGTATGCCTCTTCGATGCGCAAGACCGCCGCGGCGATCCCCGGGTGTTTGGCATCATGGTGCGCGCGCATGAATTCAAACCGGGGGCCTTCCGTGTGATAAGAGATCGAACCTTTGACCTGGAACGATTTGCGGTTCTTGGTGAGAAACAAGATCGCGCCCTTGGTCCCGCTCTGGATGTTGGCGCGGGTTTTGCAGAAGTAATTATCCGCCACAACGAAATCGTCGAGGGCATCCAGCCAGATTTCCCCGACGTAAATCGCGTTGGGGATTCCCGCTTTATCGACGGTGGCAAAGACGGCCGGCCCTTCCCGGTCATTCCATGCCTGAGCCACTCTTACCATGCCGCATGTCATAAGCCTGGGCTTTCCTGATTCTGCGCCCGCGCAACCACATCCGTCTTGCGGCGGTGATTGGCGCTTATTCTTTCGGGGATGATGATGATCTGTTTAGCAGGACTTGGCTCGCTGGAGGAGGGTTTCCAAGTCTTCCATTTCCGCTTGGAGATCTTCCTCGTGCTCGACTTCATCCTGGAGAATCTGGAGGACGACGTTGTAGGTGACAGGATCTTTTTGCATCGTGAGATTCACCAGTGCTTTGTAGGTCATGATGGCGCACTGCTCTCCCTTGATATTCTGTTCGAGCACCGCTTTCACGAAGGGATCATCCGGGGCGTCATAGCCGCAGTTGGTATGTTGGTACCAATCCGCGGGTTTGGTGATGGGGATGCCTCCGAGCTGAATGATGCGCTGGGCGAGCATGTCGGCGTGGCGAAGTTCGTCGGCGGCGTGCTGAGTCAGTTCGGCGATGACCGCCTCCTTCATCGGGCCTTTCACCACTTTGGCGCCAATCCAGTACTGATAGTAGGCCAGCCATTCATCCGCGTAAGCCTTGTTGAGCAACGCGATGAGTTCGTTCACATCCATATCGACGATTTGTCTGCCTTTGGTGCCCATTTCAATTTCCTTTCTTATGATGGTTTAGAGTTTACGTTTTTCGAACCAGGCAAAGAGCGCGATCGTTCCTGCCCAGAAAATCGGGATGACAATCCAGCGAGATACGCCCAGCGTTTCCGGCAGGCCGATCTTGCCGTAATCTTTCCATGCCAGGACGCTGGATTTCAAGAGTGGATACAATTCTGCATAGATCGCGGCGCCAACGATCATTCCGAGGAGAGCGAAGATGGCGTGCCAGCGGCCTTCGCCGATCGCGCCGACCGACGTGCCCGGACAGAATCCCATCACGGCCCATCCGGCGCCAAACAGGAATCCGCCCAGGAGAACCGCGCCCAGGTTCATGGGCTTGTGGCTGATTTTCAGCGCGCCAAGATCGTTGAGCAGTCCAATGCCAACCATGCCCACCAGAATGGCCGAGAGCATGAATTTCAAGATGGTCATATCCTCGAGGCGCATCGCGCCGACCTGCTTGTCAAACCGCAATACCCGACCTTTTTGTAGCAGGAACCCAAACAGAAGGCCTGTGATTAGGCCCAGGAGCAGGCTATTCATTTTTCCTCCCTCCATACACGAAACGCGCGATCAGAATCCCGGTCCCAAAAAACATGGCCAAAGCCGCGAAGCCGCTGATCGAAAGCTGCATGAGTCCGCTCAATCCATGACCGCTGGGACAGCCATCCGCCATGCGCGCTCCGATCATGGCAACGACCCCTCCGAGGAAAGCCCAGAGGGCGCGTTTGCCGATCGAGTTGCCGAACCGTTTTGCCCATGCGGGAGGCACGCCCTCGTATTTGAAGCTGCGATCGGTGATCGAGGCGACAAGCGCTCCCCCGAAAATTCCGATTACCAGCATGAACTGCCAGTCCACCTGGACTTTCTCCTTGGCGTAATACTCGTTGTTGGCTACATGGCCGGCGGCCACGGATCGTTCCAGCAGCCCTGCCGCGCGAACAAAAGTCGTGGAGGCCCCCAAAAAACTGGTCTTGCCCATGACCGCCGTGGTGGCCCAGGCCGAGGCCACCGCCAGTAAACCGACCAGTGCGCCCGCCAGATAGGGGCTCCAGCCGCCATCTTCAGTTTTCCATTTCATCTGGGTTGCTCCTTTCTTTTCTGGGTAGGATTAGATTTGTGTAAAAAACCAGCGCTGTGGAGTGTTCAGGATTCTGCCACGGCGGGCCGGGCGGCGTCACGGCAAATTCAAGGCCGTGGGCGTGATGACTGGGGCTGCTTGAGGATTGCCCTCGGGAGGGACTGGGGTATTCATGGTTGACCTTTTGATGGGATTTACGGTTGGTTTAAGGGAAGCGCCGAAGGGCGCCCGACAGGGGATGAATTGGGATTGTTGGAAATCGTGGGAGCGGGGGGAATCGACAAACGATTCTGGGCTCGACCCAGAAAAACGCCAAGGGACATCCAAACCAAAGCCAATCCAAAGACGGACAACGCGAAGGGGAGCAGCCCCGGGCCAAAGGCGGCCAGAACACGTTCCAGGTGGGCGCCGGCGGCATCTCCGGACCGATAGCCAAACGTGTCGAGGAATGACTTGGCCTTGTATTTTTCCTGGCGATTCAGGACGGTGAAAAGAGTCTCTTCGGCGGGCCCGGTAATTCCCTGCTGGGCTGCTCGAAAGAGGGCGTTGACGATGGTGAAGAGCAGGAGGGTGGGAGCCAGGGCCAGGATAGCGGCTCCGCAGAGGCCCAGGAAGGGGGTTGCCGCCAGGGCGGTTCCCACGCCGGCCACTCGCATGATGCGGCCTGCCAGGAAAGCCTGGGCGAGCAAAGTGGCAATCTGGGTCCACAGATTGAGATGCGCGAAGAGAATGGTCTGTTGCTCGGGCGAACTGCTGGCCGCCGCTACCATCCGCAGCCCTGTAAAGTAAAGGAAGGTCGTAATTAATCCGTTGAGGGCCACGAAACCGCCGATCGCAAGGACATAAGAGGATTGCGCGACCGCCTTCATGCCGGCGAGCCAGGAACCTCCCAGGGACGATCCGTTGATGGGCGAATGAGTGGATAGGGACCGGGTTCGCGTAAAGGCAAACGAGACCCAGACCGCCACTTCGAGCAGCAAAGCCGCTGGAGGAAAGAGCCATCCGATCCCCCCGTAACGGACCAGACGCCAGGAAATCAAAGAGCCAACAATGGCTCCGAGACTCCCCCCCAGCGCGATCACCGGGAACAGCCGCTTGCTCTCCGCCAGGCTGAAGTGATCCGCCATGCTGGCCCAGAACAGAGAAACCACCAGCAGATTGAAGACAGAATGAAATATGTAGTAGCCGCAGGACACCCATTCCCGAAGCCCCGCCGGCATCAGCACGATGCCAGCGCCAAAGCCCAGCAGAAGCAGGGCGCAGATGCGGAAGACGGCGGCAATCAGCCAGCGGCGCGGAACCCGCGAAGCCAGCCAACCAAACAAGGGCGTCACCACCAAGGCGAATGCGACTGTCACGAGAAACAACTGGCGGATGCTCTCGATTCCTCGCGCCAATCCAAGCGTGTCCCGAACCGGCCGCAGGATCATCAAGCTGGTGAGCAATAAGAAGAACAACAGGCCGGCGGCCAGCGCGGAGGGACCTTCGCCCGAATGAACCTCCATGCTTTTTCCAAGCCACTGCCCGAGGCGCTCGCATCCCTGCCGCCCCCGAGCTAGTGTGGTGTTTGCGAAATACGATGCATTCTGTTGCGCCCAAAATGGCCCGATGACGAGGCACGCGGAGGGCGCATCCCCTTCGTGGGGCTGTAACCGACGCGTAACGAAGTCAGCGGGCCATTTTCGGCGCAACCCTCTGGGCGGCCGTTCTTTTGGCCAGGCACTTCGTTGCGCCTCCCTTACAGATCCATTCCGGATATGCGCGGTCGGCGCGCCTCGCTCCTGACCAAAACTCCTGGCCGCAGAATGCATCGTATTTCGCAAACACCACACTAGACCACTCCCGAGTTCGGACGGTTGATCCATAGCTGACTTTGAACGGAGTCTCATGACACGGGGTTGGACTTCGACGATTGAACCGGGACACCCGGCCGCCAGCCGACCAGGAGCTCCTGCATCTTTCCCTTGCGATAACGGGTGGTCCAGCCCGCATCGCGCAACCGTTTTCGTAGGTCGCTGAAATCGCAGCGATGACATTCGTGGATCTTGCCTTCGGATCGATGGAATCGGGCCATGATTTGAAAGCCGCGAGGACTGAAATCCGCGAGCACCAATTTGCCCCCGGGTTTCACGACCCGCCGCATCTCCTCCAGCACCCTTTGGAAATCCGGGATGTGATGGATCGCATTCATGGTGACGATTGCGTCAAATGCCGCATCGGGCCAAGGGAGACAGGCGGCGTCCCCGATGACGTATTGAACTCTGTTTTTCACGCCCGCATATTCGATATTCAAACGGGCGTAACGCTGTTCTTCGGCCGAAATGTCGAGGGTTGTCACGGACGCATCACGGGGAGCCAAGGCCGACAAAAAGCGGCCTTTGCCCGTGCCAATCTCGAGGACGGAACCCTCCAGGGGCAGGGCCTGGGCCATCACAAACTTGACGCCGGCCGAGGCATCATACCCAAAACGCCGCATCCGGGCATCGCGCGCGGCCAATCGCCGGTGATTGGCGACGGCCGCCGGACTGCGACGACGCTTGGTGGGTGGACGGCTTCGAAGAGATCTGTCAAGGGATTTCATAGCTAAAACTGTCCGGTGGAAAGCATCACCAGGGTGCAGGCCCGAAGGGTTTGCGCGCCCCGTTGTTGGAGCCGTTCCTCGAGTTCGGGATTCTCGGCGCCGGGATTGAAGATCACCCGACGGGCGCCGCTGTTGAGGATGTCCTCCACAATCGGTTGCTGATTGCGGGCGGACAAATACACCGTGATGGTATCGATCGGCGCCGCAATCGCGCCCAAGGAAGCCGCGACAGGCGTGTCGTCCACCTTGGTCAGCGCGGGATGCACGGGGTAGGGGGTATGTCCTTTTTCGCGCAGCATCCGCACCGCTTTGTAGCTGTAGCGATCGGGTTTGTTGCTGGCACCGAGCACGGCGACGTTCATGAGATTATTCCTTTCCTGTTTTGGGGTTGCGAATCCATTCCCGCGCGGTTGGGAAACGATGACCGTGGGCGGGGTTTGTCTGACGAGGACGACCGATAGAACACCGAGGGGCCATGGCGGCTGGTTCGGATGTTTCCCTGGTCTTCCAAGATAGCCAGGAGTTTTATGGCTTCCGCGGGTTTCATGCTTAACCCTCGTGCGACATCCTGGACCGTGCAGGGTCGTCGGCGCAAGAGGTCAAGCAGGGTTTTTGTGGAGGATTGCGCCTCCCGAGGGACACGATGGATGCGAAAGTCGGCGATGACCTCGGCGGGAGGCTTGAACAGCCGGGCCAGCGATTTCAAGCGTTCGGGAGAAACCTGCAAAGCGTATTCCTCAGCGGGCGGGCGGACCGCGGTGTTCAATTGGACCTTTTCAGGCCGGATTCTCCGGATTCGTTCCGCCATTTGTTGAACGGGAATCCTGAGGGCCGTGTAGCCGCCCAGCAGCATGACTTCCAGCCAGTATTGGCCCGAGAATTCCTGCCGAAAGACCTCCAATCCCGAAATCAGACGTTCGAAGGTAATCTCGGGATGGGGACGATTGACGAAGGCAAACCGGGCGGGGTCCGGAGCGTCAAGGGACGGTAGAACAAGATCCGCGGCCTGCAATTGTCTCCGGACTTCCGGTTGCCAGAGCAAAGAGCCGTTGGTCAGCACGGCCACCGGAATGTCAGTGAGGCGATGGATTGCGTCGATGAGCTCGTCCAACCGGGAATAGAGCGTAGGTTCGCCCGAGCCGCTAAGTGTAATGTAATCGGGCTTGGTTTCCAGCTGCCGTTCCAACTCATCCAAGACCCCGTCCATCGGCGCCCATTCCTTCCGTTGGACGGTGTGACAGGTGGTACGGCCCAGTTGGCAATAGATGCAGTCATAAGTGCAGGTCTTAAAGGGGACCAGATCCACACCGAGTGAGCGGCCTAATCGACGGGAGGGCACAGGGCCGAACACATGCTTTGGAGGTTGGATGCGTGATTTCATGCTGGAGATCGGGTGGCCGTGTGGATCCTAGTTTGTCAATTACCGCGAATCATGCGCACCAGTTCATTGGGTCTTTGGTAACCATTGTTGACGGCGATTTCGCGCAGGGTTTGACGAGGGGTAAACTTGATGCCATTGGCTTCGAGGCGAGCGGATGCCGCCTTGAGATCAATGCCTTCCTCGATGCAGAATTCGCTCAGGGTCTTGCGCCCGGCGCCGCCGCCTCCCTGCCCGCCGGGCCCCTGGCCCGAACGCCTTTCCCCGTGGTTGGTGGAGCCGACCATGATTTCGTAGATCCGCTGGGCCGGCAGCCGGTTCTGTTTGGCGATCTCACCCATGCGGAGATCGGGAGCCGCCCCTCTGATGCCGCGCGATTCCAAAACGGAGAGGGCGTTGGTGACCTCGATTCCGGCCTTTTCCGCCAATTCACCCAAGGTCAGCAACTCCGCATGAGGAATGGGAGGCCGGTCATTCTGGATGTCCCAGCTTTCCCGCAGCGTGTCGGTGAACACCAGAAAGGAGGAGAAAGGCGGAAGTTCCAGGCGCACCGCGGCAAAGAGCGCCCCGCACAGAAGCACCCCCGCCAGCCATTCCCGGCGCCAGCCGAACTGCCGGGTTGCCTTGTTTTTGAAGTAACTCATCAAAGGGCGCCAATTGAGAATGAGGTGGAAAATGGAGGCGACGACGAAGAGGAGGCTGAACCAGATGTGAAGATCGATCCATTGGCTTTTGCGAAGGCCGAGCATGGACCAGTCGGTCCAGTTGGCGATGCGGCCCGGAGGGGCGGCCCATAACACGATTCCACTGACCGCCAGCGCCAGGAAGGCCATGGAGACCACCACCGAGGTCAACGCGCGCCATTGAAACGAGGATTTGGGATTCTGCATCGTGTGGATCGGTTGTTCCGGGTCCTTTGGCGTAATGGGAGTCTTCATTTCCGCACTGAGAATGACTGAAACATACGATTAAGCATTATCCGTTGGGATGGATGTGATTCTGTGGCGGTTGAACTGCAGGAGGGTTCTCTGGTCCGGTTTCATGGGGATGAGCCTCATGATCCGGATGTCCGAAGTATCCCAGCGCCACCGCGAGCGCCAAGCCGGTCAGCAGCGCCAGGGAGAGCTTGAGGCGGTCGTGCGAGTGAAACTGGAGTTCCGGCAGGAGGTCGGCGCAGGCAATGCAGAGAAAGGTGCCGGCACAGAAGGCCAGGGCGTTCCCTTGCAGGATGGCATTTGTTCCCGCAAAATAATCCACTCCATAAAAGAACAACAGGGCCCCCACCGGAGTGACCAGAGCGAAAAGCACATTGATGAGCTGGCGCAACGAACGGGAGCAACCCTCGGCCGTCATCAAGGTTGAAATGGCCATCGCTCCAAAGGGCTTGTGAAGAATGACCGCCAGCGCAACGCCAATTCCCGCCCCGGCCGCTCCGTGCTGCGAGCCCACAAAGGCCGAGGAGGCCAAGGCCACGCCGTCCACCAACGAGTGGAGCGATAAACCGATGGTCGTTCCCACCCAGGAGAGTTCGTGAGTTCCCGGCGCGTGTGGATGCGAATGTCCGGCCGAAATGGGGCGGGGTATCTCCTGAGCCTCGACCCGCTTCGGGGAAGGCTCGTGCGTGTTCGCTTCCATTTCGGCCGCGTGATGATGGTGATAGTGAAACAGCCGCTGGAGAAAAAACATCAGCAGAAATCCCGCCAGAACCCAACGCATGGTTTGATCGACGGAATGATTCTGATGAAAGGCATGCGGGATGAAGTGGAGCAGGGCGATCCCCAGCATCAAGCCGGCCACGGCGCTGACGGCGATCTGAAGCCGGGTGTGGTTCAGCCGCAGCGCCAGGATAAGCCAGCCGCCGGTCAAGGCCGCCAGCAGCACCAGGGCACAATAAAAGAAGAGCAGCGGGGTGGGGGAGAGCGGGGGAGGAGTCATGATGAAGTGGGATGGAGTCGGGTTGTTGATTAAGCCGCGATCTCGCAGGATTTAGCCGGCTTTCTCGAACGGCCAGGCGACCACGCCCCCATCCATGACCCGAACACGGGTGTAACCGGCGCCCTGGAGGATTTTAGCCGCCTCATAACCCCGCAAGGACACCTTGCAGAAGGCGACGATCTCCTTCTCTTTGGGCAGTTCGCTCAGGCGCGAGCGCAAGGCGCCCAACGGAATCAAGACCGAGTGCGGCAGGCGTTCCTGCTGGTGCTCGGCCGGACTGCGCACATCGAGGAAGACAAAATCGTCTTTGGCGTCGAGCCGCTGTTTGACTTCCATGGCGGTGATGCCCGAGACCAGGCCGTCCAGTTTGTTCCGGGCGACATTGGCGGCGGTGATGATGTTATCAAGCGCCGTGGCGTAAGGCGGCGCGTAACAAAGGTCCGCCTTGGCCAATTGATCGACCGTCATTCCCGCCGTGATGGCCATGGCTGCGACGTCCATCCGCTTGTCGCCCGCCCCGGGGCCAACGGCTTGGGCGCCCATCAGCTTCCGGGTTGGCGCATCGACGATGAGCTTCAGCATGATCAGTTGCGAACCCGGCATGTAATGGGCGCGGTCAAAATCCGGCACCACGACCGTGATGATCTCATGGCCGTGCTGACGGGCTGACTTTTCGGTCAGACCCGTCCGCGCCACGCAGAAGTCGAAGACTTTGCACACCGCGCTGCCCAGGACACCCGGGAACCGGTCCTGGCCGCCGCAGATGTTGATGGCCGCGACGCGCCCCTGTTTGTTCGCCGTGGATCCCAACGGCACATAACAAGGTTGACCGGTTTGGAGATTTTTTCCTTCGACACAATCTCCCACCGCATAGATATTGGGATCGTTGGTGCGCAGGGTGTCGTCCACCTGGATGCCGCCGGTGGGGCCCAGGGCGAGATGGGCGGCGCGCGCCAGATCGACATTGGGCCGAACGCCAATGGCGAGGATGACCATGTCGGCCGGCAAAGAGCCCCGGGTTGTGCTGACACCGCAGACGCGGTCGTCTCCTTCCAAGGCCGTGACTTGGGTGTCAGTCATGATCTTGACGCCGTGTGATTCCATGTGGCGTTCGACCAGCCGTGCCATTTCCCAATCCAGCATGCCCAGAATTTGGGGCAGCATTTCCACGATGGTCACCCGGCAACCGCAGTGCACAAGGGCTTCCGTGGTTTCGACGCCGATCAGGCCGCCGCCAATGATCACCACGTCGCGGGCTTTGGCCTGGGCGAGCAATGTCTTGATCGCTTCCGCGTCGTGCATCCCATGCAGCGTGAAGACATTTTTCAGTTTGACATTGGGCAGGGGAGGAAAGACAGGACGGGCGCCGGTTGCCAGAACCAGCTTGTCGTAGGGCAGCCACAAATCGGCGGTTTCCCCTAAGCGGCGGGCGCGGACCCGTTTCTGGGCTCGGTCAATTTCGATCGCTTCCGTTTCATTCAGAACCCGAACATTTTTGACCTTCTGGAAAAAGGCGGTATCGCGCACCACGCCTACGGCGGTGCTCATGAGGTCCTTTTGTTCACGGACCATCCCCGAGACGTAATATGGCAAACCGCACCCCGCGTAAGAGAGGAACTTCCCTTGTTCGAGGACCGTGACTTCAGCCTCGGGGTTCAGTCTCATGATTTTGGCGGCGACCTTGGGCCCGGCAGCGACTCCTCCGACGATGACAACTTTTAATGGCATAGGATTGCTTTGTTGAACCAGGACGGAGATGACGGGTCGTCATCCGGCGGATCCGACTCGCCGGTTCGCCTAGGGTTTGCCGATCGTAACCGATTTCCCCATAGGCCAATGACGCTGCTGACCATCGCCGTACCCTGATATTTTCCATACCATATCAGGAAACGGGCTCCCGGCCAAGGCCCGGGAACCCCTGGAGTGCGATGGGCCGGTTATCCGTGGCACCCATGCTGGTGCTGACCGCACGCGCTCGGTCCGGAGTTCAAACGCCCTTCCAGAAAGGATTGAGCCAGTTCTTCGGGCGTTTTGCCAGCAGCGCCGCTTTTGACCGTAATTCCGTTTTCGGCGAACAGACTCAGGGCGCGTTGTCCCATCCCGCCGGCGATAATGACCTGTACCCCTTGCTCGTGAAGCCATCGGGGCAACAAACCCGGTTCATGCGGCGGGGGGGTTACCTGTGTGGTTTTCGAAATGGTTTTTGAATCCGGGTTGGCCTCGATCAAGGCGAACTGCTCGCAATGACCGAAATGATCGGCAAGCCGTCCTCCGGCCAAGGGAATGGCGATTTTCAGCATAGTAGGGTTGTTCTGAGGTTCAGACTTAGTGATTGTATCTAACTGGTTCAGGATGGGTTTTGTGATTTCCATGAAAGCCGTCGCGGAACGATCGGGTGTGGTTTGCGTGATCAAGGGGATGCCGTGATCCCCGGAATCCACCACCGCGGGATCCATGGGGATTCCGCCCAGGAAGGCAACCTCCATCTCCCGGGCTAATTGTTGTCCACCGCCGGTCTTGAAGATCTCAGTCTTATGGCCGCATTCGGGGCAAATATAACCGCTCATGTTTTCAATAATGCCCAGCACCGGGAGATGAACCTCTTTGCAAAAGGTGATGGATCGACGCACGTCGGCGATGGCGACCTGCTGGGGCGTGGTGACCACGATGGCCATGGCCGGATGCCCCACCAACTGGGCAACCGCCAACGGTTCGTCGCCTGTGCCCGGCGGCGAATCGACCACCAAAACGTCCAAGTCTCCCCATTCGATTCCCCCGAGTAATTCACGGATCGCTTTGTATTTCATCGGACCGCGCCAGATGATGGCGTCGCGCGCCGACTTCAGCACAAACCCGAGGGAAGCCACCCGAACGCCGGACGGGCCGACGACGGGGCGCAGGGCTTCCCCATCGAATTCGAGCGAGCGGCCTTCCAGGCCGAGCAATTTGGGAATGCTGGGGCCGTGGATGTCCACATCGAGCAATCCGACCTTTTTACCGGCGGCGGCCAATCCAACCGCCAGGTTGGCGGCGACGGTGCTTTTGCCCACGCCGCCTTTGCCGGAGAGCACCAGGATTTTCAGAGCGATCTTCGAGAGCCTCTGGCGAAGAGTCTCGTCCTCCTCGGGATGGTGCCCAGGCGGTTTTGGGGATGAGTCCGCAACAGGAACCCGCTCCGGCGCCGCCGGGTGGTCGCGAGAGGCGCTGGGACTCTCGGCGGGGATTTGATCCCCGGATTGTGGACGGGCCCGGTAGTCGGCGAGGGTTGCCTTGAGGGTATTGACGGCTAGGACTGGACAGTGTTGATGATCGGGGGGCAAGCCGCCCACGGCGTCCAACACTTGATCCGATGTGATCCGGCTTGCGGCCTGAAGGTCTTTGCCCTCGGTCAAGAGGGCGGTCACTGCGCCGCTGGCAATGGAGGCGCCGCAGCCATCCGATGTAAACGTGGCTTGCAGGATGCGGTTGTTCTCAATAGCAAGCCAAAACTCCATGGTGTCGCCGCAAGGCCCGGTGAGACGGGCATTGGCCTGGGCGCCTTTAAGAGGTCCAAAATTAGACGGCAGTTGACGCGTGGTGTTCATGAGAGGTTCTGACATAAAACCGACCATCCTTGCCGGATGGCTTGAGAGGCCGGGGAATCGCCGAGTTCCACCACCGCGACTCCTTTCCGCTGAGCTTCGGTGATGGCGGGATCGTAAGGCACCCGCGGAAGGATCAAAGCCCCATCGGATCCCGCCCGCTTCTCAATCCGTTCCGCGATGTCCGCGTTCAGGGTCCACTTGTTCACGCAGACCGCCGTCGGCAGGCTGAAATGCCGGGCCAAACGCAGGACACGATCCAGATCGTGTTCTCCCGAAAGCGTGGGTTCCGTGACGGCGAGAATCCGGGAGGCCCCCGTAATCGAGGCAATCACCGGACATCCGATGCCGGGGGAACCGTCCACCAGGGTCAAGCTTCCCCCCCGTTGCTTGGAGATTCGCTGGGCTTCGGAGCGAACCAGGGTCACTAGCTTGCCGGAGTTGCCCGCGCCCGGATGGAGTTGGGCGTGGACCATCGGTCCGCAACGGGTCTCGGAAACATACCACTCGCCATCGACAGACGGGTTGAACTCGATTGCCTTTTCCTGGCAAAAGTGGACGCAGACCCCGCATCCTTCGCATGCCGACGGTTCGATCCGGAAGGTGCGCGGAACCGGTCCGTTGCCGGGGCCATCGAAGAAAATGGCTTCGAAACGGCAGAGTTCCTCGCACTTGCCGCACGCCGTGCAATGGCCGGGTTTTATGCGGGCTTTCTTGCCGCCGGTGAAGGCCTCACGCCGATGGACGCGGGGTTCGAGAACCAGATGGAGATCGGCGGCATCCACGTCGCAGTCTGCCAGCACCAATTGGCGCGCCAGGACCGCAAACGACGCCACCAGGGAAGTCTTCCCGGTGCCACCTTTGCCACTGATCACAACGAGTTCAGGCATGAAAATCCCTCAGGGTGCAATCGGCGCGCAACCTGGCCGTCCATCGGCCGGTCTTGATCCCTCTTTCGGTTTCGCCAAATAACATAAGGATGAAGCGGGCCTTGGTAATTCCGGTTGGTCTTGGAAAATAGAGGCGTTGCCAGTTTGAGTTAATGGATTCAAATCGGATCGGACCTTTTCGGGCAGGCGCCATCCTGGAGCGATTTTTTCGAGTTCCAAGAGCAAGTGGGCAAACGACCGCCGCATTCCCGGCACGGCTTCAATCGCCAGCCTGCCTTCCGAGTAAGCCTCGGCGACCGCCAAGATGTCGGGAATTTCCGCCAGGATGGGGATTCGACTTTGCTGGCAGAACCGCCGGGTTTCAGTCGCGCCGGCGAGGGCGCGATTGATCACAACGCCACAGTTCATTCTCGAGGACTTGATCACGTTCCAGGCCAGCTTGAGATCATGCAATCCAAAGGGCGTCGGTTCGGTCACCAACAAGACAAAATCGCTGCCGCGCGTCGTTTCAATCATCGGGCAAGCGGTGCCCGGAGGCGCGTCGTAGATGAGGAGTTCAGCCGGAGGCGCCGATTGTTTGACGGCCCGAATCACGGGCGGGCTGGAAGCTTCCCCCACATGAAGCCGGCCTTGTACTATCCGAAGCCGTCCCGAGCGGCCCGTTTCAACGATGCCCATGGGATGAGCCCTCTCCAGGATGGCATTTTCCGGACAAACCAGCTTGCAGCCCCCGCAACTGTGACATAACTCGGGAAAGACCAATACTTTCTGGCCCAGGCAGACAATGGCATTGAACTCGCAAATGTCCCCGCACAGGCCACAGAGCGTGCAGTCCGGCGCTTGGACTTCCGGAACAAGCCGCGATATCTCCTGTCGATCCTCGATCTCCGGAGCAAGAAAAAGATGCCCGTTGGGCGCTTCAACATCGCAATCCAAATAGGCCGTTGTCAACCCGGCCTCCGATGCCAGTCGGGCCAGGTTTGTGGCCACTGTCGTTTTTCCGGTCCCCCCCTTGCCGCTTGCCACAACGATTTTCACGGCGCGTCCTTCGGGTTCACCCCGGCGGGTTTGATGGAGAGATCATCGATCAGAGAACGCATCTCGTTCACCAGATCCCGCAATTCACTGTCAAACCGCTCGACAGGCGCGCAGATCTGGCGCAGAACCGAGTCGGGGTATAAGCGAAGGCTCAAGAGAGGGGGGGGTGGAGCATCACAATCTGGAGGGAGAGGCCTCATTTTTTCGCCGCTGGCAGGAGACGGTTTTCTTGGTCCACGCGGATCACCCCATGAATCTTGGAATGGAGCATGAACCGTTGCTTTGGAGCGGCGGCCTGCGCTTGGCTCTTGGGAGCTTGTTTCATTCCCGATCTTTCGATGAGGACTACTTGGCCTCCACCTTCGACAAGTCTTGAATTCGGTTTCGAACTTGTTCCAGGCCGGCTTCAAGCCGGTCGGCTTGCTGCTTGAGGACGGCTAGTTCCTGTTCTGCGGTCATGCCGGGTTGAACAGAACCGGTTAAGGGATCGGGCAGGGGTGTTCCCGGTTGCTGCGGCATCGCAGCCCGCTGCCCGCCCGTCAATCCTGTCGCGTAAAACCAGTGACGATGGCCGCGGCCGCCCCCGCCAAAGCCGCCCCCGCCCCGTCCCCGGCCGAATCCCCGTCCCCTCATTGGATGGGCCCAACCGGCCTGATTATAGCCGGCGCAAAAACCGGCTGCGCGGCCGGTCATCGGTCCCTGGCCCATCGGGCCGGTTTGATCTCCACCTGGCATAAGAATCTCCTTTCGTTTATGGATTTGTTTGTTCTTCTGTTTGCGTTGCATTCGGATCGACATTGGATGCCGTCGTGGGCCCAGGGCCCATGCCGCGTCCCATGCCGCGTCCGCGTCCCCCGCCTCCTTGGCGTCCAGCTTGACCTCTTCCACCGCCCCAGCCGCGGCCTCGGCCTCGGCCGCCGCCGCCGCATCCGCCCATACCTTTGCCTGTTCCTGGCCCCTGGCCGAAAGGCCCGGTTCCGTCGCCCATTGGTGTCATATGTTTGCCTTTCTATTCGTTGAGTTCAGTTGTGTCGTGAAAGTGTCTTTGCGCGAAAGGTAGTCCGGTGTCGAAGGCGATGAAGATTCCTCGAGGGGATGGTGTCGATGGAGGACCAGGCTTCCGACCTCGTGTCCCACATGCCGGCCCACGAGGGGACATTTGACCTTAAAGAGAAAGTAGATGGAGCGCGGGGCATCATCGAGGGTTTCGTAATTGGCCTGGCCTTTGGCGATCACCAGATCCGCCTGTTGGAAGCGCCTTCGAAATTCCGCGTCGCAGGCATCCAGCACAATCCCGGCTCCGTCGGTCCCGTTATCAATGACCTCGACTCTCTCGGGCAATCCTGCCGCCTCGGCATCCTCTCGCAAGGCATCGTTGATGGCCGGTCCGCCCTTGACCACAACCGTGATGTTGTCCCGGTCCAACAGCTCGATGAACAGACGATCGAAGATCAGTTCGCCCGCGTTATCCGCCAGATAGAGAATATCCTTGGCGCGAGTGGTTGCGTTTATAAAATCCACGAAATCCCCCTTCAAGGGCGAGGCGAACGAATGCTCGAGCGCCGCCGGGATATCCTCCGGGCGCAAGTTGCCATTGATTCCAAAGTCAATAATGTTCGCCGCAATCGCCAGACGCACCGCGGCTTGTTGAGGATTCTCCGAGGCCAATACCCGCTGTTTCCACTCAGGATACAGGGCCAAAGCGAGGCGGTTGGACTCCCGTTTGACGGTCAAGTAAGGGTCGGCAACAGCGGTCCGCTCGCGGACTTGGCGGTAGATCCAATGGCCGAGCATCGGGGGGCGCGATAGGTCCAACTGGCTGGCATGCCGCAAAGTCTCCCGCAAAATGGCCTCATGCGCTTGGGGATCCGCTGTGGCCATTCGGGCAACCTTCAGGCACTGCTGCATGAGACAGGGAATGCAGTCCAGAGTGGTCTTCATCACCAGTGCGCCTGGGCGTTGGACGCCGTCATCAACGTGAGTTGTTTTGCCGCAAAGGCCTTAATCGCTTGATCCACGGAAATCCCGCTGGCCGCATAAACCTCGATCTTGGCGGCTTCGAGGGCCGACCAGGCCTTGGGCCCCACATGGCCAGTCAGGACCGCTGACACTCCCAGGTTCGCCAGTGTCTTGGCCGCTTGAATGCCAGCCCCCTGGAGCGCGCTGGCCGTGGTGGCGTTGTCCACGACCGTTTGTTGGCCGGTCTCGCTATCCACCACGCGAAAATAACGCGCCCGGCCAAAACGAGGATCCACCGAAGACTCAACCTCCGGTCCTTGAGCTGTCACAGCAAATTTCATATTGATTGCATCCATTTTCCATTTCCGTGGCGCCGGGAATTTCCCCGGCGCCGATGACGATGGCCATGCCAGGCGCATTGCCCGGAACAGCATCCCGGCATCCGAAACTCGGATTGCTCGAGGTTGTCGGTCAGGAACGCCCGAAGCACGGCCTCGGCCTCCCCGCAAACATGCGGACGCACCCGCACGCCGACATCCTCCAGACAGTAGGCGACCGATTGGGACATCGCGCCGCACAACAGCACCTCGGCCCCCATTTCCTTGATCCCTTTCGCCAACTGGGGAGGCTGGGTCTCGGCGACCAAGACTTCCCGCCGACTGGTTTCCCGGCCGTTCTTCAGCTGAACCACCAAAAAGCGGCCCGCCACATCCAAAACCGGAGAAATCCGGCCGTCCCAGATTGGCATGGCCACTGTCATCGCGGCTCCCTTAGCGATTTTCGTGCCAAGTGTGGAAATGCACGGTTGACTCATAAGAATAGGCTGTTATTTAACGGTATTATGGCTGACCAAGGCTCCCTGCTTGGAGATGAGTATTGCATTATGCACGAGTAATGCCGCAACATTCTGTGCAGAATGCCATTCTCCGGCTGGAATCGATGCTGCCGAACGGGTCAACCCCTGACAGAGGCGGTTAAGCGGTTCTGGCAAGATCTCGTTGGGTTTCATAGCGATTTTATTTGACGGTCCGCGCTGGGCAGGTCAGTTGTGCCGCCTAATCGGACCAGGCCGTGCAGCAAGAGCTGTCGTAGGGCTGGCAGATTTCGTGTCCCAACCATTTCAGGTCGGCATCGTTGGGAGCCGGGATGGGAGCGCCAAGCTGAGTCAGGCAAGACTCTTTCGGATTCAGAACGACCGAACTTTTCCATCGTCGTTTGATGACGTGCCCGTCGGCGTAGGAGATGATTCCGGAATTGCCGTGCGCCTTGCCGGGCAGGTCTAGCCAATAGGCATCGGGCCCTTCGCAGGCCTCGGAGGCCAGGGCGAAGGTTCCGTGCTGGGGATTTTGTTCATCGAAAAAGACCGGCATGGCGGTGGGTCCGCCCGATTTAAGGCTAAGATGGCTCGTGGTGTAGAAGAGATAGAACCCATTCAGCTCGTTGCCGCTGCTGATCCGGGGGGCCGCCATCAAATCGACGTTGCCCAGGTAGTGATTGATGGCGTAGGACCGCGCCACTTTCTTCTGAGCCGGACATCGATAGGAGCCGGTATTGTTAACGTAAGACCATAACAATCCATTCTTGATGGCCGGTTCCAGGTTTTGATCCTGGCTGTAGATCATCTGGACCCAGGAACGCAAGTGCGCATCCTGTCCCTGCAGATCAAAACGGATTCGCGTGCCCGGCATTTTGTCGTTGTTATCATCGGCATAGAGCTGCCAGGCAAGCTGGAGCTGGCGCGCGTTGCCCATGCATTGGGCGCCTTGAGCCGTCTGTTTTGCGCGACCGAGCGCCGGCAGCAGCATGGCGGCAAGAATCGCAATGATGGCAATGACCACCAGGAGCTCGATCAACGTGAATCCCATCAGGAGAGGCCTGGTGTTCCGGAAAGCCATCCGGATCTGGCCTCGATTTTCGGGCTGGCGGGATAGGATGCGGATTTCGCCGAATTCGCCGGCAGCATCAATCTGCGACGAAATTCGGCCCTTCAACTTTAAGGTTGGCGTCGCGATGTTCATGAGTCTCCTCTAAGCGTAGATCGTGCCAACCCAGGCAATTATCTAATAAGTATTTGTCATCGTGTAAGATAAGAAAATGAATCGGCAAAGAGATCGCTGCAAGGCATGGCATTTTGCATGGATCGATTCAATAGCTCAGTTCAATTGCCATCCGAGAAACTGCCTTTGCGGAGTACGTTAATTATTAATTTAAGGGCAGACCCCTAGCCTGGGCGGAGCTGGCGAAGGAGTGCTGTGAAGTCCTCGGGCCATGGGGCTTGGAAAGACACTTGTTGCTTCTGGCGCGGGTGAAAAAAACCGAGTTTCCAGGCATGGAGCATGTGGCGGGTGGCTTTGCAGCCGGTGGTTTCGGTCAGGCGCGTGTTTTGACGTCGACCGTATACGGTGTCGCCCGCCAAGGGACAGCCGAGGTGCTGGAAATGAACGCGGACTTGATGGGTTCGACCGGTGTGCAATCGGGCTTCGACGAGGGCGGCGGCGGGAAAGGATTCGATGAGCCGATAACTCGTCCAGGCCTCGCGGCCGCCGCCATCGGTCACCGCCATGCGTTTCCGGTGGTTGGGATGACGGGCCACGGCGGCGCGGATTTCTCCGGCGGAGGCGGGCGGGTGTCCGCAGACAATGGCGAGGTAGATCTTGTCGATCTCGCGCCGGGCGAATTGACTGGCGAGGGCCAGATGGGTGGAATCGTTTTTGGCGACGACCAGGCAGCCGCTGGTTTCCTTGTCCAGGCGATGGACGATGCCGGGGCGAGCGACACCGCCGATGCCGCTTAATTGCCCGGCGCAATGGTGGAGCAGGGCGTTGACCAGGGTGTGGTCCGAGTGGCCAGCGGCCGGATGAACCACCAGGCCGGCGGGCTTATTCAGCACCAGCAAATCGTCGTCCTCGAACAGGATCTCGATCGCCATTTCCTCGGGCTGGGCCGTCGAGGGTTGCGGTTGGGGCCAATCGATGGTGACGAGTTCTCCCGCCCGGGGGGCATGAGTAGGTTTGACGATTTGGTTATTGACGCGGACGGCGCCCTGGGTAATCAGGCGTTGCCAGGCGCCTCGGGATACTGTGGGAAAGTGGTCGCGCAGGAAGGTGTCGAGTCGCTCCTGAGGTCTGGACTGTTCAAGGGTGAAGCTGCTGCGATCGGGATTGCTCATGCGCCAGGTTCCGGGCGTTTCCCTGAGAGCTGCCACCATAGCCCGGCGCCGACCAGAAAGACCAGCAAGCTGAGCAACTGCGCCGGCGTGGCCCAATTCCCGAGATAAAAGGTCTGGTAATCCCCCCGGAAGAACTCATCGATAAACCGCAGCACGGCGTAGCTGATGAGGTAAGCCGCAAAGATCTGCCCGTCGAATTGTTTCCGACGGTAACCCCAGGCCAGAACCGCATACAGCCCGGCATTCAGCAGGGATTCATAGAGTTGGGTGGGATGAACCGCTGTGCCTGCTGTTTCATGGTCCGCGGGGAAGCGAATGCCCCAGGGCATTTGGGTGGGCCGTCCGTAACAACAGCCGTACATCAGGCAGCCGACGCGTCCGAACACATAGCCCAGGGCGATGCTGGGCGCCAGGGCGTCGGCCGTCTTCCATAGGGGAAGTTTCTTCCAGTGCAGATAGAACAGGCTGGCGATCGTTGCGCCCATCAATCCGCCATAAAAGACCAAGCCTCCCTGACGGATCATAAACACTTCCCAAAGCGGGTGGTTCGCGTAATAATCCTCCCAGTTCGAGATAACATAGAGCGCGCGGGCGCCCAAGAGAGAACCTATGACCAACCATGGACCCAAATCGATGATCGATTCGGGATTGAGACCGTCGCGCAGGCCGCGCCGGCTCGCGGTCCACAGACCAACCATGAAACCGATGGCGACCAGAATCCCATACCAATGGATATCCAGTCCGCCCAGTTGGAAGGCAATCTTGTGCACCCACTCATCTTAATCCACAGGCTCGCCCGGCGTCAATGTCAGCACCCCTCGCAATTTTCAAACAGGCTCTCAAACAGGAGCTACCCCACGTATGAATGAGAAACCCTTGCGTTTTGGCACAAGCGGACTGCGGGATTTCGACGAGAACCTGACCGATCGGGAGGTCTACATCAACACCAAGGGTTTCCTGTTGTATCTCGAGGATTTGGCGCGGCGGGGAGGGGTGGGCGGCTTGAAAGAGGGCGGGCCCGTAGCTCTGGCGTCTGATTACCGTCCCAGTTCACGCGTCGACCGGATCCCGCGAGCGGTCGCGGTGGCCATCCTCGATGCGGGATACGAAGTGGTTTTCTGCGGCCATATTCCGACGCCGGCTGTTTCGTATTATGGATTGAGCCGGGGAATGGCCAGCATCATGGTCACGGGCAGCCACATTCCTTTTGGTTTGAACGGGATCAAATTTAACCGGCCGAACGGGGAGATTCTCAAGTCCGAGGAAAAACCGATTTTGGAAAAGGTGGCCCGGGTGCGGGAGGAGATTGCCGCGGGGCCGCGCCGGGATTGGTTCCGGCCCGATGGGGGATTCCATCCCGAGGGGGCGCCTATGTTAGGTCCATTGCTCGAGAGGGCCGGCGCCGCGCTGGCCCGGAAAGAGGCGCGGGCGGAGCACGATTATCTTCAGCGATACGTGTCGGTGTTCGGACCTCAGGCCTTGCGGGATTTGGACCTGGTGTTTTATCGCCAGTCCAGCGTGGGACGCGATCTGCTGCCGGCGATCCTTCGGAGTTTGGGGGCCAGGGTGTCCGAGGTGGGAGAACTGGCCGTTGATCGAGGGGCCTTTCTATCGGTGGACACGGAGAAGATGACTCCGGAAATCCGGCAGGCTTTGCGCGGGCTGGCGGCTGATTTCGCCGCCGAGCATGGGCGCAAGCCCTTTGCGGTGCTCAGCGCGGATGGCGATGCGGATCGCCCCGTTTTTTGCGACGAAGAGGGCGAGTTTATTGCCGGCGACATGTTGGGCGTCTTGACCTCGCTGTACTTGAAACCGGGTTTCGTGGCGGTTCCGATCACGTGCAACAGCGCGGCGGTCCGGTGGCTGCAGCGCCTGGCGACCGTGGTTCAGACGCGGGTGGGTTCGCCTTACATCAACCAGGCGATGCAGACCGCTTTGCGGGCAAATCCCAAACTGCGGGCCGCGGGCTACGAAGCCAACGGAGGATACCTGTTGGGCACGGACTGGGACATTGGATCGGAGAGGCTGCGGGCCCTGCCGACCCGAGACGCGGCGCTGCCTCTGATTTGCGGGCTTCTCCTGGCCCGCCAAGGCGTCCTGGAAAAGGAAGACGGCTCGATGACGCCCCTCAGCCGGGTTTCTGATTTGATCAAGGTATTTCCGAGGCACGTGTTTGCCGGGGTGGTGGATCGCGAACACGACGGCGTGGCCTATGAATCGGCCGAGACCGGGAAGCGGATTCTCCGTCGATTAAGTCCCCTCGAGGAGGGGATTCAAGAGGTGGATTTTCGGCGCGAGACGGTCGTTTACGCCTCCGAATCGGGATCGGCAGACCTGCCGGGCAGAGAGGAGGGCGGGCAAATGAATGGGCTGACAGCCGAATGGCAGGTCATCCAGAGAAGGCTGGCCGCCTATTTCCATCCGGCGCGGGGATTTGTCCCCATCGAGAAACTTAACTACCTGGATGGATTGAGAATTTACTTCGCCAATGGGGAAATTGTGCATTTGCGCCCCTCGGGTAACGCCCCGGAATTCCGGTTTTATGCGGAGGCAGACCAGGCGGAGCGGGCGCGTCAGATTGGCGAACGCCGGGTCGAGATCCTCCGGGAGATGATCCGCGATCTGGCCAAGGACTGATGGCCAAGCCTGAACCGCAAATAAAACAACTTAACCGCGAATGGACGCCAATCCACGCGAATCATGGCGACCCAATTACGAAGGTCTCAAAGTGTGCGCGTAATCGATGGAATGTCTGAGATCCAGTGATAACCGGCACGGCGGGATAAATCCCGCGCTCCATTCCAGCCGGAGCGCGGAATTCATTCCGCAGAGCGATTCTGCCAGCAGGAAAGCTCCGGTTTTATTCGCGTCCATTGGCGTTAATTCGCGGTTCTGTTTTTCGAAGCGTTTTCTGGGCGGTTTTTGGGACGAAGCCCGGGTGTTGACGTCCGCAGGCTGTTTTGTTGTGATGCGGGGAGACATCCATGGATTCCGGCGAGAGAGAATACTTCTCTGAAGGGGCTTGGAGGGTCTGATGGCGCGTATCATGAAAATAACGCTGTTTATTCCTTGTTTTGTGGATTCATTTTATCCGCAGGTTGGCATCAGCATGGTGCGGATTCTGGAGCGGTTGGGTCACCGAGTGGAATTTCCGGAGGACTTGACCTGTTGCGGACAGCCGGGATTCAACAGCGGTTGCTGGACGGAAGCACGGTTGGTGGCCGAGAAAGTGCTGCGGCGTTTGCGCGACACGGAGGTGGTGGTCATCGCCAGCGGGTCCTGTGGCGCCATGGTCAAGAACTACTATCCCGAGCTGTTCGCCGGGACGCCTCTCGAGAAAGACGCCCGAGCATTGTCGGCGCGGACTTACGAGTTCAGCCAGTTTCTGGTGGACCGCCTGGGAGTCACCGATGTGGGGGCTTGTTTTAATGCTCGCGTGACTTACCATGACGGATGCCACAGCCTGCGGGAAATGAACATCCGCGATGCGCCCCGCCGGCTGCTGGCCCAGGTGAAGGGCCTGGAACTGGTCGAGATGAAACAGGTGGTTTGCTGCGGATTCGGCGGCACTTTTTCGGCCAAGTTTCCCATGATCTCGACAGCCATGGGGGAGGTCAAATGCGCCAGCGCCGCCGAGACCGGGGCTGACTACATTGTTTCCAGCGATTCCAGCTGTCTGATGCATATTCAAGGCCTGCTGGATCGCCAGGGCAAAACGATGCGCACCATTCACCTGGCCGAACTCCTGGCACGCTCATGAATACTTCAGCTCATCAATTTCACGAACAGGCCACGCGGCTTTCCCATGATTTGCGCCACCGGGCGCTCATTCAAACCGCCCTGGAAAAATACGAGGTCAAGCGCGACGAGAAGAAGGCCGTCTTTCAGGACTGGCAAGGAGCCCGGCAGCGCGCCGCCGAGATCAAGTGGGAGGCCGTCAACCATCTGGATGCTTACCTGGTGGATTTTGCCCGCAAGCTCGAGGGGCGGGGGACCAAGGTGCATTGGGCCGAAAACGGCGAGCAGGCCCGCGAGATCATCGTGGGGATTGCCCGCGCCAAAGGGGCCCGGGCCCTCATCAAATCCAAGTCGATGACGTCCGAGGAAATTCACCTCAACGAATCCCTCGAACAATCGGGCGTATCGGTGGTGGAATCGGATCTGGGCGAGTATATCGTTCAGCTGCGCGGCGAGGCCCCCTACCACATTGTATTCCCGGCGATGCATCTGACCCGGGACGAGATCAGCGATCTGTTTACCCGGAAACTGGGCACTCCACCCACGAAGAGTCCCGAGGAACTCACGATGATTGCCCGGCGGGTGTTGCGTCAGAAATATATCCAGGCGGACATTGGCCTCACAGGGGCGAACTTTGCCGTCGCCGAGACCGGCATGATTTCGATCACCGAAAACGAGGGCAATTCCCGGCTGACGTCCGCCCTGCCCAAAACCATGATCACGTTGTTGGGCATCGAAAAGATCGTGCCCCAACTGGCTGATCTGGCCTTGTTTCTCCCGATGCTGGCCACGGTCGGCGCCGGCCAGTTGATCTCTGGATACAACACACTTTACGGCGGGCCGCGGCAGCCCGGGGAATTCGATGGACCCGAGGAATTTCACGTGGTCCTGCTGGACAACCAGCGGACCGTTCTGATGTCGGATCCTGAACAGCGGGACGCGCTGCACTGCATCCGATGCGGGGCCTGCCTGAATGCCTGCCCCGTCTACCGCAATATCGGGGGCCACACCTATGGGACGGCCTACTCGGGACCGATTGGATCGGTGATTACGCCGCACCTTCGAGGGTTGCTCGAATGGAAGCATCTGTCCTACGCCTCGTCGCTCTGTGGAGCCTGCACAGAAGCCTGTCCCGTTCAAGTGCAGCTGCATCATCATCTCCTTCAGAACCGGCGCAATGTGAACCGCCAGAAACCGGTTTGGTGGGAGAAACTGGCTTTTCGCGCCTTTGCGGTCCTCGCAAACAGTCCGGGGCTTTGGCGCTTGGCCCAAAAAGCGGGCCGGCTTGCTCAAAAAGCCCATCCCTTGATCAAGGGCGGCGCGCTCGACCCGGCTCGGCCCTGGACGCAATCACGCGATCTGCCGCCCCTGGCCAAGGAAACCTTCCGCGATTACTGGAGAAAACGCCGATGAATGCCCGAGACGCCATCCTGGCCCGCATCAAAGAGGCCCTTCGAACACCCGCGCCCCCGGCCGGCGCGCGCGATCACGATTCAGGCCACCCTCCAACAGGAGCGCCGTCGCGGGATTTTTCCCGTTTCCTGCCCGCTGTCGGCGATTCATTCGAGGATAGGATCCAGTCCTTTCGCGCAGCGGCCGCCGAATTGAAGGCCGATTTCCGTCTGTTTGAAACCCAGGAACAGGCTTTGGCGTCCCTCCGACAGCTCAGCGCCGAAGAGAAGTGGCAGCGCCTGGGTTCGCATCGCGGCGCGCTCACAGACGCGGCCTGTGAAATTTTACGTCTTCCCGTGGTTCAAACCGATCAGGCCTATGATGTGGCCGCTTTGGAGGCCTGCGACGCCGGCCTCAGCGAATGTGACGCCCTGGTGGCGCAGACCGGCAGCGTGGTCGTCTCGAGCCGCAGTGCCGGTGGACGCGCCCTAAGCGTGCTGCCGCCGCACCATGTGGTTCTGGCACGGCGGGATCAACTGGTGCCGGACCTTCCCCAGGCCCTGGCGATGATCCAAAAGAAATACGGCGACCACTACCCCAGCATGATCTCGTTCATCACCGGTCCCAGCCGCACCGGCGATATCGAACGTATCCTGGTCCTCGGCGCCCATGGTCCGAAAAAACTAACGATCTTCTGCTTCTAACGAAGCTGCGCCTAGGGATCGAGGCCTTATGAAAGAACTTCACGTGACTGGTCGGTTTGAGTCGCAGCTTCGTTAGTCTTTCAGGCCTTTGAAATTGGGTTCGAGGCGTTTATTTTCCTCGAGGAGTTTGGCGAGGGTTAGTTCGCCCTGGCGATAACCGGCCTCGCGGCCCAGGATGGCGGTGAGGTTGGATCGGACCGAGGGGGCGACGGTGGGATTTTTATAGTTCCCCTCGAGAATGAACTGGTGGAATTCCTGAATATTCTTGACAGCCCCGTCGGTGTAGAGGTCCGCATGGCGTCCGCCTTTGTAAGGTTCGTTCCCCCGGATGAATACCTCGCCAAAGTAATCCGTGACGATGACACCTTCGGATCCAAAGACCCGGCAGGTGATTTCGTCCTTCATTTCCGGAATGGATTGGATGCAGGTGAAGGAGAGGGGCACCTCGTTGGCCATGGTATAATTAACAGCGAAGTGGTCCCAGATGCTGCCTTCAGGACGGAGTTTTCGTCCGCCCATGCCGACGGCTCGAACGGGGTCGGAGTTTAGGATCCACGTGGCCACATCGAGGGCATGGATGCTTTGCTCGACGATGAAATCCCCGGATAACGGCAGCACGCAATACCAGTTGCGCAGGGCCTCCGCCGGATCGGCGGGAGGTCCTGTTCGACCGCCGCCCTGCCACGGATAATGCGCCTCGGCCAGCACCAATCGGCCGAGATCGCCACGATGGACGCGCCCGACGGCTTCGCGGTAGAAGTCGCTGGCCCGGGTTTGAAAATCGACGAGGAAAACCTGTTTGTTCGCGGTGGCTTTGCGGCCGGCGTCGGCAAAGACCGTGCAACCGGGAACATCGACCGCAATCGGTTTGGCCACGAACACATGTTTGCCGGCTTCGACCGCGCTCATGGCCTGTTGGGGATGGAAATAGGGCGGAGTTTCGATGACGACGGCGTCCAGGGGGCTTTCCAGGAGTCGTTTGTAACCGGAAAGCCCGGTATAACGTCGCGAGGCGGGCACGCCGAACTTGTCGCCGAACACCCGGACCCGGTCCTCGAAGTAATCGGCGCCGGCCACGAATTGATAAAGCCCGCTCTTTTGGAAGAGATCGGCAATCCAAAGGCCGCGTCCGCCGCAGCCGATCAGGCCCAGCGAGATCTTGGTATTGGCGGCTGCGCCGAAGACGAGCGAAGGGTGGAGGGCCAGAAATGCGCCGGCGGCGGTTTGAGCGAGAAATCCCCGTCGGGTCACGCTGCGATCTGGATTTGGCTTTTTCATGATGGTTTGGCTTGGAAAACGAGCCTGTTATGCCCGAAACTGAGCGCGAATACAACCTAAAGACGTGAGATCATGAGAACGCATGGATGGATAGGTGTGGGATTGTGGCTCGTTGCGATGACGAGCCCGGCTGTTGTCTCGGCATTTGCGGATGCCGGAATGCCTTTGCGCGAGGCATTCGAGCATCCGGCTGCCAAGCACAGGATCCTGAAGATCATCCACGGCTGGCCAGATTCAACACGGACCCAGGAGGATTGGATCCGCACGTTTCAAAGACAGGGGTTCGGCGGCGTGGTCTGCAACGTTTCCTTCCAGGAGTATCTCGAGAGCCCAGCCCGATGGGAGGCATTTCGAAAGGCCATCACAAGCGCCAAGAATGCTGGCATGGCTTTGTGGTTGTATGACGAGAAGGGGTATCCCTCCGGAACGGCTGGCGGGTTGGTTTTGCGGGATCATCCTGAATTGGAGGCCCGGGGCTGGTTGATCGCCGATCAAGAAGTCCAATCGGGCCGCGTCGAATTGGGCGTGCCGCCGGGAGACCTGGTTCTGGCAGCCGCTTCCCGTTACCGGGATGGCCTTGTTGCCAGAGACCCTCAGGTGGACCTCAAGGATTTCATCCGGGAGGGACGGCTGAACTGGGACGCGCCCGCGGGTTCATGGAAGGTGATGGTGGTGACCGAGTCCCGGCTTTACGAGGGGACCCACGCGCAACTCAGCCTGGCGGATCGGACGCCCTATATCAACCTGCTGGATCCCGAGGCGACCGCCCGATTTTTGAGGGTGACGCACGATCGATATACTCGGGAATTGGGTGGAAACCTGGGCACTTGGTTCGAGGCCACGTTTACGGACGAGCCCTCGTTAATGAGCCTGTTCTTGAAACCGATGCCGTACCGGGTTCTGCCTTGGTCGTCGCAACTGGAATCCGAGTTCAAAAATCGTCACGGTTATGCGTTGCGACCGATGTTACCGGTGTTGGTCGGTGATGAAGGCCCAGACGGGAAGAAAGTCCGCTATGATTTCTGGCAGACCGTTGGAGAGTTGGTTTCAGCCAATTTTTTTGGTCAGATCCAGCAATGGTGTCGCGCCCATGGATTGCCCTCGGGCGGTCATCTGTTGATGGAGGAGAACGTGCCGGCGCATGTGCCGTTGTATGGGGATTTCTTTCGCTGCATTCGGCGGCTGGACGCTCCCAGCGTCGACTGTCTGACCAGTTATCCGCCTGATGTTCCGTGGCAAATCGGGCGTTTGCTGGCGAGTGCCGCCGAGCTCGAGGAGAAACGCATGGTGATGTCCGAGACATCCGATCACAGCCAGCGCTGGCGCGGCCCCAACGATAAACGGCCAGTCCAAACCGTCACGGAGGCGGAGATTCGGGGCACGCTCAACCGTCAGATGGTCGGGGGCGTGAATGTGTTCACCAGTTACTATTCATTTGCGGGGCTGGCGGACGAGCAGTTGCGGCATCTGAACGACTGGGTGGGGCGCTGTTGCGCCGTGTTGCGGGAAGGATGCCAGGTTGCCGATATCGCTGTGCTTTACCCCGCGGAAAGCCTGTGGCCGGTCTCATATCCGGCCCGGTATATGGCTGCGGCATCGCCGCAAGCGGCGCGCATCGAGCATATTTTTCGCGGGGTGTCGGATGTCTTATTCGACTCGCAACGTGATTTCACCTATGTGGATGCCCGGGCATTGACCGAGGCCAAAGTCGAGGGGGGGACTTTAAGCCATGGCCATTTGCGTTGGCGCGTGGTGATTTTGCCCGGGACCGATACGCTGCCCCTCAAAACCTGGCGCAACCTGTCGCGGTTCGTCAGGAGCGGCGGGGTGCTCATCTGCGCAGGCGGAAAACCTGCAAACAACGAATCGGAGTTTCCCTCTCCACGCGTGCAAAAGCTGTTCAAAGAGCTGTACGCGGGCGTGCCGGAGGTCGGCGGTCAGATCGCAAACCGCGCGGGCGGCGGTGTGATCTTCCTGCCGAACGGCGCGGAGATCATGCTCCCCGGACTATTGGATCGTCTCCTTGAAAGGGAGATTCGGATTGTGGACGGTTCCACCGTTTCCTTGCGAGTCACTCATAGGAGGGCGCAGGGACAGGAGGTGTTTTTTTTGGTGAACGATTCGCCGGATTCATGGCAAGGGAAGATCGACTTGTCCGTGTCGGGGCGGGGCGAGCAATGGTTTCCCGCGACGGGTGAGGTGAAATCGCTGAATCAAGGGCAGGGGATAGTCCTGGATCTGAAGCCTTACGACGCCACGTTTCTGGTGTTCGAAGGCGCCGTCGTGCCGCGCCGCCAGCCCGTTCGCAAAGGCCCGCTGCCGAACCTGGTCCTTCGAGATCTGTCGATCGAAGAGCCCCGGGTTTCTCGGGGTGAGTTCGTGAGGGAACATCTGGCGAAATCCAGTGCCGGGGGATGGGCGGTGACGGGGAACATCACCCGGTCGCAAGTCGATACGTTTCTATTCACCTCCTTCTCTTGCCCGGATTCCGCGGGTTTGTCCCGGGGCAGTTTTCTCATGCTCGAGACACGCGTTCCCACCGGGCAACGCACTCCCTGCCAATTGCTGGTGGTTTTGCATGAGAAAAATGGGGCCGATTACCTGGCATCCACAGGCCGGATGTTGGGAGTCGAGGGATGGGAATTCAGCCAGATTGCCTTTCACCGTTTTCAATTGGCCGGATGGTCTACAGACGACAACGCGCGGTTGGATCTGGATCAAGTCAGCGAGATCCGCGTGGGATGGGGCGGTTACTTGGGCCAAGAAGGAGAGTCCGTCACCTTCGAATTGCGCCCGCCGCGGTTGGGAATTCTGAGTTCCGATCACCAATAATGACATGATCCACAGCGACCACCGTTGCGAGCATCGCCGGGTTGTTGAACATGTCCGTGAGGAGTGGCGTTCCCGAAACCATGAACCCCTCGTTCCGCTATTCCAGCGCCGTGATCAGGGGGATGCCGAAAAACTCGGAGGCGAGAATTTCTATTTGAAGTGGTTTCAGCTCCCGCTCACTCAGAGTATTTCGAACCCGCTCGACGAGTCGCATGTAAGTGACTTCGGTCTTGACTGTGGTTTGTTCGAGACGGGTTAAATCCGGTTGGGCTAATGCGTCACGGCGGATCCGGACCAGTTTGATCAGGAATTTTCGGTGCCAATGTAAGAGCAATAATAGATCGCGCTGCCTGCTGCTGAGTTCGGGAAACAAGTAATCCACCCAAGCGGAGGACGCGAAAATATCTTTCCGATCAAGCCATTCGGGGCTACCAGAGTTGGGGTGAGTGAGTTGCCATTGCCGGACCGCTTCGTCGGCATGGAATTGGGCGTCCGCCATGATTTGTTGGATCTTGCGAAGAAGATTCATACTGCTCGAGTGTTGCCAGAGGGAGAGTTGTGTTCCGGATCGAAGGGTGTGCCGTCCCATCCGGTTTTGAAGGCCGGATGGGACGGGGAGGGAATGAACTCACATATCCTTGAAGTGAGTATCCATGGGGAGGGGATCGGTTACCGTGGGAGCTGTGGTAATCAGGACCGGGGTTCGTCCGCGGGAAGGCGTCGGCGCCTGAAAGCCTTTGCCGCCATGTCCGTTGCCGTTTGCGGGTGTCGGAGCCTTGAGGGGAGTCGTGGCCCGGTGGGTTGCTTTCGGGCTGGATGCCTTCGCGGCGGCGATAGGCTTGTTGGCGTTCACGTCGACTGAACGACCATCGACCAGGATCAGTAGTTCGGTGACGGCTTCCTGGAGGGCTTCCGCCTGGGCATTCAACTCCTCGGCGGCGCTGGCGCTCTCCTCGGCATTGGCGGCGTTGGATTGGGTCACCTTGTCCATCTCACTGACCGCTTTGTTGACTTGATCGATGCCTTGCCGCTGTTCCTGGGACGCGGCGGCAATCTCGCCGACCAGGGCGTCGACCTGCTGGGCCTTGTCGACAATCTCCTTGAGTTTCTCTTCGACATCGCGGGCCTGGATGACGACGGCTTTGAGTTGTTCATTGACCTTTTCACTGACCCGAACCCCTTGTTCGCTGCGACTGACGGCGGCCTCGATCTTCTGGGCGGTTTCGCGGGCGGACTGGGCGCTTTTTTGGGCCAGGCTGCGGACCTCGTCGGCCACCACGGCAAAGCCCATGCCCGCCTCGCCGGCCCGGGCGGCTTCGACGGCGGCGTTCAAGGCCAGAATGTTGGTCTGGAAAGCGATCTCGTCGATGGTCTTGATAATTTTCGAGACCTCGTCGTTGGAGGTTTTGACGGCGTCCATGGCGGCGCGCATTTCGTCGCTCGAGACCTGGATGGAATTGACGGCCTGGTTCATGGTTTGGGTGCTTTGGGCGCCTTGGTCGGCGGCCAGGCGGGCCTGGTTGGCGAGGTCTTTGGCGGTCTGGGCGCCCTCGGCGTTGCGCTTGGTCATCGAGGCCATTTCCTCGAGGGACGAGCTGGTTTCCTCGAGCGAGGCGGCTTGCTCGCTCGCCCCCTCGGCCAACGACTGGCTGGAGGCCGAGACCTGACCTGCGGCCGAAGAAGTTTGCTCGGCGCCGGACAGCAAGGCATCGGCGACGGACTTAATCGGTTTTGTGATCGAGCGCGTTAGGCCCACAGCCACGGCAATCCCCAACAGGGCGGCCAGACAGAGACCGAAAATAACAATCATCGTCGAACGGCTGAGGGACTGGGCCGAGGTTTGGGCGACTTTGGCGGTGTCCGTCAAACCCAGCAAAGCCGTGTTTTTGGCCTCGTCAAGAACCGCGTTTGCCACTTCGGTTCGTTTTTTGGCCACTTCCTCTTTGGCGGTCCAGTTTGCGGCCAGGTCGTTCATGGCTTTTTGATAGGCATCGGCGGCGGCCTGGCAATCGGCGATCTGTTGCAGGTTGGCCTGCTGGTGAGTAAGAGGCCGCATTTCATTGAGTTTGGCTTTGATGGTATCGAAATTCGTTTGGGCATCCTGGATGCGTTTGGGATCCCGCTCGGCTTGGGCGCGCCAGGCCGCCAGGCGGCAGGCATTGCCGGCATCCATCACGTCATTGCACAAAGTCACCTTGCGCGCCCGTTCTTCGAGTTTGGCGGGGAGGGCGTTGGTTTTGATTTCCTCGGCCTGGGCCTTGGACTGATCATCGAGGAAGGTCGCGCAGATCTTGATGAAGGCCTGGGCCGAAGCGTCCATTTGCTTGCGGTTTTCGGCGATGGCCTGGTCTTTGGCGATCGTTTGCTGGACATACTGCTCGTATTCCAGGGCTTTGGCTTCGGCCTTTTCGGCGGCGGTCTTGAGAGCCGCTAATTGCGCCGACTTGGCTCCCAGTTGTTGGGCCTCCTTCAGGTATTGTTTGACCTCGGAGAGGTTTTGCAGACCGCGTTGAAGGTAATTGGTTTCCTCGGTGAATCCGTAGCCTCGGATTTCGTACATCGTCATGAGGGAGGCCCGTTCCACGTTGTTGGCGACCGTGACTTCGGGCACATTTTCAACGGAGAGCGCGGTGGCCTGGGTCTTGACTCGCCACATGTTCCAGGAGGCCACCCCTCCCAAGGCGACCGCCATGAGAATTAAGAGGCCAAAACCTAAACTGATTTTCGCGCTGAGCTTCATCTGGGTTTTCATAGGTCAATTTCTTTGGTTATGAGAAGATTAAGGGTTTATAAGGAGGGGATTGTTGTCGTTGGTTTCGAATTAGGAATTCAGCAATGATGTGCCGGCAAGGACGCGATCGATATCGATTAGGGCTTTCACTTGGCCTTTGACCTTGGCCATGCCCAAAATATAGGTGGCATCAACTTGAGTGCCGAAGTCGGGCGTTTCCTCGATGTCCTCCGGCATGATGTTGACGACTTCCTCGACCGCGTCCACGATGAGTCCCATGGCCAGATTGCGAGCGCCCGCCAGTTGCACTTGAACCACGACAATGCAGGTGCTGTCGGAGTTGGATCCGGCGCCAAGGCCAAACCGGATCCGCAAGTCCACGACGGGAATGATTTTGCCGCGCAGATTGATGACCCCTTTCACGTAAGCCGGCACTTGGGGAACGGCAGTGATGGGGATCAGACGGATAATGTCCCGCACCTTGATTACCGGGATCCCGTAAGATTCGGCATCCAGTTTAAACGTGAGGTGTTTTCCGGCGAGGGCAGGAGTCTTTCCAGCTTCGGCCGATGGTTTCAGTACGGTTGCTGTGTTCATTAGATTATTCCTGTTGTCACCATGAGCCATCGGCGCCTGAACGAAAGGCTACATCAGGAAAATCCTGATATGGAGAAGTTGAAGCCCGGACCGGCTCACGGCTCGGAAAGAATACCTGCCCTGGCTTGCCGGCGGTTTTGATGAGCATCATCCTCGGTTGCCACCGCCAAGAGATGCATAGGCGCTGCGGCTGATCCTATGGACACAGCCGCGCTCCGGGCCAAAATGAAACCGCCCCGGGACCAAGTTACGCTCGTTGTGCCGATGAACTTCCTCCTGGGCAATGCCATCTGCAATTTGAAATCTCAATTTTCAAATTGAGCGAAGCGTGCAGATTCATGGGAAGCCTTAATGACAGGTGCTTTGTCACGCGTTGTAGCCATGAACCAATCTTCAGCTCTCAATCGTAATCGAAATCCTAATCGACTCGCTCTGAGCAGATTACGATTAGGATCAAGAGTAAGATTAGGGACAAGGTTCATGGAAGAGAGAGAGAATGGCTGGCGTCCTCGGATTTTACCGCGCAAACAATCCGTCATCAGCTCAGCTTCACGAGCTTCGGCTGTCGAGCGTTTCGCGGATTTTGCGGGTTAGGATCGCCGCGGAGAAGGGCTTCTGCATGAACTGGAGGTCATTTTCAAGAATGCCATGATGCTCAATAACGCTGCCGGTATAGCCGGAGCAATAGAGAACCTTGATGTTTGGGCACAGGGAGTGGATCGCCTGGTAAACAGCCATGCCGCTCATGCCGGGCATGATGACATCCGTGAGCAACAAATCGATGGCGTTGGATTGACGGGCGTGTTCGATGGCCTCGGCGCCATCCCGAGCTTCCAGGACCTGATAACCGTGATTTTTCAGCATGCGGCACGTGAGTTTTCTGACCGCGGGTTCATCCTCAACGACCAGGATCGTTTCGGTGCCATTGATCGGTTCATGGGGGTTGGAATCTTGTTCATCGGGATCATAGGATTCCAGAAGGGGCACGTAGATTTTGAATGTGGTGCCTTTGCCCGGTTCGCTATAGACGGTGATGTGCCCCTCATGTTGTTTCACGACACCGTAAACGGTGGCCAGTCCGAGCCCCGTCCCTTTTCCAAGGGGTTTGGTGGTGAAAAACGGCTCGAACACCCGCTTTTGTGTCTCCGCATCCATCCCGCAACCTGTGTCGGAAACCACCAGTCGAATCCATCGGCCAGCTCGGACTTCGGGATAAATCGCCGCATAATGGGCGTCCAATTCAACATTGGAGGTTTCGATGGTTAAACGGCCGCCTCGGGGCATGGCGTCACGGGCATTGAGCGCCAGGTTGAGCAGCACCTGTTCCATTTGGACTGGATCGGCCTTGACCATGCCCAGACGCGGTTCCAAGTGGGTTCGCACCTCCAAATCTTCTCCGATCAGGCGGTTGAGCATCTTGCCAAATCCCAGAATCACTTGATTCAGATCGACCGGTTTGGTTTCGAGGATCTGTTTGCGGCTGAATGCCAGCAGCTGCCGGGTCAGTTCGCTGGCCCGCTTGCCTGCCCGCTGGCTTTCCATCAGGAATTCCTGATCTTCCGGAGTCAGTGTTTTTGAGGATTGCAGCACCAGTTCCAGGTTGCCGAGAATCGCGGTGAGCAAATTATTGAAATCGTGCGCCACTCCTCCCGCCAGTCGGCCAACAGATTCCATCTTCTGGGCTTGCGACAACTGTTCTTGAAGCGATTGACGGTCGGTTTCCGCCTTCTTACGGGCGGAAATGTCGTGACCTTCCGGAATCAGGAAAACAACCCGGCCGGATTCGTCCCAGACGGGCTTGATACTGAAATCGATCGTGACGACTTCACCATTCGGGCGCAGGTGATACGTTTCAAACAGAACCGGTTTTCCTTGCCCGGCATCCCGGATCGCCTCACGCACACGCTGCTGGAGGGCAGCCGAGTGGTTCCACCAGGGGGTATCCCAAAAATACTGGCCACGCACGTCTTCCACCCGGGCTTCGACAATGCTCAACGAGGCGGGATTGGTTTCCAGAACCCTGCCGTCAGTCGTCAGCAGTCCAATGAATTCATACGTTGAATTGAACACCCCGCGGAAACGACTTTCACTCAGGCTCAACTCCCGTTCGACGCGCTCCCGTCTTTCGATATCCTTTTTGAGATCGGCCGTGCGCTCGGCTACCTTTTCCTCAAGGCGAGCGGCATGCTCGGCCAGGCGTTGACGGGAACGCCAGACCAGGTAGGTAAGAAAACTAATCAGCCCGGTGATGAACCCGACGGTCGGAAGAAACCAGAATCGTTCCTGCAAAGGAATGGGAAGAACCGAAAAACCATAGCGCTCCGGACTTGGATCAACATTGCCAATGGCATCCTGCGCGCGAACCTCGATGACATGGTCGCCGCGGCTCAATTCGGCGAGTGACAGACCCTCTTCGGGCCAGGCCTGGAATCCCGACCAGGTCTCCTCACCGAATCTCCACGAATAGGTGAAGCCCGTGGATTGTGCCATGCTTTCAAACCGTTTCAGGGCGGTCACCTTGAGCCGAAGTTTTGTATCCTGGCGGATGCGTTTGTCGAAACCCTGAACAAAGGTATCAGGGGGTTGTTTTGTCGGACGATATTGGAAGGTGCCCGCATCGCTGCCAAACCAGTAATCCTGCCTGGCGCCTTTCAGCAGGTGAGTGAGACTCGTATTGACCGGCAATTGGACGGTTCCGGCCGGATGATCGGCAAGTCGGGGGCTCAAATGAACCGTGTTGCCATCGGCGGCTATGATGGATCCGTCCGTGGCCAGCTCAAAGGGCCCAGGAAATGCCAGAGGCCAGTACCGCCATTGATGATTCCGCCAAAAGGCAAGGCCCGCCGGACCGTCCACGGCTTCGCTGCATTGAAAGGCGAGGAGCCCCTTTGCGGATTTAGCCATACCGTAAAGCCCAGAGACCGGTCCGGTGATTTTAACCAGTTGTTCCGGCTGGTTCCGGGGTGCCCGGAAGAGCCCGGCATACGAGTGCAGCCAGATGAATTCCTCGTCGGCAATAATGCCGGGTCGGTGCGGAAGCAGACTGCGGTTGGAAAACTCAATCTGACGCAGGCGGCCATCGGAGTGGATCCGGAATAGGTGCAGCAACTCCGCTCCCTCACTGGGGATGGTCGAGAGCCAGAGGCCGTCCAGCGGATCTGCAGTCGCGTTGATGATCGAAAAATTTGTCAGGACTTCGGATCCGATCTCCTTCCAACGCTCGCCTTCGTACACCAGCAAAAAGGCCTTTTTCAATGCGGAAATTGTATAAAACCAGGGCCGTCCTTGGGCGTCGATCAACGCGCTGCCCAATTCCTGGCCAAACGCAGAGGGGATCGTGAAATGGGAGATTTGATTGTCCTTAAAGCGGGCGATTCCCGTAGAACTCAGCCCCCAGACAGCGCCTGTCTCATCCTCGATGATGGGCCATCGCAGGGCATCTATGGGCTGGAACCGATCACCGTCGTAGAGGAAAGCCTCCTCGCTATTGGCAAACCAAACCCGGTCTGCACGATCCAGGAAACGGGGAGGCGGCAGGTTGGCGTATTGGGTCCACTCGCCGGGCTGGCGTTCCCAACGCAGAATCGTGCCGCGCCCGACACACCAGATTGCGCCATCAGGCGCGGCCTTCAGAACGTACCATTCCAGGCCGGTCGATGGAATGGCCGCTGACGCTTGAACAAAGGCGGACCCGTTCCACCGGTTAAAAAAGAAGGTGCCTTGCCGGCGATCGACCGCGATGCTGACCACCTCGCCGTCTGGCGCCACGCAGACAGGAAAGCTGGCTCCTTTGCACGCCTGCCAACGGTTTGAAATCCCGATCAGGAGATTCGCATACCCCTGGGCGAAGAGCGCCCCCTGCGGCGTTTCCACCATGCTCCATGTGTGATCGCTCAAAGGGAAGCCCGGATCATCGAGCGGTTTCCATCGACTTCCCTCAAGCACCGCAGGTCCCTTTTGTGTCAAAACAATCCGGCGTCCCGATGAAGTCCGGAGATAGTCCAGCACATGGTCGGAGGGCAGGCCATCCTCGATTCCGTAGCGATGCCACCGGCCGTCTTTCAAAGAACACAAGCCACCGGCAATCTGCGGATCAGGCCAGCGATCACAACAGAACCACAGGGTGCCATCCGAGTCCTCCACGATCCGCCGGACATTGGGCCCCGGCAGCATCCGATCCGAACCGCGGGAGTCATACTTCACGCCGTCAAAAACCCCCGCATACCGATCGGTCCCGATCCAAAGCGTGCCATCCCGGGTCACGGTGACCGTTCGAATGAAACTGCTCGGCAGCCCATTCGTAACGGTAAATTTGCTCCACTTGAATCCGTCATAGCGATAAAGCCCGTCCCGCACCGCCAGCCAAGTCGCGTGATTGGTCCCAAACGCAATGTCAAAAACCCATCGCCTTTTGAGCTCGATCTGATCCGCATACGAGGCGATCCGCCAGGGGGTTTCCATCGGCTGCGGCATGGTGAGGCTCGGATCGGATTGAGCCGCCGTTAAAACCTGCGGACGGGCCGAACAACAGAAGCTAACGGTTGCGGCGAACCCGAGGGTCCTGCAAAGGAAACCCAGGTGCATGAGCACTGGCTGTTGTTCGGAACACAACATGCGGCACTTACAACAGATGTTCCTATAGCTCTGAAGCGTTAATTGTTGATGTTCAGATATATGAGT
>ERZ795054.756-NODE-756-length-36618-cov-6.698958_pt1 | contig 36618 bp, 28 predicted proteins | sample MGYA00375138_ERZ795054 | MGnify/ENA primary metagenome ERZ795054 (study PRJEB30183, sample SAMN05720215) | anaerobic digester metagenome | isolation source: active sludge of municipal wastewater-treating anaerobic digesters | place: USA | collected 2014-12-23 ... | reverse complement strand
CGGTTTACCCGGTCTATGGCCGCGATCTCCTTTTCCGAAGGGGAATAGATGCCGGGAGCCTGTGTCTCACGGCCGGGCGCTGCTGCGTCTATATACCGGAGGTTGGTATTACTGTTCTTTTTCATCGATTGACCGGATTTTACAAGATTTATCTGTGCACAGCGTACCGGTGATGTCAATGTTTTTTACACCCCTTCCATGTCAATCCCTTGGTAAGGGGAAGGTGGCTGAGCTAAAGCAGGGCCGCCGGGGTTGTTATTCCTTTTTTGCTTGACCTTTAGATTTGCCAAATGCATGCTATTATAAAAAAGAGGGAACGGCTTTGCCGGATGCGTAAGAGAATAACCATTAATATCCGTATAAGGCTCATTGCGAGCCTTCTTTCTATCGTGTTGATCACGGGGATATCGTCTATAATTATCGGCTACGGAATAATCAACAGCAATATCATGGGACAGGCGTATGACGCGGTGCTCAGAGACATAAATACCGCCCAGTATGTCTATGAAAACAAGATCAACAGCATCAACCTTCTGGTGAAGCATGTCGCATCCCTTTCATATATCGAAAAGGCCGTCGCCAACCGGGACAGAACGCTTCTTTTCAAGAAGCTGACGGAGGTAAAGGAAGAGCTCAATCTCGATATCCTGAACATTACCGACGACAGAGGACGAATAATCGTTCGCTCCCGCAACCGGATGCTCGCAGGCGACGATGTAAGCGCCGATTCCTGCATTATGAAGGTTCTGGACAACAAGAAGCCCTGCTATGGCACCGATATCATCCCGAAAGAGATGCTCGCCCGCGAGGGGAGCGACCTGGCCGAACAGGCGTATATCAATGTGATCCCCACCGAAAGGGCCCGGCCCGTGGACAAAAAGTTCGAGGACCGCGCGATGGCGCTCAAGGCCGCATACCCGATTTTCAGCGGCGAGCGCTTCATCGGGGTCATTTACGGTGCGGTTATCATAAACAACAATTACGAGATCGTCGACCAGATCAGGAGCCTCGTGTTCAAGGATGAAAAAATCGACGGCCGCGAGCTCGGGACCGCGACCATTTTTCTCGATGACCTCCGGATATCGACGAACGTCAAAAACAACGACGGAGTAAGGACAATCGGGACCAGGGTGTCGAAAGAGGTATACGACAAGGTGTTCATACAACAGAAGCTCTGGCTCGACAAGGCTTTCGTGGTCAACACGTGGTATATTTCGGGCTATGTGCCGATATATGACGTAAACGACAAAGCGGTCGGCATACTCTATGTCGGGATACTCGAAGACAAATACCGCAGCGTACAGAGAAAGACGACATCCTATTTTCTGCTGACCCTGTGCATATCGGCAACCGTGGCGATAATACTTTCCTCGTACCTCATTCGCTACATCATAAAACCGATAAACATCCTGGTTGACGCGTCGAAAGAGGTGGCAAAGGGCAACCTGAACCGTAAAATAATGAACCAGTACGAGGGTGAAATCGGGAATCTGATAAACACGTTCAACAAAATGGTTGACGCTATCGATGAAAGGGACAGGATGCTTAAAGAGCAGACGCAAAAACAGATGGTGCAGTCAGAAAAGCTCGCATCCCTGGGTCGACTCGCTTCGGGGATCGCGCACGAGATCAACAATCCCCTGACCGGGATCCTGACATACAGCAGCCTGCTCAAAGAGGACCTGAACAACACGGAATACGCCGAAGATCTGGACACCATCATAACTGAAACTCTCCGCTGCCGCAAGATAGTCCGTGGCATGCTTGACTTCGCGAGGGAGACGAAGCTCGAGAAACAGCCGGTCCAGATAAACCAGATAATCATGGAGGCCCTGTCCATTCTCGAAAAGCACGTGAATTTCCAGAATATCCGGATCATCAAGGAACTGGCTCCGACGATTCCGATATCAAATTTCGACGTCAACCAGATGAAGTCGGTCATCAATAACCTGTGCGTGAACGCGGCCGACGCCATGCCGGACGGGGGAGAGCTGACCATCTCGACGTACCACAACAAGGAGAAAGGGACCATCGTCATGGATGTCTCGGACACCGGCGTCGGCATCCCCGAGGAGATCATCGGCAGGATATTCGATCCGTTTTTCACCACAAAGGAAACCGGAAAAGGAACCGGCCTGGGGCTCGCGGTAATTTACGGAATAATCGAGCGCCACGGGGGAAACATAAACGTGCACAGCCTGGTTGGGAAAGGTACGACATTCACGATCGAGCTGCCCGTGAGTTGAAAATAATAACCTGGAGTCGCTATAATGGATACATCAACAAAACTGCTGATCATCGACGACGAGGACATCGTCCTGAAAAGCTGCCTGCGGATCCTGAAACACGAAACCTATGAAATCGATACCGCCACCTCCGCGGAGCAGGGGCTCGAAAAAATCGACCAGAAAGAGTATGACGTGGTCATCACCGACCTCATGATGCCCGGCATGGGCGGCATGGAGTTCCTTCGCAGGGTGAAGAACCAAAAAAGGGATTTCGTCGTGGTCATCTTCACCGGCTTCGCCACCGCGGAAACAGCCCGCGAGGCCCTCAAGCTGGGGGCGTTCGATTATATTCCCAAACCATTCACCCCCGAGGAGTTCAGAGACGTGATAAAGAACGCGATAAAGGCGCGGATCGACCAGGGGAGCGCCCAGATGCTCGATCTCATGGCGATCGTTTCCCACGAGCTGAAAAGCCCGGTATCGGTCGTGCGGACGACGGCCGACACCCTTTACAAGGGATATTTCGGGAATCTCGAGCCTAAGCAGCAGCAGATAATCGAGACCATCATCCGCAACTGCCAGTATCTGGAAGATATAATCCGCACGTACATCGACCTGTCGAAAATGGAGCTCGACCAGCTTGAATCGTTCCAGGAGAACATCGGGTTCGTCGAGGCCGTGATAAAGCCGGTCATCGAGGTCCCCGAATACGGCAATAACATGAAAAAGATGAATTTGGTCGCGGATTTCAAGGGCGAGATATCCGTCAAGGGCGATCCGAATCTTCTCAAGATCGTCGTCACCAACCTGGTCAACAACGCGATCAAATACGGGAAGGAGGGCACCGACGTGAAGATCTCGCTGCGCGAAGAGGGCGGATACGCGGTCTTCTCGATTTACAACGAGGGTGTCGGGATTTCCAAAAAGGACATTGATGAAAAGCTCTTCGGCAAGTTCATCAGGCTCAAGCAGAAAGGGACCGAAGGAGTGAAGGGGTCGGGCCTCGGCCTGTATATTTGCAAGAAGATCGTCGAAAAGCACAACGGGAAGATATGGGCCGAATCAGAGGAAGGATCATGGGTGCGGTTCAACTTCACTGTGCCCAGGGCGTGAGACATGAATGCGCGCAGGCTGATATTAATAATCGACGACGACCCGGTCATTGTAATGACGACCCGGGCCGTACTCGACGCATCCGGATACGAAACAGCCGGGGCGCTCGGCTATGACGAAGCGCTCGGTTTTTTGACCGCAAGGGAGCCCGATCTCGTCCTGTGCGACATGATGATGGAGTCGATCGACACGGGAGTGAACCTGGTGCGCGAAATAAAGGCCAGATACCCACGCGTTACGGTTATCCTGATAAGCAGCATCGCCGATGCGGTCGACAACAGGTATGATTTCTCTAAAATCGGGTTCGACGGATTTCTGAAAAAGCCGATCGACCCGGAACTGCTGGTAGGCGCGGTTCGTGAAGCGCTGGACCGCAGGGGCGGCGCCTGATGAAACAGGAGAAAGCATGAGCCAGTCGCCGGCCCGGATTTTCATCGAAACAGGCAACTTCGACGAGTTCAGGGAAAAGATCGTCTCCCTGAACGGGGAATTCATGTTCGATACCGATGAAATGTTCAGGCTCGGCGAAGCGTATTTCAACCGCTATCCCGACTCATACAGCCATAGAAACAGCCAGGAAGTGCTGCTGGGATACGAAATCGCGCGCGTCTGCATCCTTGAAAAAATCCTTGTCGACCGTGACCGGCACATAAAAGAATGTCTGAGGTCCATAATCAAGGACGTTTCACTGGTAAATCCGGCGCTTCAGGCGTGCGTCGGGGAGTTCGGGTTCGAGCACGTGCTGTCGATTCACGCCTCGGTAATGAGGATAATCGATGAAATCAAGTTTGATATTGACAGGCTGCCGCTCGGTATGGTCAAGGAGCGGTTTATAGGCGGGATAAGCATTTTCTATAATATCTCCTACATAGTGAAACTCGCCCTGGAAGCACAGAAAAAATAATTCGTCTGCGATACTCAATGAAAACAGGCTCAACATACAGATCGATCGAATCGAGGCTCCTTGTCAGGTCTTTTATCTTTTTCGGATTGGCGTGTCTCGTGTTCTGCATCCCCTCGATTGTCTTTTTCTGGATGCATGTTCATGAAAGGGAGACAGGGATCATCGAGTCGATCAGGGACGACAGGACCCGGGAAATCATCGCCATCGTAGACCGCGTCGAGGGTGACCTGAAGACCATGTCGAGATTGAACGACCTCTATGCCCCGGCGCGGGAACTGTGCGTCGGCGCACGGCCTGCCGGAACCGCCCCGGGCGCGCTGTCGTGGGTCCTGAACTCCTACCTTGAAAACAACTCTGTTTACCGCGAGATATTCATTGTCAGCGCCCGGACCGGAAGAACCGTATATTCGACCGACAGCAAGGGCCTGGGCATAGATTTTCTGCACCGGGAATATGTCGTCGATTCGGGAGCCGGCGGCGATATCGCGATCCGCGGCATATATTTTTCCAGCAGGCTGAACATCCCCACAATGACTATCGCACTGCCTCTCGGGCCATCCGGGCTGGGCGCGAAAAAACCATTCGGCCTGCTCGTGGCCCGTATCAATCTCGAACGCTCGATCTACGGGCTCCTTCTCGAGCACGATGATCTGGACAAGTCGGGCGAAATCCAGCTGGTAAACAGGGATCTCTCGGCGATGAGCCCGCTCCGGGGGCAGAACGGCTACCTGATATCGAAAAAACTTCGCGATGAGGCATCCCTTGCCTCCGTACGGGGCGGGTCGGGGGTGGCCATGTGCAGGGACTACCGCGGGAAAATGGTACTGGCCGCATACCGGCACATCCCCCGTCTCGGATGGGGCATCGTGGTTAAAAAGGACGCAGACGAGGCATACGGTCCGGTTTACACGCTGCTCTCGCTGATGGCGGGCCTTTCGATCGCCTTCGCCGCCGCAGTATTTTTCGCGGCAAGGGGTGTTGCAGTATGGATTTCCGCACCGATGAAATCCGTCGCCCGCGTGGCGGAACGGATTTCGGACGGCGACTACACCGCCAGATCTCTGCCCTTCGGGAACGATGAAATCGGCGCGATGGCCGCATCGTTCAACAGGATGACCGAAATCATAGTCTCGCAGCTCAATGTCCAGAAAATCAGCTCCGACATCATACAGGTCATGGTCTCGACCCTGAGCCTGGATGAATTCAGCAGGAACGTGCTCAGAAAATTCGTCGAGGTGACCGAATCGAGCGTCGGCGCCTTTTACATGCTGTCTCCCGACGGCCGCGAATTCAACCATGTCACTTCGATCGGTCTCGATATCGGCTCGCTCGAGACATTCCATGCCGGAAGGCTTGAGGGCGAATTCGGGAGGGTGCTGGCGACCCGTGAGATAGCCGTGACAAGGAACATTTCCGAGAAATCCATGGTGCGCATGCGCACAATCATCGGCGACATCGTGCCCAAGGAGATCATGACCATCCCGGTCATCGTCAACAACAGGACCGTGGCCATCATTTCCCTGGCGACACTCACTGAGTACCCGTTCGAGGTCGCGACGATACTGAACCAGGTCCGGCCGGTAATGAACACGGCCTTCTCGAACATACTCTCAGACGAGGAGTCAAGAAGGCTCGCAAAGGAGCTTTCTGAAAAAAACCAGCTTCTCGAGAACCAGAAGGAGGAGCTGATAACCCAGGCCCGGGAGCTCAAGCACCAGAGCGAGAGGGTCCAGAAGCAGAACATGGAGCTGGAGAACCAGAGGCTCAAGGTCGAGGAGGCCAACAAGCTCAAGACCGAATTCCTTTCCAATATGAGCCATGAGCTTCGGACGCCGCTGAATTCGATTGTGGCCCTGTCACACGTGCTCATCCTGCAGGGGAAGGACCGCCTGACGGATGAAGAAATGGAATATCTCGAAATAATCGACCGGAACGGCGGCAAATTGCTGTCCCTGATAAACGACATACTGGACCTTTCGAAGATCGAGGCCGGAAGGATCGACCTCAAGATCAAGCCGCTTTCGCTCGTCGGCATCGTCCGCGTGATCGTCGACAACCTGGAGCAGATTGCCGAGGACAAGGGTATCGGCCTCAAGCTCGTCATCGAGGGAGACATCCCCCATATCGAGAGCGACGAGTCGAGGGTGTACCAGATTCTGCAGAACATCATCGGAAACGCGGTGAAGTTCACCGAACGGGGCGGCGTGACGATAACCGTTTCCTCGGAGGAATCGGGCGCGGCTGTATCGGTGGACGATACCGGTATCGGCATCGATCCGAGGGAGCTTCCGCATATTTTCGAGGAGTTCAGGCAGATCGACGGAACGCTGACGCGCAGGTACGAGGGCACGGGCCTCGGCCTTGCGATAGCTTCGAAGTCGGCGCAGTTGATTTCAGGGACCATCAGCGTGTCGAGCAAGGTCGGCACCGGCACGAGGTTCGAGATACTTTTTCCGGTCGAATGGCGCGATCCCGAGGAGCTCGACGAGAGAGAGCTGAACAACCTCGACATCAAGAGGGACGTATCGGTTCCCCTTTCGGTGCTCATGGCGGGGGATTCGGCGGCGGCCGGCAGGACATGGAGCTCGTCGAGGATCAGGACGCGCAGCGTCCTGCCGAAGGTTCTGGTCGTCGACGACGACAGCGACAACATACTTGCGGTGAGGGCGGTCCTGCGAGAACGGTACCGTGTGTGCGAGGCGCACGACGGGAACGAGGCCGTGGCCATGGTTTTTTCGGAGCGTCCTGACCTCATACTCCTCGATATGGCGCTTCCCGAAAAGAACGGATTCATCGTCGCGCGGGAGCTCAAGGAAAACCGGGAGACCAGGAGCATCCCCTGCATCGCCCTGACCGCGCTCACCATGTCGGGCGATCGCGAGAAGACCATTGAAGCGGGCTGCGACGACTATATACCCAAGCCGTTCACCGTGCAGGACCTGACCGAAAAAATCCGCTTCTGGCTGAGGGAAAAATGAGCACGATTCTCGCGATCGACGACAACCAGGACAACCTGATAACCATATCGGCCCTGCTCAAGAGCTTCATGCCGGGATGCTCGGTGCTGACCGCCCAGTCGGGGCCCGAGGGGATCGAGAAGGCGTCGGCGAACCTTCCAGACGTGATCATACTCGACATTAAAATGCCCGGCATGGACGGCTTCGAAGTGTGCACGATTCTCAAGGCCGAGCCCGCGACTTCGCACATACCCATTATCCTGCTGACAGCAATAAAGACAGACGTCAGCAGCAGGATCAGGGGACTCGAGACCGGGGCTGACGCGTTTCTGACCAAGCCGGTGGACGAGGCCGAACTTGTCGCGCAAATCAAGGTAATGCTCAGGATAAAGAACGCCGAGGACCTGCTGCGCAGGGAAAAGGACCTGCTCGAAGTAGCGGTGAGAGAGAGGACGATCGCGCTGGTGCAGTCCGAGCAGAAGCTCATCAAGGAGCGGGATTTCATCAGGAGCCTGGAGGACGCATCGCCGGCCTACTACATAGCGCTGGACGAAAAGGGATCGGTAATCACGATGAACCGTTCGTTTCTCGAGGCCCTGGGCTACCAGATCGGGGAGGTCTCCGGCGGGGATTACGTATCGAAGATCATACCGCCCGCCGAACGTGATGCGGCCGTTCACAGCTTCGAGGCCCTTAAAAGAAGCAGAAAGGAGATGGTCATCGAGAACAAGGTGCTGACCAGGTCGGGGGAGGAGCGCCTGGTCGAATGGCACGCGCGGCCGTTTTTCCGCAAGGACGAGTCGCTTGATTTCGTGTTTTTCGTCGGAATCGACATGACCGAGCGCAAACGCCTCGAAAGGATGATACTGAGCAGTTCAGAGATGGAGCGCCACAAAATCGGGCAGGACCTTCATGAAAGGCTGGGACAGAACCTGGCGGGGCTCGTGTTCAAGAGCGAAATACTCCGGCTCAAGCTCAAGGAGAAAAATCCGGAAGAGGCCGCCGGCATGGAGGAGATAATCAATCTTATTCATGACGCCATGACCCAGACCAGGGGCCTCGCGCGCGACCTTTGCCCGGTGGACATGGCGTCGGGCGGTCTATATGCCGCGTTCGAAGAGCTTCGCCTCGAGTTCGAGAAAAAGGGCAGGGTCAAGTGCCTGCTCAATCTGGATGAAGATCTCGGACGGATCGACGATCTCGAGGCCTCGAATTTCTACTACATCGCCAGGGAGGCGGTGGAGAACGCCGTCGTGCACGGCAAGGCCGGGAACGTGATCATAACAATGACATCGGGCGAAAATATGATCACGATGAAGATCACCGACGACGGGGAGGGCCTTCCGGACTCTTTCGAGGAAAGCAGCGGGGTCGGGATACGGATCATGCGGTACCGTTCATGGATCATCGGCGCGGCCTTCTCTATCGAGCGCAACGCCGGCGGCGGAACTGTCATCACCTGCAATCTGCGCAAGCATGAAGGCTCCAGGCGGCCCGATATCTCGGAAAGCGACATGAAGAAATACATGGTGAACACCTCTGACCGCAAGGCCGGGATTCTCGTGGTCGATGACCATCCGATCGTGCGCCAGGGGCTCGCGCAGATCATCAACCGGGAAGAGGACCTTCTCGTGTGCGGCGAGGCGACGAACGCCGACGAGGCGGTGCGCCAGGTGGCGAGGCTGAATCCGCACCTTATCATCGTGGACATATCAATAGACGGCGCGAGCGGTCTTGACCTGATCAAGGCGCTCAGGGCGCGCTACGCAGGGCTGCCCGTGCTCGTGCTTTCGATCTACGACGAGATGATCTATGCGGAGAGGGCGCTCAGGGCCGGGGCCAGGGGATACGTGATGAAGCAGGAGGCCCCTCAGACCGTGGTCACCGCGATTCGCACCGTGCTGGCGGGCAAACAGTTCCTGAGCGCCAGGGTCACGGCCGAGCTTATCAGCCGCATGCCGTACGAGGGCCGGAAGGAAACGATGTCGTCCCTGGACTGCCTCACCATGAGGGAGTTCGAGGTGTTCCAGTACATCGGGAACGGCCTGGGCAACAGGCACATCGCGGAGAAGCTCAATATAAGCGTGAAGACCGTGGAGAATTACCGCGAGCGCATTAAAAACAAGCTGAACCTGGAAAGCGCATCCGAGATGGTGCAGTATGCCGTTCAGTGGGTGATCGATAAAAGCAAGAGCGGACAGTCGGGAGCATGATTCGGGGGGGATTCGCAATGGAAGAGCGCGTCATGGCCGCAGCGGCGGTCGAGAAGATACGGAACATCAGGAACCACAACTGCTTCGGGTGCAGCCCGACCAACGACAAGGGCCTGCGCATGGAATTTTTTCCCGATGGGGACCGTGTATGTTCGATCGTGGCCGTGCCTGCTCACTGCTGCGGCTGGGACAAACTGGTCCACGGCGGGGTGATCACCACGATCATGGACGAGGTCATGAGCTGGACCGCGATCTACAGGCTCAAGGTCCTGCTGCTGACGAAATCGATTTCAGTAGATTTTCTGAGGCCGGTAATGATCGAAAAACCGCTCCGGGCCGTGGGCCGGGTTGCCGAAATAACGAGCGACCGCGAGGCGGTCATCGAGGGTTTCCTCTACAACGAAAAGGGAAAGGAGTGCGCCCGCTCGAAGGCGGTCATCGCCACATTCACGTCTGAGACGATACGAAACCTCGGGTTCATGAACAGGGACCTGCTCGCAGAATTCGAAGAGATCATGAAGACCTATCCGTAAACAGATTATACGATCCGGTTCCTGAGCACGCCAATCCCCTGTACCTCGAGCTCGACCACGTCGCCCCTTTTCAAAAACTTCCCCATCTCAAGGCCGCAGCCCTTTCCCTGCGGGCCCGAGCACGTGCCTGAACCGATGAATTCTCCCGGGTAGAGGGTCTCGGACCGCGAGACATACGATATGGTGTCCTCGAAGGTCCAGCGCATGTCGCGGGAATTTCCCCGGGACCATTCCTTGCCATTGACGCGCGCGATCATGAGGCGGTTGTACGGGTCGGACATCTCGTCCGGCGTGACGAGAATGGGCCCCATCGCGTTGCCGGTGTCGAAATCCTTGCCCTTGGCTGGCCCGAGGCGGCCGCCCTGTTCGGCGAGCTGGATGTCGCGCGCCGAGAAATCGTTGAACACGGTATATCCGCCGATGTATTCATGCGCCCGTTCACGGGGAATGTCGGAACCCTGCCTGTTGATGAACACGCCCCATTCGAGCTCGTAGTCGAGCATGGAGGTGTACGACGGCATCCGGACCTCGGCTTCGGGGCCGACGACCGAAAAGCGGTTGCCCTTGTAGTATATCGGGCGCCGGTACCATTCCCGGTTGGCGAAATAGGCGATGGTGCGTTTGCGTCCCAGCGCCTTCTCGATGAACTCGTCGATCGGCGCGAGCTTCTTCAATCCGACCGCCCTTATGCTGTTGATGATGTGCTGTTCGAACGACATACAGTCGCGTATGGATTCGGGCCTGGGCACCGGAGCGAGGAGCCTGGCCCTGGCAAGAGGTATTTTCTTCTTCGGGGGGGATTTCGCCTCTATGAACGCAATGACCTTCAGCGCCTTGTCCCTGGCCTCCAGGCCGCCCCTGAGAAAGGAAATCATGTCGCTGAAAAACGGCGACTTTTTTCCGTCCATGGCCGCAGCGCCGGTTTGTAAAACCGCGATGGTGCGGCATCCCTCGATGAGCGCTCCGATCTGCGGCTGGCCGTTTTTGACTGTAAAGGTGACGAGTTTCATGTGTCCTCCCCGGGTGGATCACCGCTTGCGCATGACGGCCGGTTGGGCGTCGGGCAGAAGATGCGCGATCCGGGCCTGCTTCGCGAGCACGTTCAGGAGCCCGGGAACCCCGGGCTGACCGGTCCTGCCGCTGCGGTGGCGATATATCGTGTTTACGTTGGTCATCATGCGTTCGGGCGAGTTCCAGCGCGAGAACGGCTGCGCGGCGAAATCTATCGAAAGGAGAATATCCGCCGCCGCCTCTGCCGCGGACATGCCGTCGTCATACCGCATGTTCGCCCGGGACTCGACGTACTGCCAGTATTCGAGCACCAGGCGCACGCCCGACCTGTCAGTAATCGGTCCGTGGCCGGGAACGATGATGTCGGCGTCCATGTCAAGTATCCTGTTCAGGGCGGCGATCATGTTGTTCACCGGGCCCGCCCACATTACCGGCGTAGAGTCAATGAACACGATGTCCGCGCAGAAAAGCACGCCGGCGTCGGGCACGTGGACGATAACGTCGCCCTCGGTATGGGCGGGACCGACCATGTACAGGCGGATTTCCCGTCCGCCCGCATCGATCGTGAGCTCTCTGTCGAAAGTGCGTCCGGGCAGGGAAGGGGTGACCTCGCCGAAATCGTACGGCGCGCACATCGCGCTGAACCAGTGCCCGACCCGGCTCGCTCCGATATATTCCAGGGTTTTACCCAGCACACTGCCCATGAGTATCATCGAAACCGGTTTGATATGGCGCATCTCGTTGAAAGCGGCGCGGGAAGATATGGTTTCGGCCCCGGGGACAAGCTCGTTGCCCCACCAGTGATCGCCGTCGGCGTGCGTGTTGACGAGGGTGCGGATCGGGTTCAGGCGCGCCAGGGGATGCATGGCTTCGAGCATGGCGCGGGTATATTTAAGGTCCCACAGCGTGTCTATGAGCAGGGATGAACCTTTGCCGACGACCAGGCCGGAATTGCTTTCGCCCCATGAACCGTTGGGCACCATCCAGGCATAGATGTCGTTGCCGAGATCGTACAATCCCTCGGCGTATTTCGGTACTTCCCCGAACCGGGTGGTCCGCGGAACGCTTTCCGGTGCTATGCGTTTGAAACGGTCCATGTCTTTTTTTTAATTATGTTGAAAAGCGAAAATATAACGGCCCCTTCATAATTCATCCTTCATGGAGGTGGCGTGAAGTCAAACAGAAAAATTTACCGTATGCCCTGAATATGAGTATCACTTTTTGACGATACCTCCGGCACGGGTTTTGGCCCGGGGTTGTGCTACTTTTTCACCGGTGAGGTTGTTGCCGGAACCTCCGGCAGAGGTTTTAGCCCGGCGTACCGGGCCGGGAAGTGACACTTTCTCTGCTTGTCCAGAGAAAGTGGAGATGACACCGCCTCAACGGTATTTGAAAAAGATCAAAGCCAGAATTTTGCGGACAGGGCATCGGGAATCGAAAAAACGGGAAAGGTCAATCGGATCCGGGAGGCATGGCGTGCGTGACAGCTGCTGACCGGGGCAGGAAAAGATCGTATGCCGGTGATGACGAAGAGGAGACGGAGCGGTAAAGGCCGTGAAGCGTATCTGAAACCTTGCTCTGAGCAGGGTTTGTTGTTGCTGACCTCACCCCCCGGCCCCCTCTCCTGAAAGGAGAGGGGGAGTAAGAATCAGGAAACAATCCGCCGTCATTATCCCCCCTGTACGCCGGAGCAATCCCAGTCTGCACGCGTTCCGCAACGGATGTTCCCTTCATGTACCGCGAGATATACAGGTTGTGGCCGGTCATGGAAAGCTTCCTGGCCCTACGGTTGTAGGAATCTTTCTCGTAATCCGGCAATTGCCGCCATGAGGCCATGGCCTGCCTGAACCTGGAGCGGTTGGCCTGCTGGGCCGCGGTGCGGGGATTGGGCGGTATGATGTATGCGCGCATGACCGTTTTGCCGTACCGCTCGTAGAACACGAGCTTCCCCACGCTGCCGCTGATCGAGTCTATTACCGGGTTCAAGTGTGCTATTGCCATGTGCCGCCTCCTGTATGCCTGAATGGGAATCATATAGTAGTCAGAAAAAGGGAGGATTTGATGCAAAAATTTGAAAAAAGACCTTGCATCCGGGGCTTTTTTTGTCAATAGATACACATTCGGGTTAGGTAAAAATTGTTCCGATGCTTCGACATGCTCAGCACAAGAAAAATGCATTAAGTCACTTGAAGCGGATTTTTGCCAGAGGAATTTCCTATGTATCGTATCATACAGTTATAATGTTCTTTTGGCACACCCTTTCAGAAAATTTCGGTACTCGAAGGCAGGTATGCGCCGATAACCGGCGCGGGGGTTTGGCCCGGAGTACCGGGCCGGGATTGTCCCCCTGACAGGGGAGGGTTTGCCTCTTTTTCAACCGGCGAAAAAGAGGAGCAAAAAGCCGCCGCCTCAAACGCCGGCGGAGGCTGCCCCTTATACGCCGGGGAGGCTTCACTCCAGTAACAGATAATCATCAAACAAACATCAATTATAAGCATCCGCAATTTTCAGTCACGCCAGTATCAGTAAATCAACAGTGTAAGGCTCGGATCATCATCCTGATGGCCTCGCCCAACGCGGCCATCCATGGCCGCGTTATGAGTAAGTACAGAAGATCGTGGCCGAAATCTTGCTCTGAGCAAGCACCGGCGTTGAAAGCGCTGCCTGCGTCACGGAGTCCGCTTGAAGCGTGGCCGCGGGCGTGGTTCGCTCAGAGAATATCGTAAGCTTAAGTGGAGGCTACATGGATGTAGCCGACGGGCGAGGATTAGACAGGATGGACCTCCGCAGCCTCTAAAAATAATTCCATGGAATAAATCACGCTCAAAGGGCCGCGCTGAGCGGACGCAGTGCACTGAAGACGTAACAACTATAATTAGCCGGTTATAAGTCATTTTTGCTCTGAGCAATCATATTCTGGCAGGTTTTACTCTGAGCGGGTGCAGGGCGGCCAGCCCTGCAAGCCTTTCCTTCTCATTTCCAATAATCCTCACCCATGGGAACAATAATAAAAATATACATAAAATATACTATGTATAGGTTGTTCCACTCAGGTAAATTAAGGTTATTCCCCTATTTACAAAACTGCCGGGAATCTGCTATATAATTAACAAACTCGAAAAACATGTACAGCGGTTAGTCTGCTGTAAAATTTAAGATGTTCCTCCCCCTCCCGCCACTGCTCAGCGGCGGGGGGAGAAACACCTTAAGTGACATTCAGGGAACAGCCTTTTCAATCGGGCCCCTAAAAAAAAGGTCGAGGAGTTTACAGTATGAATTATAAGGCAGGGATTTGTAATTTTTGCGGCACAGGGTGCGGCCATCTGCTGAATGTTGAAGACGGGAAAATTAGCGGCGTTTTTCCTTCCCGTAATCATCCTGTCAGCAAGGGAAGGCTCTGTGTAAGGGGATGGCACATCCATGAACTGATCAGAACCGATGATCGGTTGACCACCCCCCTGATCAGAAAGAACGGCAAGCTCGAAAGCGCGAGCTACGACGAGGCCGTTTCCTTCGCGGTTGAAAAATTGAAAGGGATCAAGAAGCCGTCCGAAGAGCTCGGCTTCATCGCTTCGCCCCGCTCCTCAAATGAAGAAAACTATCTCTTCATGAAGCTCGCCAGGTCGGTTTTCAAAACGAACAACGTCAGTATTCAGTCCGAATCCGGACAGAGGGAAAGCCTCAACGTCCTGTACAAGGGCACGGGCATGGCGGGGATGCTCGGATCGATCGAAGAGATCAAGAAGGCCGAGTTCATCCTGGTGGTCGGCACCGACATAACGAAGCAGAACCCGATCATCGGAAGCGAGATTCACATGGCGGCGATGAACGGCTCGACCGTTGTTACGATCTGCAGCCGCAAGTCGCAAATTGCGAAGCTCAGCGATATCCATCTGCAGTGCAAGCCGGGCTCCAAGAAGATTCTGCTCGCGGCCATGGCCAAGGGGCTTATCGAAAAGAACCTTCACGATGCGGATTTCGTCCAGAAATACACCGAGGGCTTCGAAGGATTCGCCAACTCGCTCGGATCGTTGAACGACGGGGACATCGAGTCCCTTACCGGCGTGAGCGCCCAGCAAATAGCCGCGGTCGTCAAGAATCTGTCTGAAGCCAAAACGGCGATGGCTTTCTTTTCGTCGGGAATATCGGGCCTCGACGAGGACACCATCAGCTACATATACAATCTTTTCGTCGTTGCCGGTAAAATCGGCAAGGAAGGATGCGGCGTCAACCCGATCGCCGGGATCGCGAACCTCCAGGGAACCTACGATATGGGCGTCGCTCCCGATCTGCTGACCGGATTCCAGAGCATCAAGGATGCCGAAACGGCCAAGAAATTCGGCAAGGCGTGGGGCGCGGACCTTCCGGTCGAAAACGGTAAAGACGTGTACGACCTGCTCGCGGCCAAGAAGCTCAAAGGCCTTGTCGTGGTCGACCATGACGAGCTGATCGTCCGCCAGCAAAAGGCGATCGATGACCTCGATTTCGTCGTCTATTTCGGCGCGTTCAACAACCCGTTCACCGAACTTGCAGACGTCGTGATACCGATCGGAACCTATGTGGAATCCGACGGCACGTTCACCAGCACCGACAGGCGCATACAGCTTTCGCACAGGAAAGTCGAGCCGGTCAAGGGCATCCAGGCGGGCTGGCAGGTTTATTCCATGGTTGCAGCCAAAGCCGGGGCGAAGTGGAATTACGATTCTCCGGCCGCGGTAATGGCCGAGATAGCGTCACTTACCCCGAACTATTCCGGCGTCAAGTACGACAAATTCAAGGGCATCGGCGGAATCCAGTGGCCGTGCAACGACAAGTACCCGCAGGGCTGCCCGAGATTCAACGCGGGCGACGCCAAGGGCAAGATCAAGTTCGTGTCGGTTTCGGCGAATTTCAAGGGGGCCGAGAAGAACACCGAGTTCCCCTATCTCATGATGACCGGAAAGGCCCAGCATTTCTGGCACCAGAACAACCTCATGAGAAGGACCTTCATCCCCATGAGGGAATACAATGCGACCCTGCTTCTGTATCCGAAAGGCTATGTCGAAATAAGCCCCGAGGACGCGAAAAGCATCCAGGTGCGCGACAAATGGCCGGTTAAAGTGGTTTCTCCTTACGGCTCCATGAAGGTCACGGTAAAAGTGACACCGGATGTGAAATCCGAGTCGGCGTATGTTCCGTACTTCATCAGGGACATGATTTCGGAATTCCTCATGGAGCATAAAGAATTATTAGAACAAGGCGAAGACGCAATAATCCCAGTAAGAATTGAGAAGGTATAAGCTATGTTTTTAATAAAAAAGAACGAAGTATTAAAACTGGCGCAAGAGCTGGAGAAATCCTATGCGGTTTACGGTCCGGTGGTCGAGAAGGAATCCGGGCAGGCTTTCCTGACGAAAGTCGACAGCGTCAACGATATTGACCTGAACGCCCCGATCCCCGCGCTTCCCCCGAAGAGCGTCGTGTTTCCCCAAATCGAGAAGATACTGGGATACAAATACGACAGGAACAGCAAAAACGTCGACATAAAGATGGTCGTCGTCCCTCAGGCAAAGGCCATATTCGGCCTGCGTTCATGCGATCTGGCCGGCATACAGTGCCTCGACAGGTTTTTTCTGGGACAGGAATTCGTCGACGACGTGTACCTGCTTCATCGCAAGCAGATGTTCATAGTGACCAACACCTGCACAAAGCCTTTCGCGCAGTGCTTCTGCGCTTGCACCGACAGCGGCCCCTCGGCGAAAGAGGGATACGACCTTAACCTGACCGACATCGGCGATTCGTATTTAATCGAAGTCGGCAGCGACAAGGGCAAGGAACTCTGCGAGAAAATGGGCCTGCAGAAGTCCGAGGCCGCCCATGCGGCCGAAAAAGTGAAGGTCGTCGACAAGTCCCTCGATTCATTCGAGAAAGAGGCGGTCGAAAACAAGGCCTGGATCTCACGCGTGATGAACAGGATCACGACCGGCTTCATCAAGCCCCAGGTATGGGAGTTCATCGGCGACCAGTGCTTCGAGTGCGGCGCCTGCTCGTTCGTATGCCCGTCCTGCTCGTGCTTCAACATCGAGGACTTCAACAAGCCCGACACCGCGGTCGACAGGATGCGCGAATGGGATTCCTGCTCCTTCGAAGGGTACACAAGGATGGCCGGCGATCATAACCCCCGCAAACCGATTGAAGACAGGCGCAACAAGCGCTTCTTCTGCAAACTCTCCTATTCACAGTCGAAAAAATACCTTCGGCCGGGCTGCGTCGGCTGCGGGCGTTGCGCGTGGGTGTGCCCCGGCGACATCGGTCTGCCCAATGTCGTGACTTATGTCAGGAGAGAAATTACTGAAAGAGAAATTAACGAATAGGTGGGTATTATGAGTGAATATAAAGTCATAACGGTACCTGAAGTAGCGGTAATCAAGGAAATCAAGAAAGAGATAGAAGACACAAGCACGTTCTATCTCGAATTCGAGAACCCCGAAGTGGCCAAGAATTTCAAGATCAAATCGGGCCAGTTCATCATGTGCACGATCTTCGGCGCGGGCGAATTTGCGGTGTCGCTGCCTCCCAGCCCCGAGAACGACCGTTTTCACATCTCGGTGCGCGCGGCGGGAAAAGTGACCAAGGTCCTTCACTCGCTGCAGCCCGGCGACAAGGTCGGTATTCGCGGACCATTCGGCAACGGCTTCCCCTTCGATGAAATCAAGGGCAAGAACGTCATATATGTCGCCGGCGGTATCGGAATCATTCCGCTCCGGTCATCGATCGTTCATGTCCTGCAGCACAGGAATGAATTCGGAAGGGTGATCGTCCTTTACGGGGCCAGGACTCCCCAGGACCTCATGTACAATTACAACATCGACGAATGGCGGAAGATCGAGGGCGTTGAGATATACACCACGATAGACAGTCCGGCGCCGGGATGGAAATACGAGGTTGGATTCGTCAACACCCTGGTCGAGAAGGCGAAAGTTCCCGTTGACAATTCGGTCGCATTCGTTTGCGGGCCTCCGATCATGTTCAACTCGGTCATCAAAGACCTGGTCAACCGCGGAATGAGAGAGGAGAACATCATCTCCACGCTCGAGCGGCACATGAAATGCGGCATCGGCAAATGCCAGCACTGCGCGATCGGCAGAACGCTGGTGTGCACCGACGGCCCGGTCTACACATACAAGCAGATCAAGACTCTCGGAGAGCAGATCTGATGGATTTTATTTCTCAAATAGACGAAATAATGGGCGCGAGGACATGCATAGTCGGTATGGGCAACTATTATAAAACCGACGATGCCGTCGGCCTGTATATCGTCGACCGGCTCAAAGAAGCCGTTGAATCTGAAACATTGACTGTTCTGAATGTCGAGGACGTAATCGAGAGCTATGTGTTCAAGATCGCCGGAATGGACTGTGAAAACGTCATAATCGTTGACGCGGTCCAGGCGGAGGGAGAACGCGGCTCGGTCATCTTCGGCAGAATCAACGATATGGGGATGTTCGAGGGGATGTTTTCCACCCATAAGCTCTCCCTGAGCATCTCCGGTAAAATACTGGAAGAAAACAACAAAAGCACGTATCTGCTGGGCATCATCGCCGATGACATAGATTTCGGAATCGGGCTTTCAGACGATGTCAAGAAAAGCGCGGATACTGTAACGGATTTATTACTTAAATCCATAAATTGCAGCCAAAAAGGAGTATATCAATGAGTGCAGATATTTATGGGAATTTACTAACCGCAATGGCCGTACTGCTGCTGTCAGCCATTGTCGTCCCGTTCTTTTCGGACAACCGGAAGCTCGCGGGATGGCTTAACTTTGCGCTGGTTGCTATAGCGGGAATCATATTACTCAACATAAGCTATGCGTCGATTTTCGGGGACGAAAGCTCGGTCTTCGACCTGGGTTTTCTAAGCCTGACCGGGATGATGGATATGTCAAACATCGCCATCTCCATAGGGAGCTTCAAGCTCTTCATGCTGCTGGACAGCTTCTCGGCCTTCTTTATCGGGCTTATCATCTTCATGGCGATAATGAGCGCATTCTACTCCATGCAGTACATGGAGCATTATCCCGACTACAGCATGAAGCCCTTTTATGTCAACTTTCCGCTGTTCATATGCGGAATGATCGGTCTTGTCACTCTCGATGACCTTTCGGTCGGATTCACGATAGCCTGGCAGATGATGACCATTTCATCGTACTTCCTGGTAAAGTTCGAATTCAAGAAGGCCGAGAACGTCAAGAGCGCCAACAAGTACCTCATCCTGATGGAGCTTGCCTGGCTCCTCGTCGTCGTGGGAGGATTCCTTATCAAGGGCGCCGGCCTCGGCGATTCCGTGCACGAGCTGACCTACAAGCTCGGCGAAACCGGACCGGTCATGACGTATTTCGTGTTCGGCCTGATCCTTCTCGGGTTCGCCTTCAAGGCTGCCATATTCCCCTTCGGGCAGATGTGGCTGCCTGACGCCCACTCGATAGCGCCGTCGCCTATAAGCGCGCTGCTTTCGGGGGTCATGATCAAGACCGGCATCTACGGCATAATCAGGACCTTCTTCTGGATGGTTCCCCACACCGAGGGCGCTCATTTCAACGGTACGTTCTGGGGCGTCGTGATCGCCACTTTCGGCGTGGTCACCCTGTTCATCGGCACCGTGCAGTCCATGAAACAGAGCGACATCAAGCGGCTTCTCGCGTACAGCTCGATAGGCCAGATAGGTTACATAGTCCTGGCGGTCGGTTCTTCACTCGTGATGTTCCACAGCGAGAGCGAGTTCGTCAAGCTCATGGGGCTCATCGCGATCGTCGGCGCTATATACCACGTTCTCAACCATGCGATATTCAAGGGACTCCTGTTCCTCTCGGCCGGCAGCGTTCTGTACGCGACTGGCACGAAAGACATGAACAAGCTCGGCGGTCTGCTCAAGGTCATGCCGATAAGCGGAATCATCGCCGGCATAGCCTCCCTGTCGATCGCGGGCGTGCCGCCTTTCAGCGGGTTCGCGAGCAAGTGGACCATCATCTCAACGAACCTGCTCGCCGGAAGCGAGGTGCTTTTTCTGGTGGTCTTCGGCATCATAGCCCTGTTCACCAGCGCGGTAACCCTCTCCTGCTACGTGAAATTCTTCGGTTTGACCTACACTGCGTCAGGCGCGGAGTGGAACATCAAGAAGGAGATCAAGGAGGTTCCGGGGACGATGATCGCTCCCAAGGCCGTTCTTACAATCCTCTGCATCGTACAGGGACTGATTCCTTTCTTCTATTACACGACAATTATCGATATATTCAGCAAGTCGCAGGGATCGATTTTCTATCATACTTTCAGGACTTTCGATTTCAGCAAATACCTTGATACGACCGCGATGGGCGTAAGCCTGACCGGCATGTCCGGAATCGCCACGTCTGTCGCCGTTCCGGTGGTGATGGTGGTCGTTTTCGCGGTCGCGTTCCTGATCGCCTGGGCTCTGAAAAATTCCGCTGGTTCAACCGAGCGCAAGGCCGATACCTGGCTGTGCGGCTACCAGGATCTTCACAACCTGACAAGATACAAGGAAAGCAATATGTTCTCCGCATTGAAGTCTTTCCTCTGGTGGACCGGCGGCAACGTCAAGAAATAGGTGCTTCAAACGGATATAATTATCAAGGGGTAGAATATGAAAGCTTTAGAACAATTGAAAGATACTTTAAAAAGCAAATTCGGCGGCAATATCATCAAATTCGAGTCCCCCCTGGAAGACAGGCTCTTCGTTGACGTCAAGAAAGAGGGCGTCAAGGGGGTTTGCAAGGAGCTGTTCACTCAGGGAGGCCGTTATCTGGTCGGCATAGGCTATGATAACACCAAGAGGGACAACACGCTGGGTATGATACATACCTTCGCGTTCGACAAGGACAGCACAGTTATCTGCGTCAGGGCCTGGGTGCCCGAAAACGACCCGGTGATGGATTCCATCACCCCGGACGTCCCCAATGCCGGCTGGTCCGAAAGGGAATACATGGACCTGCTCGGGATGAAATTCACGGGACATCCCAAGCCCAAAAGGCTTGTACTCTCGGACGACTGGCCCGAGGGAATCCATCCCCTGCGGAAGGAAGTCCCTTACAACCTGGTTCCGCCTCCGGCGGAAAATGTAGCTTACCAGATGGACGAGTGCCCGGAAGGATGCTCGGTAGTTCCGGTGGGACCTTTCCATCCGTCGCTGCATGAGCCCAACCACTGGTCGATATTCGTCGACGGCGAAACGATCAAGGGATGCGACTACCGCGGATTCATGACTCACCGCGGAATTGAAAAGCTCTGCACGACCCAGGTCAGCTACAATGAAGTTCCGTTCATCGCGGAGCGCATTTGCGGTATCTGCGGATCGGTGCATGCAACGGCATATGCTCAGTGCGTTGAAATGGTCGCTGACCTCAAGATCTCCCGCAGGGCGGAATTCATCAGGACGATCATGCTCGAGATAGAAAGGCTGCACTCCCACCTCCTCTGGCTGGGCGTCGCCGGCCACCTGATCGGGTTCGACACGGTTTTCATGCAGTCATGGAGGATCCGCGAGGACATCATGTGGCTCTGCGAGAAATGGACCGGAAACAGGAAGACATACGGCATGATCGTCGTGGGCGGTGTCAGAAGGGACATCACTCCTGAGCTCAAGGACGATATGCTCCGCGTGCTTAAAAAAGTCGAAGAAGAGTGCATTGTCGTTCATAAGGCCATCATCGGTGACACCACAATACACAAGAGGACCAAAGGCGTCGGTTACATGACCCACGAAGAGGCCGTCCAGTGGAGCATAGTCGGGCCTCCCGCCAGGGCGAGGGGAGTCGACATAGACGTGCGCAGGGACCATCCCTACGCCGCGTACGACGCGGTCAAGTTCGATGTTCCGGTCGTCGACACCAATGACGTCTGGGGAACGGTCGTCGTCCGCATACTCGAGATATTTGAAGCGATCAAGATCGTCCGTCAGGCGCTCGATCAGCTGCCCGAGGGCAAGATCATCACTGAAATGGATGATGTCATACAATCACAACGCCATGCGATATCCCATGTCGAGGCGCCCAGGGGCGAATCGGTGCACTATGTGATATCCGGCGACGAAAACAGGGCAGACCGGTGGAGAGTCCGCGCCCCAACCTATCCGAACCTCCAGGGAGTTCCGACGATGCTCCTTAACGATCAGTTCGCCGATTTTCCGATAATTCTAGGAAGTATTGACCCCTGTTTCTCCTGTACTGACCGCGTTCAGGTCGTGGACATAAAATCAGGCAAGGTCAATGTGATGAACCAGAGGGATCTGGAAAGAATGTCAAGAAGAGCATAAGCAGGGGAAGGTATCTTATGGAAGCAGTATATATTATCGTTAACCTTTTAGTATTTCTCGGTCTGGCCCCGCTTTTCGAGGGGATAATCAGAAAGATCACCGCCAAGGTCCAGTCGCGCCAGGGGCCGCCCATATATCAGCCGTATATGGACATTTTCAAGCTTCTGGGCAAGACCACGATCAATTCAGCGGACAACTGGGGATTCAAGTTCGCGCCGATGATGGCTTTCGCCTCGATCGTGTCGGTCATAGCGTTTTTCCCGCTGGCCAACAAGGCGAATTACCTGACCCAGTATGCCGACATCATCACGATCATCTACCTGCTTACGCTGGGGGGGATCGCGGTCCTTCTCGGAGCGCTTTCGAGCAAGAACACTTACGCGATGATCGGCGCAAGCCGTGAAATGATCACCATGATCATGGTGGAGCCGGTGCTGGCGATGACCCTGATCATGGGCGCGGTCAAGATGAAAAGCCTCGGGATCGACATAACCATGTTCAGCATCAATTCGGTCGGATACGGATGGTCGGTGGCGCTGATGCTGGTCGTCTACCTGGCGGCGCTGCAGGCCTTTGTCGGGCGTCCTCCTTTCGACATAAGCGAGGCCGAAATTGAGATACTCGAGGGACCATTCATCGAGTACAGCGGCCCCAATTACGCACTGTTCAAATATTACATGATGCTCAAGCAGATGTTCTATGCGGCGCTTTTCGTGATGGTATTCATACCTTTCCTGAATACCGGTATTTATATCGTGAATCTCGCCGTGCAGATCGTCGAAATCGGCGTCGTTTTCGGATTTATCTCCCTGATCGGCTCGACGAACGCCAGGCTCAGGATAGATCAGGCGATCAAGTTCTATTCGGTGCTGATAGTCCTTGCGCTCTGTGCGGTCGGCCTGTCAGTATATGGCATATAATTTCATAGATAAGGAGTAATATCGTGTGGTTAACCAGTAAAGTAAAACAGGTACTCATGGTAATAAAGCCCGGCGTCGTAACTCTGAAATATCCGTTCGAGCCGCATCCCGCTCCCGAGAATTTCAGGGGAAGACCGCACTGGGATCACCATAAATGCGTCGGCTGCGGAGCATGCTCGAACCACTGCTCGGCCCGCTGCATACTCGTCCGCGATACTTGCCAGGAGCTGCGTATCATGCTCTACGACGGTTCGCGCTGCACCTACTGCGGCCGCTGCGCGGACGTCTGCCCGGAAAAGGCAATAACGATGAGCCAGGAATTCGAAAATGCGACAGGCGACAGGGAGGACATCACCGAAAGGATCGAGCTTTTCATGCTCACCTGCCAGAGGTGCGGAAGGTGCTATGACATGGAAAACACGAACGCCCTGGAGCGCCTCGACCTCAGGGGCTACCGGTATGACAGCCTCGAAGCAAGGGCTCTTATCCGCAAGACAACGGAGCATTTCGATCCGAATGTCCTGAAAGAAACTGAAAAATATCAGAGACCGACAAAATTATAGGAGTTACGTCATGTTGTCCAATTTAGCTAAGAAATTTTTTGGTCGTTCGCTCTGGGTGTATCACTGCAATTCAGGGTCATGCAACGGATGCGATATCGAGATATTGAACGTCCTGACGCCGTATTACGATGTCGAGCGGTTCGGGATCAAGCTTGTCGCTTCACCCAGGCACGCTGATGTCATGCTAATCTCGGGCGGAGTGACCAGGCCGACACTGGCCCTGGCCAAAAAAGCGTACGACGCCATGCCCGAGCCCAAGCTCGTTTTCGGCATCGGGTCATGCGCCACAGGCGGCGGCAGCTGGTTCGATACCTACAATGTTTCCGGAGGCGCAGACAAGGCCGTGCCGGTAAACTATTTCATCCCGGGATGTCCTCCCCGTCCGGAAGCGATCATTTACGGTGTGGCGCTCGCCCTTGGTCTCGTTCCCAAACAGGCGGCCCCGATCGAGTTGAAGCAGATGGAATTCCCGATCGACATGTACGAAAGAAACAAGGCATGGGAGCAGAGAAACGTTATTTATGAATTGCTGAAGAACTGATTCGAGTCTGTCGCGGCGCGCTCGCCGGATTTCACCGAATGCGCCGCGAATTCGATCAGCAATGATGCGATCTTGATATTAATACAGGGAGTTTTAATATGGGGAATAAGATTTTAATCGTTGATGATGACAAGGATCTTGTGCAGTCCATCGCGCAGGTCCTCAGGTCCAATAAATACGAAGTGGCCGAAGCATACAGCGGACAGGAAGGACTCGGCAAGCTTCTCGCTGAAAAACCAGACCTCATGATTCTTGACATCATGATGGAGCGAGATACCGCAGGTTTCGAAGCGGTTTACCAGATCCGCGATAAAAGGGACTCTTCCAAATACAAGGCAGTCAAGGATGTTCCCATCATAATCCTGACCGCCATCAACCAGGTGACGAACAACCGTTTTTCCCTGAACCAGGAAGAGAGCTTTTTGCCGAAGGTTAATGACTTTTTGACGAAACCCATCAACCTCGATGTGATGCTTGAAAAAGTCAAAGCCATCGTCAAGTGACGCCAACAGCGTTTTATAGTATTGTGTAATGCCAATTGTTCTCTGGACGGCATACGTCCGGGGAATCAATCCCTCTTAATAAGTAACTTAGGCTGTCTTCGGACAGCCTCTTTTTTGTCTGGTTCGAACATCCGAATGATTTTCTATGGCTGCAATCCTGCGGCAGCGTAATATTGTTGCCATATATCCCGATAAAGATATAATACAACCATAGTCTCAGCGAAGACCGGCAGGGATGAAGGCCGGACTCGCGAAGACGGCGTATGTATGAATATCATCCTCAAGTGAAGGGAAGTGGTTATGAGCACCAAAAAAGATGGACACGCCGAGATCATTGTGGGAATACCGTCGTACATGGAGGCGGATTCAATCGGATTCGTGACGCAGCAGGTCGACCGAGGGCTTCAGCGGTATTTTTCGCAATACAGGTCGCTTATCGTCAATGTCGACAACAACAGCGAGGACAATACCAGGGACGCATTCCTCTCCACACCGACCGCAACATCCAAGAAATACATAACCACCCCGCAGGGGGTCAAAGGCAAGGGGAACAATTTTCTGAACCTTTTCAAATACGGCAAAACGCAGATGTCGGATTTAAAGGCAATCGTGGTCGTTGACGCCGACTTGAAATCCATAACGCCCGAGTGGATAAAATACCTCGCTGAACCCATCGTGAAGGGTTTCGATTACGCGCTTCCCCGGTATTCCAGGCATCAGTTCGACGGCACCATAACAAATCATATCTGCTATCCTCTCCTTTACGGCCTGATGGGCGAGAACATCCGCCAGCCGATAGGGGGTGAGTTCGCGTTTTCGCCCGCTCTGATGAGCTACTGGATGGAACAGAAATGGCTGCCGTCGACAAGGCTGTACGGCATCGATATTTTCATGTCCCTGAACGCGGTAATCGGCAAATTCAAGATATGCGAGGTCGGACTCGGCGCTAAAGTGCACAAGGCGAGCGCGCCCAAGCTCGGCCCCATGTTTACCCAGGTGGTGACGACATTTTTCGACATGCTGCTTTCTACGAAAGATCAATGGATGCAGCAGGCGCCAGGGAGGGTGAAGCCCAAACCGCTGTATGGTCTCAAGCGCCTCGCTCCGCCTCAGGAACTGAAAGTCGATCTTCGGTCGCTCAAGGACCAGTTGAGGACCGAGTTTCTGTCGCGGGAAAAGCTTCTGAAGAAATATCTCAGCGAATATCTGTATAGGAATTTCAGCCGGATGGTCGAACACGACCATTTCGAGATGAACACCCTTTCGTGGACACAGACGGTCTACCAGCTGCTCTTCGCCTTCGACACCGGTTCCAGGCAGGTGAAAAGCGATATCATCGAGGCCATGAAACCGCTGTATTTCGCCCGGTCGGTAACCTTCGACTATGAAACATGGAAATACCGCATCGATTACGCTGAGGAAGCCATCCTGGAACAGTCGCTCGCGTTTGCGTCGCAGAAGCCGTATTTGCGCGGTCTGTACCTCGGCAAAGGATGCGGCGTGAAGTGATGCAGCGGGATCCGGAAAAAGCGCCGGCGGCCGTCACTCGATGAATTTTCTGTCCCAGTCCTTCCAAACCGGGTCGAGCCCTTTTGATCTGATCAAAGAGCAGATTTCCTCGGGCGTTCGCGTGTCTTCAACCGGGAATTGGTCCCCGGCAAGGCCTGGATGCCCGTAGCCGCCAGGCCCGGTGCTCGAACCGGCGCTCATCATCGTGATTCCGAGAGGGAGCAGGCCGTCGCGGATGCGGGAGGGTTCGCGGGTCGACAGAACGAGCCCGGCATCGGGGAAAATAATCCTCATGGCGCAGATCATGTGAATGAGCGAACGGTCGTCGACCGGAAAGGGAACTGTAAATCCGGCCGGAGCGTTTCTTAGCCTGGGGAAAGATATCTGGATCAGGCTTCTCCAGTATGTCCTGGAAAGATGCATGGCATGCACTGCGGTGAAGAACGATTCAATCCTCCAGTCGGCGAGTCCGAGGAGCGCCCCGATCCCGATTTTTCTGAATCCGGCCATGCCGCCCCGGTCAGGGCCGTTGAGCCTCCAGGAAATGTCCCTTTTCTTACCGGCCGGGTGAACATTCGCATAGGTCTCGCGATGGTATGTCTCCTGGTAGAGCGTGAGGCCGTCAATGCCGGATTCCGCCATCATGCGATATTCATCGGTTTCCATCGGATATACTTCGATCGATACGGATGCGAAACGGCCGTGGATCGATCTCGCGATTTTTGCGAGGTCGGACGGCGTCACTGCCCTGCGGTCCTCACCGGTGAGCAGAAGGATGTGTCTGAATCCGCGGTCGTAGAGTATCCGGGCCTCGTCCTCGACTTCCCGGGGTGAGAGCGTGATTCTCTTGATCAGGTTGGATCTGCTGAATCCGCAATAGACGCACGAATTCGAGCATACATTCGATACATACAGCGGAGCATAGAGCTGGATCGTGTTGCCGAACCTCTGCCGGGTAATTGTCAGCGATTTCGCCGCCATTTCCTCCAGATACTGGTCCGCAGCAGGGGAAAACAGGGGGATGATGTCGTCGGGCGTAAAAGTGTCCTTGGCGAGTGATCTCAGAAAATCTTCCCCGGTCGACCCGTAAATCCCCTTCTTGATTTTTTCCCAGTCATACTTATGGTAAATTTCTTCGAACATGAGAAATCAATCCCGGAGAAAACCGGTCAGCGGGCTGGATGCGCTGGCGGTGGGGCTTTCGGCCGCTCTGCCTGCGAGGTACGCCTGCCTGCCGGCCTCGACGCCTTTTTTAAACGCTTCGGCCATAAGCACCGGATCCTGGGCCGCGGCGATGGCCGTGTTGACCAGAACAGCCGATGCGCCCATTTCCATGGCATGGGAAGCATGTGAAGGGAGCCCGAGCCCGGCATCGACTATAACCGGGACCTTAGCCATCTCGATGATGATTCTTATGTTGTCCTCGGTCTTGAGCCCGCGGTTTGACCCGATCGGGGAACCCAGAGGCATGACTGTGGCCGTGCCGGCCTCTTCGAGTCTTTTAGCGAGAATGGGGTCGGCGTTGATATACGGAAGCACGATGAACCCTTCCTTGACGAGCTTTTCTGCGGCGCCCAGGGTCTCGATGGGGTCGGGCAGAAGGTAGCGGGGATCAGGGGTGACTTCAAGCTTGAGCCAGTCTCCGCAGCCCGCGGCCCGGGCGAGCCTTGCCAGGCGAATCGCCTCATTTGCATCGCGGGCGCCCGAAGTGTTAGGAAGGAGCTGGATGCGCTCAATGCCCGTCACCGAATTGAGAAGATCGTCGGCGGGATTGTCCAGATCTACCCTGCGAAGAGCCAGGGTGACTATTTCGGTTCCCGAGGAAATAATCGCCTTTTTCATCATGTCGATTGATGAAAATTTTCCCGTTCCGAGGAGGAGGCGCGAATTAAAAACCTTTCCCGCGATCACAAGCCGATCGTTTGCTGTAGTATTTGCTTTCATTAGCCTCTCTTCTAAACTGTACTCATAATGAAATCATCCGGCAATCGAGCGCAAATCTTTTTTTGGGGGATTCGATAAAATTATGGGTTGACCTTCATGATATCCGCTGGTTAACTTGAGGCGGAGGGGAACAATCCGCCGCGCTTGCCCCGCACCAGCGAGCGTCCCGGAAAGGGCCGTTATCGCCTTTATTGCCATTTCGGGAAAATCCCTGGTGCGGGGCGGTGAGGAAAGTCCGAACACCGCAGGGCAGGATGCCGGTTAACGGCCGGGCGCCGCGAGGCGACGGAAAGTGCAACAGAAAACATACCGCCCAATGGGTAAGGGTGAAAAGGCGAGGTAAGAGCTCACCGCGCCGGCCGTAAGGTCGACGGCAGTGCAAACCCCATCCGGTGCAAGACCAAGTAAGCGGCCGTCTGAGAGCTGCCCGTTCGAGGCCGCGGGTAGGTTGCAAGGACCTGTATGGCGACATGCAGGCAAGACAAATGGCGGAAAAAACAGAATTCGGCTTACGTTCCCCTCCAATTTTTATTCCAGGCGTTGAAAATTTAGTTGTTGCTGACTTAATTTTTTTTGTATATACTGAATATGTTGCTTTAAAATACTTCTGCGCTGGATAACAGGCGAGGGTCGTTTATATGGAGGCTCTTATATGAAAAAAATCGTTTTATCGACATTAATAGCCCTCGTTTTGCTGATTGCATCTCTGACGATTGACGCTTCAGGCGCCGGCAAAGCGTATCAGGTGGTTGATTTTTACATATGCGAAGAAAGCCTGACCCTTGCCGAAATGCTCGCAAAATCCGCCGTAAGCCGGCAGGAGCTCTATGTCGTAAGCTACTGCACCTGCGAGGGAGTCAACAACGACATGCGTCCCGCGGTCAAGAAAAACAGCTGCATTGCGCCCAAGGACATGGTGTATTCCTGCATCTGCATCGGAAAATCAAGTTACTGACATTTTAAAAATAAATCGCGCGGCGGTAAAACCGAATGGATAGAAACCGGAAAATACTCATATCGATCCTGGCCATGCTTGTTCTCACGGCGGTGATAGCAATCGTCCATGTAAGCCTGACGATCCAGGAAGAAAAGAGCTTCTCTCTTTCCGTCAACGTTCCGCAGTTCGGGCCCGGTGTGGGGATAGCCAGGGTCGAGGGACCGATCGGTTTTTCTGTCGATAAGAGTCCGTTTTCGATGGCAAGGGGAAGCGAGGATCTGATAAATCGGCTCGATGACCTGGAAAAAGATTCGAACATTAAAGCGGTAGTCCTCAGGATCAATTCTCCCGGGGGAACCGTGGCCGCAACCCAGGAGATCTATCAGAAAATCTGGAAGCTCAGGAAAAAGAACATCGTAGTGGTCGCCTCGATGGGAGAAGTTGCGGCTTCAGGCGGATACTACATCGCTTCGGCATGTAATCATATCATCGCCAATCAGGGGACGCTTACCGGCTCAATCGGCGTTATCGCCGCTTCACCGAACCTGAAAGGACTGCTTGACAGGTTCGGAATAAAAATGAACGTGATCAAGAGTGGGAAGTTCAAGGATTCGATGGCCTTCCACAGGGAAATGCGGGACGATGAACGCGAACTCATCCAGCAGCTCATCGACATCTCTTACGAAAAATTCATAAAGGACATCGCCCTGGGAAGAAACATGAACGAATCGGACATACGCCCGGTAGCCGACGGCAGAGTAATGACCGGAGAGACTGCGATGAAATACAAGCTCATCGACGGCATCGGGACTTTCGAGGATGCCGTCGACAGGGCCCGGCAGCTTGCCGAACTCCCTGCATCATCTCCTGTATATGACGAAATGAAAACGCCGCTCGAACAGTTACTTTTTTCCGTCAACGGGATGTTCAGGGGAAACGGACTTATCCAAAACGGCCTTTCCATGGATGATTATTACAGGCTCGAATACAGGTTGCTTCCATGATAATCGCGAAGATCAGGTCCCTGCTCTGGGCGGATTTTTTTCTTTATTCGCTGGTCGATCCGCGCCTTCTCTATAGGCAGATCGGGAAAAACGACCCAAGGCCTTTTCTGCTCAGCTTCACTGTGCCGGCCATATCGACCATATCAGGGATACTGGCTCTTTCGCTTCTGGGAAAACAGACGTCGTTTTTTTTCACGAAAATCACATATGGGTGGATACTTCTTTTCATCTGGGAGTCTTTCAAGATTGTCATCCTTGCAGCCCTTATGGACATGGCATGCCAGTTCCAGGGAAGCAGGGGGAACATACGGGAGATGGTGAGCCTGCTGAACTTTTCGTTGTTTCCACAGGCGTTCATCCTTCCGACATCCATGATTTTTTCGATCATTAATTTCGCGCCGGTTTTCATGTTTGTACTGTTTTCGCTTGTTCTTTTCGTGTGGTCGGCGTGGATCGCGGTGATCGGCATTTCAGAAATGCATTCGATTCAGGCGGGTCGTACTGTTCTCATTTTTATTTTTCCATATCTGTTCATATCCGTCGTTTTTTTCTTCATGGGGCTTTTATCGTTGATATCGCTCGTCAGCTATATTACAACCTGATGCCGATCATCGCGACGTATCGAACGCTCATGAAGTCCTTCCCGATATAATCCACATAAACGAAGTCAGCCCCTATTTCAAGGAAAAGAAAACGGTAAAAGGTTATCTCGATTGAGAGTCCGGTCAGGAAATAGGGGTCGGTTGACCATATATCAACCGATTCTGTAGTATTCGACGCTGCGTATTCGAAACGGGTAAAGCATCCGCCTCCTCCGAAACGCAGGGTTACATTGATAGGCAGCGACAGGGCCGTGGTAAGAAATGCGTTGCAGCCGGCTGAAATATTCATGGTATCGAACTTGATTTTACCCGGGACCTGTTTGCCTTCGAATTGGGAGAAAGAGGTATCGGCTTCAAGGCCGAAATGACGGAAAAATCTGTAATTCTTCAATAACCCGAGATTGCCGAAATTCAGGCTAAAACGAAGGATTGCGGTAGCATAGCCGTCGTTGTATGTATCAGCCCAATCTTCGAGAGGCACCGAATAAAAATAGCCCGCACTTATTTTCAGGCCGACATTGAGGAGGTCCTGGACGAATATACTCTTTTCTTTTTTTGGAGCCTGCTTTATCTCGAATTTCTGCCAGTCGCTCTGCTGGCCGACCTTGTCGAATTTATTGACGGCGGTGATTTGTATCCAGTAGGTGCCTGCCGGAAGGTCTATCTCGATTTCGCCTTTCTGCGTGCTGGAGGATATGACGATCTCTTCAGAGGAATTTTTAATCGCTACATCATAACGGACGACGCCCTCCGACTCTTCCCATGTGATGCGTTTTTTATTGGCCTCCGGCTTGTCTTCCGCGCCGAGTGGACGGGGAAGGAATAAAAACAGGGCCAGGGACAAGAGAGCAGTTGATTTGAAAATTCGTACCATGTATCACTCTATATAAATGACATCGGGGATTTTGATCTTCAGGCCCGAGCCGCCTGAACCGAGCTTGATCCTGAAGTTATTCCTGGTTACCGGACTCTTACGGAGGACCCTGTTGGTTCCTTTTTCAAGGTCATATGCCTGTACGGTCCAGTAGAATGATCCGACATCCAGTTTTTTCAGGTCTCCCATCTCGCACCTGTTCTCGGTTGTATCGATATTCGTAATCCATTGAGCCATACCGGCCCTTTCCTGATACAGGCTCATCCGGTATGAAGTGGCGCCCGCGGACTGTTTCCATGAAAATGTAATGCTGTTTTTATCGATCATGTCGATGACCGAACCGTCAGCCGGCGCAACCCCAATCGGTCTGTCGAGTTGTTTGAGCACGGTAAACTGTCTCGATGGGCTTTTCATCAACTCGTTTCCGTCGGTGTCTTTCATGGTGATTCGCCAGAAATAACGGCCCGGCTTGATTTCGTCTTCCGCGGAGTAGAAATCCGATGTTTCTATTTTTCTATATATATCGCTGAAAGACGCATTTCGTGCAATTTCGAGCATGAACGATCCATCGATATCGATTTTTTTCCAGGAAAAATTGATGTCTTGCCCCGAAGAATCATCCTCGAGGGCCATGATTTCGTTCTCCTCCGGTTTCACCAGGACAACTTCCTCGGACTTGATTATTTCGAGGCCCCTGATTTCCGATGCAGCCGTGGAAGCTCCGTCACCGAGAATTCCGGTGACTCTCCAGAAATATTTCCCGACAGGCAGATCAATCTCGGGAGCGACAAAATTGTTGTCGGTTTCTGATGTATGTATGGTCCTGGCAAAGTCCTGATCGGAGCCGATGTCAATCCTTGATTTGACTATCTCATCGCTCTTTTTCCAGGAAAAGACGATGTTTCGTTTCTGCGCGACTATCTGGCTTATCTTTTTATTTTCTGACGGGGATATGAGCCTTGGAGGTTCGACCTGGTTTCTTTTATCGATGATAAGCTGATACACCGGGCTCGACCCTTTGAGCTCGAGGCCGCTTATCCCGGAAACCTTGTTTACTTTCCAGAAATAGTTGCCCTTGGCAAGATCGAATACCGAGAGGGAAGGAGACGAGACTTCGGTGGATGAAAGGACATCTTTCATGTCCCTGTCCCTTGCTATGGATACGCGGTATCCCGAAACCATATCGGTTTCGGTCCATTTTAACTGAATCATAGGGAGCTCGGTCCGGTAATAGACGACGGATTTATTCTCCGGCGAGATGATCCGGATTGCATCGTCGCGAACGATGGAGAAGCGTCTTATCTCGCTGAGTTCCATTTTTTTTGTGTTCCGATTGATCCCGGTAAGTCGCCAGTAATAGTTGCCTTCAGACAGGGGGATGGCCTGGGACTCGCCGACAACCCTGCGTTTGATCGATCCTTTTTCAAAAAGCGCATCAGATGATATTTCCAGGTTCAGGTCAAACGGGCCCTCGACCTTCTCCCAGCCGAAAGGAATGTTCTCTTTCGAATTGGCCGACGGGCTGGTGAAATACGCCCTCGGTTCCGGTTTGAGCAGCTTGATGGAAAGCTCAAAAACCTTCACCTCATCCTTGGATGCGATTATCTTCTGGTCCTGTTTCAATGTCTGCTTCTCGCCGCCTGCGTCAATAACGGCGTTACCCTTGTTCACCGTAAGGCTGAGCTCCTTGCCGCTTTCCTGCGTGAGGCTGACATCGCTCTTGTCTATGGATACCGTGGTGCCCTGGGATTTGATCTGAAGCGTCTTGAGCGATTTGTCGGAGACGTCTTCCCTGCTGGCCTTGATGGATCCCTGGGTAAAGTCGATGCCGACCTCGTTGTCGGTCAGGGAGATGAATATCATGCTGTTTTCGTCCAGGGATATTTCGGTGCCGTCCTTCAGCTTTATGACGGCTTCGGACAGTTCCGCGGTGCGGATGGAGTCGTAATTATACACGGGCGTCTTCTGCTGGACGTCTTCCCATACGACCTGCGATGAGTATTTCCTCTGTGCGATCTTTCTCTTGAATGTCAGGGTGCCCACGACCTCGGAACCGCTCAGGTCGACTTTCCTGGTGACGTCGAAGTAGAAAAGAAGGGAAAATGTAATGATGACGGATGAAATCCCGCCGACGACGAGAAGATCACTCCTTGATAATCTCATATTTCTTTTCACCTTCTTCGAGGGAGTCACTGTCGCTGCTGCGCCTGTTGAACGGCTGGGGCTCCATTCCGAGCAGGACCCTCAACTCGTCCAGAGTCTTTATGCGGGATGGATCGTCGTAACGTCCCAGTACGGCAAATATCTGCTGCGGGGCTTCCTTGCCCTTGACCTTGATTGTCTGCATTTTCTCAACGCTGAAGATTTCCTTGACGATTTCGTAGGCGTCCTCGCTGATCAAAATGTCGGTCCCGAACGGTTTGTTGAGCGATTCGATCCTCGATGCGAGGTTAACCGCGTCTCCGATGACCGTGTATTCCATCCTGGCCTCGGATCCTATCTGCCCCGCGAGCACCGGCCCCGTGTTGATTCCGCAGCCGATCTTGATGAGCGGCTTTCTCGATCCGCCGCGGTCCCTGTTGAAGTTAATGAGCTCTTTGCGCATGAGCAGGGATGCGTTGATGGCGTTTTCGGTGTCGTTACCCTTTGAAAGGATCGCGCCCCATGTGGCCATGATCGCGTCGCCGATAAACTTGTCGACGACGCCGTGATGGGACTCAATGATCGTAACCATTCGGGTCATGTAATCGTTGAGGAACTCGACCACTTCCTCCGGCTCAAGCTTTTCCGATATCGAGGTGAAGGAGCGTATGTCTGAAAAGAAGATGGCGACGTTTTTACGCTCTCCGCCGAGCCGAAGCTCTCCGCGCATCGCAGCGTCGGCGATCTCCTTGTTGACGAATTTGCCGAACGCGCTTTTTATTTTTTCGCGCTCTTCGAGTCCCTTGCCCATTTCGATAAAGGAATAGGTAAGCTCTCCGATTTCATCCTTGGAAGTGGGCCTGATATTGACATGATAGTTGCCCTGTATGATCTGCTTGGTGGCGACAACCAGTCTGATGATCGGGGTGGTGATGCTCCTCCCGAAAAAGAAAACGATGAGGATGGCGGTCGAGAGCATGATGATCATCAGATAGATGTTTCTTCTCTGGATATTGTAGACTTCCTGATAAGCGGTCGCCTCTTCAACCGAAGATATGACGCCGCAGCCGTAATTTGGAAGCTTCTTGAAAGACGCCAGATAGTAGACCTGGTCGCTGTCGGCATATCTGGTCTGGCCGTTATCGATCCTGCTTTTCATCATCATGACAACGATAGGAAGCTTGGATAGATTTCCGCCGGAAAGGACAATCGCGCTCTCGGGATGGGCGATGATGTCACCTCTGTCGTTGACCATGAAGGGTTTGACGATTCCGGATGTCTGGAATGCTTTGAGGAGCGTATCGAGCTTGAGATAGAGGACAAGGACCGTGGCTACGGGCTGGCCCCTGACCGGCCTGTAGGGCAGGGACACGGTAAGCACCGGCGCATCGAGACCCTGGGATGCGTTATGGACAACAGTCTCACCCTTGAACGAGCGGGAGATCGGTTCTGAGATGCGGGATTGTATGTCGTCGACTTTTTCTCTGGAAAGAAGATACCGGTCCATCACCGGCGTGTTATAAAATGATTTTATGGTCTTGAACGGCTCCTTCTCGCTCCCGGCGCTTACCAGGCCGCTGTAAAGAACGTCGCTGGTGTTGAAATCCGTTGAATCGGCGTCCGTGTCGGATGATTTGAGCATCGTGGAGGCGATGAGGATCGATTTATCGATTTCGGATGCGACCTTGGATGATATGATTTCTGAAAACTTGAGGTTGTTTTCCTGAACACGAACGGTGTTGTCATTTTTAAAAAAATATGTCGCGATGAAAATCATTCCCGACATCGAAACAATGATAATTGAAGAGATAATTGTTATCAATTTGAATTTGAGCGAACGATAAAACGGCCCCGAGTGGGCAGCCCGTAAAAATTGTTCACTGATTTTGAGGTATTCCTGTTCGGATAAACGGTTATCTTCTTTCTTTTCTTTGTCCTTGTCAGGCGTTTTTGGCGTTTTCAGGGATTCCTGATCTGCCCCTGCCGGTTTTCCTGGTGCGAGAGGTGCCGGTGCGGCAGGGCGTTCCGTGACTTGCCTGGCGGCATCCGGAACAGGGGCGCCTTTCGCCCTTGCGGATAATTTGCTCTCAGTCGTGCTTTTAGCGGGCGTTTGAGCTGGAGCAGGCAGCGTTTTGGCGGATTCGGAGGGCACTGACCCGGATGAGGGCATGCCTTGTCGCGCGAGGCCTTTTTCTCTCATGTAATCGCTGAAAGCGTGAATGAATGCATCATCCTCGTTTTCCTTGAGGAGCCGTTTTCGTATATCGCCGATGGATCTTTTGGATTCTTCGGCGGTTTTACCGGTAAACATGTAAAAGCATGTTATTATTGTGAGGGCGTAGCTTTTTCCGTATGACAGTATGTAGCAGTTTCCGGTGGCAAAAGCGCGGTCTATTTTTTCAACTGCCTTAAGCATTATGTCCGGACGACCCGCTTCAAGGGAGTCCAGGTGAATCGTGTGAACCGTGAATCCGGCCTCGCGGTATGCATGTACGAGCCCGAGGTATGTTTCGGATTCAACAATATCCGAAGAAATAAGAAAAATTGTCGACACCTGATGATCGAGGAGCCTTCCGATTTTTTGACGGGAGATGAAATCGCCCAGTACCGACGGCGAATCCTGGGTCGAAAAGTGTTCAAACAGTATTTTCATGGTAACTGCGGTCCCTTGTACGGTTTGATATATTTATCGGCTTTCAGGGGAATTAACCCCAGTCAGCGATTAATATCCCGATCCCTCTTTGGAAGCAATTATTTTTTACAGGCCGCGAATGTTTTCGCTCCGTAAAGCGCCCCTGTCCCTCGTCTCGAGC
>ERZ795054.754-NODE-754-length-36630-cov-8.427697_pt1 | contig 36630 bp, 30 predicted proteins | sample MGYA00375138_ERZ795054 | MGnify/ENA primary metagenome ERZ795054 (study PRJEB30183, sample SAMN05720215) | anaerobic digester metagenome | isolation source: active sludge of municipal wastewater-treating anaerobic digesters | place: USA | collected 2014-12-23 ... | reverse complement strand
CCGCTTAGCCTACGATCTCCTCGACCTTGAGGAGGGTGTAGAGCTGGCGATGGCCCTGCTTGCGGCGGTAGTCCTTCTTGGGCTTGTACTTGAAGACGACGACCTTGTCGCCCTTGACCTCGTCCTGCACCGTCGTCTTGACCGCGGCGCCGGCGACGTAGGGGGAGCCGACCTTGATCTGCTCGCCCGAGACGAGGACGACCTTGTCCAGGGAGACGGCGGCGCCCTTGTCGGCGTCGAAGCGGTCGACCTTGAGGAGAGCGCCTTTCTCGGCGCGGTACTGCTTTCCGTTGAACTCTACGACTGCGTACATTCCGGTAACCTCGGTAAAAACTATGGTCGGGCTGGCATTTATACACCGCAAGGACTTGCGATGTCAATCATCCTTACATCGACTCGAGGAATGGTATGCAGGCCAGGCCCATGCCGGCCTCGAAGGTCCGCCTGACCGCCCGGACGAGCTCGAGGCGGCTGGCGGCCAGGTTCGCGTCGGGGTTCGCGAGGACGGGATTGTCACGGTACCAGGTGCCGAAGTCGGCGGCGAGGTCGTGGAGGTAGCCGGCCAAGGCCGAGGGCTCGAGGCCGGCCGCGGCCGCGTCGACGGCCTCCGGGAAGGCGGCGAGGCGGGAGATGAGGGCCCAGTCCGCATCGGAGCCCAGGAGGGCCGGCTCGGCCTTCCCCTTGGCCGCGTTCCCCTCCCCTCCCTCGTGCTTGCGGATGATGGAGGAAGCGCGGGCGCCCATGTACTGGATGTAGGGGCCCGTGTCGCCGGTGAAGGAGAGGGAGAGCTCCGGGTCGTAGAGGATGTCCTTCATGGGAGAGGTCTGGAGGAGGTAGTAGTGGAGGGCGCCGAGGGCTATCTTCTCGGCCACGGCGGCGAGGTCGCCCACGGCCCCCTCCCGGCCCTTGGCCTCGATCTCCTTTGCCGCGAGGGCGGCGACCTCGTCGACGAGGTCGTCCGCGTCGACGACCGTGCCCTCCCGGGTCTTCATGCGGCCCGAGGGGAGGTTGACCATGCCGTAGGCCAGGTGGTGGAGGTCGGAGGCCCAGCCGAAGCCGAGGCGCTTGAGGATCTCGAAGAGGACCTGGAAATGGTACTTCTGCTCGTTGCCCACCACGTAGACCAGGCGGTCGTAGGGCCAGTCCTCGTGGCGGGCGATGGCCGTCCCGATGTCCTGGGTGATGTAGATGCTCGTCCCGTCCTTGCGCAGGAGGACCTTGGTGTCCAGGCCCACGTCCTCGAGCTTGACGCTGACGGCCCCGTCCTCCTGCCGGAAGAAGACGCCGGACTCGAGGCCGCGCAGGACCTCGCGCTTGCCCAGGTCGTAGGTGTCGCTCTCGAAGTCGTAGAGGGTGAAGGAGACGCCGGTGCGGGCGTAGGTCTCCTTGATCCCTTCCATGACCCAGTCCTTCATCTTCTGCCAGAGGGCCCTGACGGCGGGGTCGCCCTGCTCCCAGGCCAGGAGCATGGCCTGGGCCTTCTCCTCGGCCTTCGGGTCCTCCTCCTTCAGCTTGTTGAAGAGGACGTAGTACTTGCCGACGAAGTGATCTCCCTTGAGGCCCTCCTGGGCTGGCGTGCGGCCCTCGCCGTAGCGCTCGTAGGCCAGCATGGACTTGCAGATATGGATGCCGCGGTCGTTGATGTGGTTGACCTTGCGGAGCTCGGCCCCCGCGGCCCCGAGGATCCGCGAGAGGGACTCGCCCAGGACGTTGTTGCGCAGGTGCCCGAGATGGAGGGGCTTGTTCGTGTTCGGGCTCGAGAACTCGACGAGGACCCGCTTGCCCGCGAGGCTTCCGGTCCTGCCCCAGGAGGCCGAGGCGGCCGCGGCGAGGACGGCGGCCGCCTCGGGCCCGCGGGCGAGGCGGACGTTGAGGTAGGGGCCCTCGGGCAGGGCGGCCCCGAGCCTGGCCGCCTCGGGGTCGCGGGCGACGATGGCGGCCAGGGCGGCGGCGACCTGGGCGGGGGCGGCGCGCAGGAGCTTGGCGTAGGGGAACATGGGGAAGCCGAAGTCGCCGAGCTCGGGCTTGGGAGGCCGCTCGAGCACGACGGACTCGGGCGCGGGGGCCTGGACGGGCGAGCCCTTCTCCTTGATGTACTCGGCTATCGCCCGGGCGACTATCCTCTTCCACGCGGCCTTGGTCTCGACCATGGATAACGGCTCCTTCCGAATGCGGCTTGTCGCGGGCAGTGTAGCGCGGAGCGTCGAAGGCTTTCAACCGGAGGCCGGGACGCGATGCCGGCCCGCCGCGCCGGGCTCAGAAGGCCCTGTCCTCCCTGATGCTGAGGCCGCCCGACTGCTCGACCCAGACCGAGAAGCGGTCGCCCGCGCGGACGAGGCGGTGCACGGCGTTGCCGTAGAGGCTGCGCACGATGCCCTCGCCGCGCGCGGCCTCGTCGCTGCGCAGTATGGCGGACAGCTCGGCGAGCCGCTCGTCGTAGGCCGCCGCCTCGATCCCGTAGAGCCCCTCGGGCGGCCTGCGGTACATGAGGGGTACCCCCCGGGCGTCGAGGAGGCCGAGCTCCTGGCCCTCGGACTGGGGCAGGAGGTCGGTGAAGGCCCGGTAAGGTATGGCCAGGTTCACGGCGCGTCCGGCGGCGATCTCCGAGTAGTCGAAGTTGCAGACGATCGCGTCGATGAAGAGCTCGCGGCCGGGGAGGACGAGCTCCTGCCTCCTCGCGGGCGCGTTGGGCGAACGATAGTCGTAGTAGGCCAGCTCGACCCGGAGCCGGCCGCCCGAAGCCTCCAGGACGGCGACGTCGATGGCCCGGCAGCGGCGCTCGAGGTTCCGGACCGTGGCCCTGAGCTCGGCGACGCGCTCGCGGCCCGCGAGGTACTCGTCGAGGCGCCGCGAGGAGTCGGCCAGGGCGACGACGCCCAGGGCCGCCACGGCCGCGGCGAGGAGGGCCGGCAGGGCCGCGGCGGCGCGCAGGCCCATCGCCGCCAGCTCGCGCAGGGCCAGGCCCAGGGCCGCGCCGCGCCCGAAGCTCTCGCCCGCCGCCTTGGCCGCGAGCCTGCGCCCCGCGAGGCTCCCGCCGAGCCTCAGGGCCGCGGCTAGGGCGAGGAGGGCCGCCGCGACGCAGAGTCCGAGGGAGCTGCCGAAGAGGAAGGACAGGAGGTCGGCGAGCCCGTAGAGCAGGGGCTTCAGGGAGCCGAGGCGCTCGAGGCCGATGGTGTCGCTCATCGTCAGTCCTCCATGATCTCGATGCCGCCCTTCGCCCGGCATACGACGCGGTAGGTGACGCCGAGCTCGAAGCGCGCGAGGGCGGAGACGTCGTGGAGCGCCGAGCCGTAGGCCCGGTCGCGGGAGCCCCGGCCGGGCGCGGCCTTCCCGGGCTCGGGGGGGAGCTCGGCGGCCTCCCGGGCCCGGGCGAAGAGCTCGACGAGGGCCTCGCGGGCCGCGGGGGAGCCGCCCGCGGCCTCGCTGCCCTCGGCCCCGCCGAAGATGGCGGGGAAGCCGCCGCGGTCGTAGGCCTCGAAGAGCCGGGGCCCGTCGGCGGCGGGCAGCTCGTCGGTGAAGAGGCGGAAGGGGAAGGCCAGCCAGGACTCGGAGGGCCCCTGCCCCGGCAGGGGGAGGAGGAGGAAGTCGAGGTAGAGCTCCCTGCCAGGCAGCTCCTCCTCGAGGAGGGCGAGCTCGGCGCCGGCGAGGTCGTAGAGCCTGAGCCGGAAGCGGAGGGAGCCGCCCTCGCGCGAGAGGAGCATGAAGCGCGCGGGCACGGTCCCGGCGGTCAGGCGGGAAGCCAGGGACTCGAGCTCGGCGATGCGCCGCGCCTGGGCGCGGCCCGCGCTCCCGAGGTAGAGGTAAGCCGCGAGGCCGGCGGCGGCCAGGAGGGCGAGGAGGAGGAGGAGGGCGGCCTTCGCCCTGGCGAGGAGGCTCATCGCCGCCCGACCAGGGCGAGGAAGGCCTCCTCGTCGATGAGGGCGACGCCGTAGGCCGCCGCCTTCTTGTTCTTGTCGGAGCCCGAGCCGGGGTCGTTCGTCACGAGGTAGGACAGCCCCTTGGTGACGGAGGCCTTCACGGTTCCGCCTAACTCCTTCACGAGCTCGGCGGCCTCGGGGCGCTTCATGGAGGCGAGCTCCCCGGTGAAGCAGAAGCTCTTGCCCGCGAGGGCCCCGCCCCGGGCCGGGGCCTTGATGCGAAGGGCCCCGGTGGCGAGGAGGCGGTCCATCGCGGGGCCGAGGGAGGCCAGGCCCTCGGCGAGGGTCCTCGCCGTGATCTCCGCGTAGCCGTCGACGCGGGCGAGCTCCTCGAGCTTCGCGGCCCTGAGCTTGTCCAGGCTGTCGAAGCCCGCGTCCACGGCCTTCTGGGCGAGGAGCTCGCCGATGCCCTCGATGTCGAAGCCCGCTACGAACTGGGCGAGGCCCACCTCGGCCTTGGCCGCGAGGTTTCGCAGGATCTTGGCCGCGGACTTCTCGCCCATGCGCTCGTAGCCGGCCAGCTCCTCGGTCCCCAGGCCGTAGAGGTCGGCTATCTCGCGGACGCGGCCGGACTGGTGGAGCTTGCCGATGATGCCCACGCCGAAGTCGCGCACGTCGAGGACCGAGAGCCACTTCTCCAGGCGGTGCAGCTCCTTCTTGGGGCAGCCCTCGTTGGGGCAGTAGAGCCTCGTGCCCTCGTCGACGAGCTCGGCGCCGCAGGAGCAGCGGGCGGGCGCCTCGATCTCGGCGGCTCCGGGGGGATTCTCGACGAGGCCCTCGATCTTGGGGATGATCTCGCCGCGCTTGGTGATGACGACGCGGCTGCCGAGCTTGAGCCCCAGGGAGCCGATGATGTTCGTGTTGCAGAGGTTGGCGCGCTGGACGGTCGTGCCCGCGAGGCGCACGGGATCGATGATGCCGATGGGCGTGTAGAGGGAGCCGGACTCGCTCCACTCGACGGCGCGGAGGGTCGAGACCGCCTCCTCGAGGCTGAACTTGAAGGCTATCTGCTTGTCGGGCCGGGAGCGGGCCATGTCCTCGGGGTCGATGTCCCTGCCCTTCACGACCAGGCCGTCGATGTCGTAGGGCAGGGAGGGCCGGAGGTCCATGACCTGGGCCCGGTAGGCGACGACCTCCTCGCCCGTCGCGCACAGGCGCAGGGGTGCGGTCTGGAAGCCCATGCGGGAGAGCCACTCGAGCTTCTGCAGCTCGTCGGAGAAGGGGGAAACGCGGGCGGGGCCTCCGAAGAGATCGCCCTGCCCCCGCGCGGGCACGCTGCCCAGGGCGTCGTAGCAGAGGACGAGGAGGTCCTCGGAGCCGAGCCCGTCCTTGCGCTTCATCAGGCCGTTGGCGGCGTTGCGGCAGTTGGCCTTGTCGGCGTACTTCGAGGCGTGGACCTCGCGCGTCATGAGGACCTCGCCGCGCAGGCCGCCGGAGAAGGGCTCGGGCAGGGAGGAGAGGACGCCGCGCATCCGCCTGGCGTTGGGCGTGATATCGTCCCCGACCTCCCCGTCGCCGCGGGTCACCGCCCGGAGGAGGCGGCCCTCCTCGTACTGGAGCTCGAGGCTCGCGCCGTCGAGCTTGTATTGGACCAGGTACTCCGGATGGGCGGTCTTGGCGCACCAGGCGAGGAAATCCTCGGGGTTGGAGGCCTTGGCCTGGCTGCCCATGGGCATGAGGTGCCGAGCCTTGGGCCAGCCGTCGGCGAGGTCGGCGCCGACCCGCGAAAGCAGGGCGTTCCCCGGGTCGAGGGCGGCCAGCTCGTCCCAGAGCTCGTCGAATTCGGCGTCGCTGAGCTCGGGCTGGCCGTTGTAGTAGAGGTCCTGGTGGCGAGCTACGAGGGCTTCGAGCTCGGCGACGCGCTTCGCTGAGCCGCTGCCGGGCCGGGCCCGAGCCGCCTTCGGGGCCTCGGCGCCTTCTTCATTCCTTGCCATGTGGCCCAATACTACGCGCGGCCCGCCTTCCCTGTCAAAGGCCGAGCCCCGGCGGAGCCGCGCGGCTTGACGGGGTCCCGATACGGGAATATGGTTAAGTATCTTATTTGTTAAGACACCTATCTTAAAGCGGGTCGAGGCATGAAGGATCAGAGAGCTTTGCTCGAGCGCGCCGTGGACAGCCTCCTGGACACGATGCCGCCGGTCTGGGAACGGACCCGCGCCAACTTGCGGGCGGCCGCGACGGAGGAATTCGGCATCACCCTGGATCAGTTCCACACGCTCCGGCACATACGCCGCGGCTGCCGCTCCGCGGGGGAGCTCGCCGAGAGGCGGCAGGTCAGCCGGCCCGCGGTCAGCCAGACCGTAGAGGCCCTGGTCGCCAAGGGCCTGGTGACCCGCAGCCCCTCGAGCGGGGACCGGCGCTGCCACCTCCTCGAGCTCACGCCCTACGCCCGGGAGGCTTTGGAGGCCAACTACGAGGCCAACCGCTCCTGGATGAAGTCGATGATGTCCGGCCTCTCGCCGGCCGAGCTCGACTGCGTCAGCGAGGCCATGGAGGTCCTGAAGCGGACCTTCGCGCCCGCGGGCCTTCTCGGGAAGGAGGGCTGAGCGCGTGCGGGACCTCCGGAAGCTCCTCGCCTTCGTGCGGCCCTACCGGGGGCTGGCCGCCCTCTCCCTCCTCGCCCTCCTCGCGATGGTGGCCCTGAGCCTGGCGCTGCCCCGGCTCGTGGAGCGGCTCATCGACGAGGGAGTCAGGCGCGGGGACCTGGGGGAGACGCTCAGGACGGCCGCCCTCATGCTGGGGCTGTCGGCCCTGAGCGCCTTGGCCACGGTCCTCAACAGCAACTGGTCCATACGGGTCGGCGAGAGCGTCGGACGCGACCTGCGCGAGGCGGCCTTCGCCAAGATCCTCTCCTTCTCCCACGCGGACATGGACCGCTTCTCCACCGGCCAGCTCATGGTCCGCCTGACGAGCGACGCGGGCGCCGTGCAGCGGCTCTTCCAGATCTCGCTCAGGATCGGCACGAGGGCTCCCCTCACGATGATCGGCTGCATCGCCCTCATGATCGTCACGAGCCCCCTCCTCGCCGCGGCCATGCTGCCTATCCTCCTCGGCTCCATCGCGGTCATCGCCCGCTTCAGCGCGAGGATGGAGCCCCTCTACCGCTCGGCCCAGGGCAAGCTCGACCGGCTGAACACGGTGCTGCAGGAGAACATAGCCGGGGCGCGGCTCGTCAAGGCCTTCGTCCGCGCCGGCAGGGAGTCCGAGCGCTTCGAGCTGGCCAACGGCGAGCTCGCCGAGGGGACGGCGAGCGTCATGCGGGCCACGGCCCTGCTCTCCCCCCTCCTGACCTTCCTCGTCAACCTCGGCATCGTCCTCGTCGTCTGGCTCGGCGGGATCCAATCCGCCGAGGGACGCCTCTCCCTGGGCCGCCTCGTCGCCTTCGCGAACTACCTCCTCGCCCTCCTCCATCCCCTCACGATGCTGAGCCAGCTCTCGAACGTCTGGGCCAACGGCATGGCCTCGGCCAAGCGCCTCGGCGAGGTCCTCGACAGGGTTCCCTCCGTCGCCGACGCGCCCGACGCGGCCGGCCTGCCCGAGGGCTCCCCCTTCCGCCTCGAGTTCAAGGGAGTCTCCTTCCGCTACGCCGGCGAGGCCTCCTCTACCGTCCTCGACTCCATCGAGGCGGCCGCCGAGCCCGGCTCGAGGATAGCCCTCCTGGGATCCACGGGCTCGGGCAAGTCCACCCTCGCCAACCTCATTCCCCGCTTCTACGACCCCGTCTCGGGAAGGGTGGAGATCGACGGGATCGACCTGCGCCGCCTCAGGCGAGGGGAGCTCCTCGGCCGCATCGCCATGGTGCCCCAGGAGAGCATCCTCTTCTCCGGGACGATCCGGGAGAACATTTGCTACGGCAAGCCCGAGGCGGGCGAGGCCGAGGCGGTCGCCGCGGCCAAGGCGGCCCAGGCCCACGGCTTCATCCTCGGCTTGCCGCGGGGCTACGAGTCGCGGGTCGAGGAGCGGGGAGTCAACCTCTCGGGCGGGCAGCGCCAGCGCCTGGCCATAGCCCGCGCCCTCCTCCTCCGGCCGCGCATCCTCATCCTCGACGACGCGACGAGCGCCGTCGACGTGGAGACGGAGGCCAGGATACACGAGGGCATCGCCGCGCTCCTCGGCGGATCGACCTGCTTCATCGTCGCGCAGCGCATCTCCACGGTGCTGGGCGCGGACAAGATCCTCGTCCTCGACGAGGGGCGGATCGTCGCCGAGGGCCGTCACGCCGAGCTCCTGGGCTCGAGCACGATCTACCGCGAGATCTACGATTCCCAGCTCGGGGGAGGGCTCGCATGAGCGAGCGCGACGCCCCCTTCTCGCCCGCCCCCGACCTGCGGCAGAGCATGCAGCGCCGCGGCGGCAGGCCGCCCAAGATCGAGCGGGCCCGCGACCCGCGGCGCGCCCTCGGGCGCCTCCTGCCCTTCTTCGCCGCCCAGGCGCGGCCCATGCTCCTCGTCTCGGCGGCCGTCCTCGCCTCCTCCCTCCTCGGGCTCGCTGGCCCCTACCTCATGGGAAGGGCCATCGACTCAAGCCTTGCGGGCGGGAAGCTCGCCCGCCTGGGGAGGACGGCCCTCCTCATGCTCGGCTCCTACCTCCTCTCGAACGCCCTCCTCGTCCTCGCGAACCGGATCATGGCGCGGGTATCCCAGGAGGCCCTCCGCTCCCTCCGCGCCGAGCTCTTCGCCCGGCTCCAGGCCCTCCCTATGGCCTTCTTCGACGCCCACTCGGCCGGCGGCCTCATGAGCCGGCTCACGAACGACATCGACGCCGTCAACCAGGCCCTTTCGCAGAACGTCATCTCCCTCCTGACCAGCGCGATCACCATGCTCGGCATCCTCGCGGCGATGTTCGCCCTCAATCCCGCGCTCGCCCTCGGGAGCGTCCTGGTCGTGCCGCTCATGTACGCCTTCTCGGGCTTCATCGCTCGCTTCACCCGCGCCGGCTTCCGCCGCCTCCAGGGCGAGCTCGGCGAGCTCAACGCCATCGCCGAGGAGGCCATCAGCGGGCAGCGGGTCATCAAGGCCTTCAAGCGCGACGACGCGGCCATCGAGGCCTTCCGCCGGAAGAACGAGGCGGTCTTCGAGGCCGCCGTCCAGGCCAACTCCTACGCCATGCTCCTCATGCCCCTCATCGAGGTGCTCGGCAACTTCTTCGTCATAGTCCTGGCCGGCCTGGGCGGCTGGCTGGCCCTCCGCGGGAAGGCGAGCGTCGGCACGATCGCGACGTTCATCAACTACGGCCAGAACTTCACCTCGCCCCTACGGCAGCTCGCCAACCTCTACAACTCGATCCAAGCGGCCCTGGCGGGCGCCGAGCGGGTCTTCGAGGTAATCGACTCCCCGCCCGAGCCCGACGCGCCCGGGGACGCTGGGCCGGGGCCATCGATCCGCGGGGACCTCAGCTTCAGCGGCGTCCAGTTCTCCTACCTGCCCGGCCTCCCCGTCATCCGCGACTTCGACCTCGAGGTCAGGGCCGGCCAGACCATAGCCCTCGTGGGCCCGACCGGCGCGGGCAAGACGACCCTGATCAACCTCCTGACCCGCTTCTACGAGCTCTCGGGCGGCCGCATCGAGATCGACGGGAGGGACATACGGCAGATGCGGAAGGAGGATCTGCGACGGGGCCTGGGCCTCGTCCTCCAGGACACCTTCCTCTTCGCCGACTCGGTCCTGGAGAACATCCGCTACGGCCGGCTCGGGGCGAGCGACGAGGACTGCTTCGAGGCCGCGGCCCTGGCCGAGGCCGACCACTTCATACGCCAGCTCCCCCAGGGCTACGGGACCATGCTCTCCGAGCGCGCGGGCAACCTGAGCCAGGGACAGCGCCAGCTCCTGTCGATCTCCCGCGCCATCCTCGCCGACCCGGCCATCCTCATCCTCGACGAGGCCACCAGCAGCGTGGACACGAGGACCGAGCTGCGTATCCAGAAGGCCCTGCTCCACCTCATGGAGGGGCGCACGAGCTTCGTGATCGCGCATCGACTTTCCACGATACGCGACGCCGACCTGGTCGTCGTCATCGACGGAGGGAGGATCGTCGAGAAGGGAAGCCATCAGGAGCTTCTGGAACGCAGGGGCTTCTACCATCGGCTCTACGTGAGCCAGTTCAAGGGGCAGGCGATATGAGGCCGCGTCTCCGCCGCCCTCCCGCCGCCCTCCTCCTCGCCGCCGCCGCGCTGGGGGCCAGCCTCGCCCTGCCCGCCTGCCGGGCGGACCCGCCAAAGCTCCGGCTCGAGGCCGAGCCCCGCCTCGAGCCGCGGCTCCGGGCCATCCTCGAGGCGGGGCCCCTGCCCGGGCGCTGGTCCCTCGCCGCTCCGGCCGAGAAGGCGCGCGCGGTCCTCGCCCTCGTCCCGGCCGAAGCGGCAGGCGCAGGGGGCCGGGGAGCCGGCAGGCTCTGGTCGGCGCCCGCCCTCGAGCTCGCCGATCCGCGCTTCGACCTCGGCGAGTCCGAGGCGCGGGAGTTCGGCCTCAGGCCCCTCGAGTCTATCCTCCCACCCCTCCGGGCGCCCTCGGTCGAGGGGCGCTGGCCCGGGGAGGAAGGCTACCCCTTCGTCGAGGAGCTCGCCCTCGTCCTCCGCGGCGAAGGCCGCCTGCCCCCTCCCCGCGAGCTCGCCGCCTGGGCCGAAAGGGCCGCCGCGGCCGCCGCGGCCCGGGATGGGGGACCCTCGGCCCTCCGCGCCGTCGGCGATCTCCAGGCCGGCCCGGCGGAGCTCTCCATCCTCGCCTCGGGGGGGAGCCGCATGGCCGAGCTCTTCCGGGGGGGGCTCCTCGAGGAGCTCCGCAAGGCCGACCTCCTCCTGGGCAACCTCGAGGGGCCGATCAGCTCCCGGGGCTCGCCCAACCCCCGCAAGCGCTTCCTCTTCCGCATGCCTCCCGGCTCGGCCCGCGCTTTCTCCTCGGCGGGCTTCGACCTCCTCCTCTTCGCGAACAACCACGCCTTCGACTTCGGGCCCGAGGCCTTCGACGATACCCTCGGCGAGCTCGCGCAGGAGGCCCTGCCCTTCGTGGGAGCGGGCCCCGACGCGCAGTCGGCCCTCGCGCCGCGGCGGCTCGAGCTGCCGGCAGGGGGAGCCATCCTGGCCTTCGGCTTCGCCGCCTATCCTCGCGAGCGACTGGGCTTCACGACGGGGGAAGCGGCGGCCGGCGAGGGGCGGCGCGGGATCAACGCCGACGAGGAGGCGACTCTTGCCTCCATCCGCGCCGCCGCCGACCAGGCTCGGACGAGAGGGGACGAGGCTCTCATCGTCCTGGCCCACGGCGGCCACGAATACGTCCCGGCGCCGCCCCCCGAGCTCCGCGACCGCTACCGCCGCTTCGCCGAGGCGGGCGCGGCGCTCGTGATCGGCTCCCATCCCCACGTCCTCCAGGGCGTGGAGGCCCATGGCCATACCCTCATCGCCTACTCCCTGGGGAACTTCCTCTTCACCGGCCTCGAGGAGCCGCCCATCGCCAGGCGGAGCGCCGCCCTCGATTTCCTCCTCTACCGCGGCATAGCCCGGGGCATCCGCATCCTCCCGGTCATCGTGGACCCGCGGGGCAGCTCCCTCGATCCCGATCGGCGGGCGGCGGAGCGGCGTTTCGCCGCCCTCTGCGCGGGCTTGGAGCGAAAATAAAAAGGGGAGCCCCTCGGGGCTCCCCGCGTATGAAGGGGATGCTCGCTCAGCTGCCCTGCTTCACGAAGGCGTCGCGGTAGCCCATCGACTTGATCCGGTAGAGGATCGTGCCGCTCTCGTCGCGGCTCAAGGGGCCGATGTAGAGGCGATACGCGTCGCGCCCGCCCTTGGCCACGATCTTCTCGACCGCGAGGGGGTAGGTCGAGCGGAAACCCTTGACCGCTCCGTCGAGGGAATCGCTCGTCCCGTAGACGCCGATCTGGACATAGTACGAGCCCCGCGCGAGGGAAACGAGGACGGGCACGGAAGCCGGCGGAGCCAGGGGCTTGCCGGGGACCGGCTTCGCGGCTGGCGCGGCGGCGACGGGGGCCGAGGGGCTCGGCTGAGCCGCCGGCGCCGCGGCGGGCTTGGCCGGCTCGGGCTTGGGCTGGGCGGGAGCCTGGGCGATCGGCGCCGAAGCGGGGGCGGGAGCCGCCTCGGGAGGACGGGGAGCGGTGGGCTCGAGGGCCACTACCACCTCGCCTTCCCCTGACGCAGGCCCCTCCGCGGGTCGATCGACCCCAAGGCTCTCCGCGGGAAGGGGGGCCGCAGGCTCGCCGAGCTCGGCCTCGCTTCCCTCGCCGCGAGCGGGGACCTCGACCGCCACGGCCGCGGGGCCCTGCTCCTGGGCGTATTCGATGTACGCGGGTTCTTCGAGCTCTGCCTGGCCCGCCGAGGCCTCTCGGACCGGGGGCTCGGCGGCGAGGCTCTCGGAGGGCCGGGGCGGATTAGGGTCCGCGAGAAGGGCGAGGGCCGAGGCCTCTCCCTGAGGCCGCTCCGCGGCCAGGGCCTCGGGCCCGGCCGACTCGAGCAGGGCGAGCTCGGGCTCATCCTCCCCTATCTCGGCGACCGATTCCTCCCTCGCGGGACGCTCGAGAGAGAGAGCCTGGGGCCCTCCAGCCTCGGCGCCGGCCGCGAGCTCCTCCGAGATCACGATCTCGTCGAGGGCCATATCAGGCAGCTCGGGCTTCGGGCCAGCGAGGCGAGGCAGGAGCTCCTCGGGCAGCTCGTCGGGAGCGAAGACCAGCTCGGGCTCGGAGAGACCGGCCTCTTCGCGGGACCCGGGGAGGGCCGGCCTGGCCAGCTCGTAGAGGCTGGCGCTTTCCTCGGCGGCGGGCGCCCCGGGGCTCGCTTCGCCCGCCTGGGCTTCCAGGGCGGGCGCCGAGGGCTCCGCGCGCTCGCTGGGCTCGGGGAGGTAGACCCGGGCCATGGCCTCGGCCTTGGGCTTGGGTACGGAGCCGCCGACGAGCTCGGGACGGCTTGCGGGGAAGCTGCGGGCGGGAGGGCTGCCCTTGGTCACGGGTATGGGCGCGGCCTCGGGCTTGGGAAGCTCGAGGGCGAGCATATCGGGCCGGGGTTCGCCGGGAGAGGCCGAAGCCAGCTCGGGCAGGGGATAGGGATCCGCGACGGGTTTCGCGGCGGGCTTGGCCTCGGCGCTCAGGGCTTGCTTCTCCTGGACAGCGGCCTCGGCGGCTGGCTCGGCGGGAGCCGCGGCGCTCGGCGCGGCGGGCTTGGGCGCCGAAGCCTGGGCGATGATCTCGGCGGCGGGTTCGGGGCTCGGGGCCGGGGAAGGCTCGGCCGGCGCCTCGGCGGGGGGAAGGGGAGCCGCCGCGAGCGCGGCTGCCGGCGCGGGGGCCGGCGCGGGAACCGCCTCCGGGGCAGTGGCAGCCGCCGCTGCCGGAGCCGCGGCCTTGGCTGACGCGCTCTTGTCCCGCTCGACGTAGACCTTCGGATTGAAGTCGGGATCGGCGGTCTCGCCAGCCCTCGCCGCGGGGAGGCTCGCCTCGGTCTTGGAAAGGGAGAGGGTGGTCGCGCGCACGCGGGCTGCCGCGCCCTGCCGCATCCCGAGCTCGGCGGCGGCCTTGGGCGAAAGGGCTATGAAGACGCCCGGATTGTCCACGTTCTTGGTGACGACGACGGTGACGGCCTTGCCGTTCTCGAGGTTGCGCACCTCGACCGAGGCGTCGCGGGGGAAGGAGTTGCAGGCCGCGTAGAGCCCCTCGCCGGGGAAATCGTTCGCGCCGCCGACCACGGCGCTGCCCTCCCAGGTCGAGGCGCCGCCGGCGAGCAGGGCGAGGAGGACGATAGCCGCGAAGCAGAGCCGCCTGTTCATGGTTTCCCTCCCGGAATGCGAGCCTCGAAGACGGCGAGGCAGAGGGCGCCGAGCGAGGCGCCGAAGCTTTCCGCGTTCCGCGCTGCCGCGGCCGCGACGGATTCAGAATCGGCAGGCCCCTCGAGCCTTCCCGAGGCGGCCAGCTCGCCGTCGGAGACGCGCAGGATGCGATACTCTGCCGAGCCCGGTATCCAGGCGTCCTTTTTAAAGGCGCTCGGCCTCCAGGCGACGAAGATGCCCACGACGTAATCGACGCGGCCCTCCCGGGCGGGGCCGAGGACCTCGGCACCGCCGCCCCACTCGGCCCGTCGCAGCGAGGCGCAGGCGGCGTCGGTGGCGATGAGGCCGGCGTCGAAGAAGGAGCCCATGCAGCCGGAGACGACGCTGTCCATCGGGGCGGGCGTCTCGGCCTCGGCTGCGGAGCTTTCCTGGGCCGGGGCGATGCTCACCGTCAGGGCGAGGATCGGGGCCCCCCTCGCGGCGAGGAGGAGGAGGGAGAAAAGGGCTAGTGCGGCAGATCTCACGTGTACCTTCCTGTGCATTTTGACTATCGGCCGGGGGCCGCCCCCGCCTTACAGCAATTTCGTTCCCGGCCTTCCATTGCGTCGGCCGCCGCCGCCGTGCTACCATTTCCTTCCTTAGATGCAGTATTACGCGATCCAGGTGATGACGAGGTCCGAGGACGACTACCAGAAGCTCGCGGCCCTGCGGCTTCCCGAGCGCCCCCTCATCGTGCCCAAGCGCATGATGAGCATACGCAGGAGGGGGAAGACCCGGAAGGAGCTCCTCCCCGTCTTCCCCGGCTACGTCTTCATGGCCGCCGAGGACCTCCTCTCCGAGCTCGACGCCTACTGGGTCCTCCGCAGGACCTCCGGCTTCATCCGCTTCCTCAGGAACAACGCCTCCCCCACCCCCTTGAGCGAGCGCGAGCTCACCCTCCTTCGGCACTTCATGTCCTTCGGCGAATACGCCGATACATCGAAGGTAAGCTTCGACGAGAACGACCGCATCGTCGTTCTCAAGGGCCCGCTCAAGGGCCTCGAGGGCCGGATCAGGAAGGTCGATCGCCGCAAGGGCCGCGCCAAGGTGGCCCTGGACATGTGCGAGACGGGCTTCCTCATCGATCTGAGCTTCGAGGTCGTCGAGCGCGCCGCGGAGAAAGGCGGACCGGTCGATGAGGATGAGCGATAGGGAAAACGCGCGTATCTACATAATCGGGGCGGGCTTCGCCGGCAGGGCGATAGCGCGCGAGATCAAGGAGAAGGCCGTCTTCGGCACGGTCGTCGCCTTCCTCGACGACGACGCGGCCAAGATCGGCGAGAAGATCGACGGCATCACCGTGCTCGGCCCCATCAAGGAAGTCGTCAGCCTCCTCCGCCGCACCCCCGCGGACGAGGCGATCATCGCCATCCCGAGCGCCGGCCGCGAGGCCCTGCGCGAGCTCTACTTCCTTTTAAAGCGCGCGGGCTTCGTCCGCATCCGCATCGTTCCCGGAATCGCCCAGATCGTCGAGGGCGACGCCCACCTCATCCAGGCCCGTGAGATCGAGAGCCAGGACCTCCTCGGCCGCAATCCCGTCGCCATCGGCCTCAAGGAGAGCCTTTCCTACCTCCGGGGCAAGCGCGTCCTCATCACCGGCGCCGGCGGCTCCATCGGCTCCGAGCTCTCCCGCCAGCTCCTCTCGGCGGGCGTGTCCCGGCTCTACCTCCTCGGCCACGGGGAGAACTCGATCTACCAGATCGACCGCGAGCTCCGCCTCCTCCGGGGCGAGGGGGTCGGCGAGAAGACCTCCATCGTCCCGGTCATCGGCGAGCTCAAGGACGCCGACTACATGGCCTGGGTCCTCGGCCGCCTCAAGGCCGACGCCGTCTTCCACACCGCGGCCTACAAGCACGTGCCGATGACCGAGGAGAACCCGGTCGCGGCGATCCACAACAACGTCATCGGCACGCGCAACCTCGTCGAGGCCTCCATGGCCGCCGGGGTGCGCCGCTTCGTCCTCGTCTCGACCGACAAGGCCGTGGAGCCCGTCTCGGTCTACGGCGCCTCGAAGCGCATCGCCGAGCGCATCGTCCTCGCGGCGAGCGCCAAGGCCGCCCCTGGCCGCGAGTACATGGTCGTCCGCTTCGGCAACGTCTTAGGCTCGCGCGGCTCCATCGTCCCCCTCTTCCGGCGCCAGATCGAGACCGGCGGCCCGGTCACCGTGACCCACCCCGAGGCCAGCCGCTACTTCATGACCATCCCCGAGGCCTGCTCCCTCGTCCTCAAGACCGGCGGCGTGGGCAAGGGGGGGCGCTGCTACATCCTCGACATGGGCGAGCCGGTCATGATCCGCGAGCTCGCCGAGCAGATGATCCGCTTCTACGGCTACGAGCCGGGGCGGGACATCCGGATCGAGTACGTGGGCCTCCGCCCCGGGGAGCGCCTCGAGGAGCGCCTCTACGCCGCCGACGAGGTCCTCGTGCCGACGGAGTATCCCCGGATCAACAGGCTGGAGCGTCGGGAAGAGGCCGACGGGGAGCTCGAAAGCCTCCTTTCCGAGCTCGAGCCCCACTGCCTGCTCAAGGCGGGCTCGGAGAAGCTCTACCGCAACCGCCGCTCGATCCGGGCCGTCTTGAAAAAATACGTCCCGACGCTTATCGTTCCGGACCATGAGCCAGAGCTCTGATTTCGTCCCCTTCGCCCTCCCCTCCATCGGCCCCGAGGAGGAGGAAGCCGTCCTCGCGGTCCTGCGCTCCGGCTGGCTCACGACCGGCAAGGCCACCCTCGCCTTCGAGGCGGAATTCGCCGCCTACGTCGGCGCCCCCGCCGCCCTCGCGGTCAACTCGGCGACCTCGGGCCTCCACCTGGCCCTCGAGGCCCTCGGGGTCGGCCCCGGCGACTTCGTCGTCACGAGCCCCTACACCTTCGTCTCCACGGCCGCGGTAGCCCGGCACCTCGGCGCGGAGGTCCTCTTCTGCGACGTGACGCCCGCGGGCTACGACCTCGACCCCGAGGCCCTCGAGGCGGTCCTGCGGATGAACAAGGGCGTCAAGGCCATCATCCCCATCCACGTCGGCGGCTACCCCTGCCGGATGGGGGAGATCCTCGAGCTGGCCCGCCGCCACGGCTGCGCCGTGGTCGAGGACTGCGCCCACGCCTTCCCCGTCCGGCTCGAGGAGGGCTTCGCCGGGACCCTCGGCGACCTCGGCGTCTACTCCTTCTACGCCACGAAGACCATCACCACGGGCGAGGGAGGCATGGTCCTCGCCCGGGACGAGGAGCTCCGCAAGCGCATGGCCACCATGCGCTCCCACGGCTTCGACCGGGGCGCCTGGGACCGCTACACCTCCAAGAAGGCCTCCTGGCGCTACGACGTCGTCGAGGCCGGCTACAAGTACAACCTTCCCGACCTCCTCGCAGCCATCGGCAGGGAGCAGCTCAAGAAAGCCGGGCGCTTCCTCGAGGAGCGGCGCTCCATCGCCTCGCGCTATCTCGAGGCCTTCGGCGGCCATCCCGCCTTCGAGCTCCCGCCGGTCCACCCGGCCCACGCCTGGCACCTCTTCAGCCTCAGGCTCAGGCCCGAGGCCCTCCGCGTCGGCCGCGACGAGTTCTTCGAGCGCCTCCAGGCCAAGGGCATCGGCCTCTCGGTCCACTTCATACCCCTCCACACCATGGCCTACTGGTCCAAGCGCTACGGCCTCAGGCCCGAGGCCTTCCCCAATGCCCTCGACCGCTTCTCCCGGACCATCTCCCTGCCGATCTGGCAGGGCATGTCGGCCGCCCAGGTCGAGCGCGTCGTCGAGGCGGCGCTCGAGACGGCGGCCGAGGCGGGAGCCCCGGGCCCGGCCGCGGCGGGGGCCTAGGCGTGCGGCGCCGCATGGGCGCGGAGGCGGGGGGCCGCCCCTGCCTGACGGACTTCCGGGCCGAGGGCATGATCTACGCCCTGGCCCTCCGCTCCCCCGCCGCCCGCGGCTCCATCCTCTCCATCCGCTTCCCCCGCCTCCCCTCGGGCTACCGCGCCGTCCTCCCCGCCGACATCCCCGGCCAGAACCGCCTGGTCTGCTTCGGCGCCGAGTTCCCGGTCCTGGCGGCCGAGCGCGTCTCCTACGCGGGGGAGCCGGTGGCCCTCATCGCGGGCCCGGATCCCCTGCTCCTCGAGGAGCTCGTGGCCGGCTCCGTCGTCGAGTGCGAGGCGGAGGAGCCCCGCCTCTCCTGGGAGAGCTTCTCATCCGAGCAGGTCGCGGCCAAGCGGGTCGCCGTCGTGGGCGATCCCGACCTCGCCTTCTCCATCGCGTCCGTGACCCGCGAGGACTCCTTCACGAGCGGGGCCCTCGAGCACTACTACAGCGAGCCCCAGGGGGCGGCGGCCGCCTACGACTACGACAAGATGGGCATCTGGTGCGCCACCCAGTGGCCCTATCACGTGCGGGACTCGGTGGCCCTCGCCCTCGGCTGCAAGGCCGAGGAGGTCTCGGTGCGCCCGACGAGGCTCGGGGTCCACCTCGACGGCAAGCTCTGGTACCCCTCCCTCCTCGCCTGCCAGGCCGCCGTCGCCTCGGTGGCCTGCTCCCGGCCCGTGAAGATCCTCCTCAGCCGCGAGGAGGACTTCCTCTACACGCCCAAGCGGGCGCGCAGCTCGGTGAGCGTCAGGTCAGCCCTCGATCCCGCCGGGAACCTGGCCGCCATGGACGTACGCATCGCCCTCGGCATCGGGGCCTACGGCCCCCTCGCCGAGGAGATCGTCTCCCAGGCCGTCCTCGCCGCCACGGGCGCCTACTCCTGCCCGAACCTCCGCGTCGAGGGCTACGCCGTCAAGACGGACACGGTGCCCTCGGGGGCCTTCGGCGGCCTCGGGGCCTCCCACTCCTTCTTCGCCGTGGAGGCCCACGCGAACCGCCTCGCCTCCCTCCTGGGAGAGGACCCCATCGACTGGAAATCGCGCAACGTCCTGCGAAAGGGCTCCTCCCTCCTCACCGGGGAGGCCCTCCGGGAGGCCGTCCCCTACCAGGCGATCACCGAGCGCCTCGCCGCCTCGAGCGACTTCCGCCGCAAGTACGCCTGCTACGAGCTCGTCCGCAAGCGCCGCTCCGGCGCCTCCGACCGCCCCCTGCGCGGCATCGGGCTGGCCTTCGCCTACCAGGGCGCGGGCCCCTTCCTCTCCGGCGACGCCTCGAACTCCTACACGGTCGAGGCCACCCTCGACAAGGAGCTCCGCCTCCTCCTCCGCACGAGCGCCGCCGCCTCGGGCGGGGGGGTGATCGAGATCTGGAAGCGGAGCGCCGCCGCCATCCTCGGCATCGAGGCCGACAAGGTCTCGGTGGCCGAGCCCCAGACGGGCGAGGTGCCCAACTCCGGGCCGAGCACCCTCTCGCGGAACGTCACCGTGGTCAACCGCCTCGTCGAGCGGGCCTGCCAGGCCATCCAGAAGCGCCGCTTCCGCGATCCCCTGCCCCTCACGGCCAGGAGCCTCTACCGCGTACCCCGCCCCATCCGCTGGGAGGAGGGCCGGGTATCCGGCTCGCCCTTCGATACGGCGGCCTGGGCGGGGGCCGTGGTCGAGCTCGAGCTCGACGAGTGGAGCCTCGAGCCCCGGCCCCTCGGGGCCTGGCTCTGCGTGGACGGCGGCCAGGTGGTCTCGCCCGAGCGCGCCGCCTCCTCCCTGCGATCGGGCATGGCCGACGCCCTCGGCTCCTGCCTCCTCGAGCGGATGGAGTGCGCCTCGCCCGGGTCCCCGGGGACCGAGTATTTCCGCTACGGGCTCCAGAGCCTCCGCGAGCTGCCCGCCCTCGAGGTCGAATTCCTCCCGGCCGCGAAGGGAGCTCCCGTGAAGGGCATCGGCGAGCTGCCCTTCGACGCCCTGCCGGCGGCCTTCCTCTCCGCCCTCTCCCAGGCCTCGGGGGCCGCCCTCTCCCGCCTGCCCGTCCCCGCCGCCGAGCTCATCCGGGCCCTGGAGACCTCATGAACCTCTCCTTCATCCTCAACGGCGAGGACGTCTCGATCCGCGCCCGCACCGGCGATCGGCTCTCCGACCTCCTCCGCGATGGCTTCGGCCTCCTCGGCCTCCAGTCGGACTGCCGCTGCGGCCGCTGCGGCCGCTGCCTGGTCTTCCTCGACGGCGAGCTCGTCCCCTCCTGCCTCCTGCCCGCCTTCCGGGTCCGAGGCTGCGAGATCGTCACCATCGAGGGCTTCGCCCTCACCGACGAGTACCACGACATCCTCGACGGCTTCGCCGAGGCCCGCGTCGAGACCTGCGGCTTCTGCGAGTCGGGCAAGATCATGGCCGTCGGCGCCCTCCTCGAGCGGAAGACCAGGCCCTCGCCCGACGAGATCCTCGAGCAGCTCTCCTCCGTATCCTGCCGCTGCACCGATCCCGTCACGATGATCGCCGCGGTCCAGGCCGCCGCCGAGCTCCGGGCCAGGAGGCTGTACCGCCGTGCTCGTCAGTGAGATCCATCAGCCCAAGGACCTGGCCGAGACCCTCGAGATCATGGCCCGCCATCCCGGGGCCCTCCTCTACGCCGGGGGCACGGATATCCTCCGCGAGCAGGGGGGCCGCGGCCTCGACCTGCCGCCCGTCGTCGTCTGCCTCCACGCCGTCCCCGAGCTCAGGCGGGCCGGCCTGACCGAGCGCTTCCTCGAGATCGGCGCCTCGGTCACCCTGGCCGAGGCCCTCGAGCTCGGCGAGAGCGCCCTGCCTTCCCTCCTCGCCCAGGCCCTCAAGGGAGTCGGCAGCCCCGCGATCCGCAACCTCGCCACCCTCGGCGGGAACCTGGCCTGCCGCGAGCGCTTCATGGACGCCTGGCCGGCCCTCGCCTGCCTCGATGCCCTCGTCGAGCTCCGGGACCAGGGCGGGGCGGCCTGGATGAACGTCAACCGGCTCGCCGGGCCCGGCGGCGAGCCGGCCTTCCCCGTGGGGGCCCTCCTCACGAGGATACGGGTCCCCCTCGAGCGCTGGGACGCCCTGGCCCTCCGCAAGGTCGGCAACCGCGATTACCCCGGCCCGGACACGGCCGTCTTCGCCCTCGCCGCGCGCGCCGACAAGGGCCTGCTCTCGGAGTTCCGCCTCGCCTTCGCCGGCGAGCGATCGCTCAGGCTGCGGGAGATCGAGGCCCGCATCATCGGCCGGAGCCTCCCCCTCTCCGACCGGGAGCGGAGCTATTTCGGGGCCGAGTACCGGGAGGCCGGCTCGGCCCTGCCCGAGCCCCTCGCCCTCCAGTTCGGGGCCCTCGTCGAGGGGGCCCTCGACATGCTCTCGAGGTGACCATGGAAGGGAAGCTCGGCGTCCTCTACCTCGTCCCCAACCTCCTCGACCCCGAGTCCCCCCCCGAGGCTGCCCTCCCCGCCCAGGCCCTGGCCCGAATCCGTCTCCTGCGCCGCTTCGTGGTCGAGGGCGAGAAGGCGGCCTGGCGCCTCCTCGGGCGGATCCTCGACCCGGAGGCCGCGCGGGCCGCGACGCTGGAGCGCCTGGACGAGCACACGCCCCCCGAGGCCCTGCCCGCCCTCCTCGATCCCCTGAAGGCGGGCGAGGATCTCGGCCTCCTGTCGGAGGCGGGCCTGCCCTGCGTGGCCGACCCGGGCTCGGCCCTCGTCGCCCTCGCCCACGGCCTGGGCGCCCGGGTCGTCCCCCTCGTCGGCCCCTCCTCCCTCCTCCTCGCCCTGGCGGCCTCGGGCCTCGACGGGCAGCGCTTCTCCTTCCTCGGCTACCTTTCCCAGGAGCCCGCGGCCCGGCGCTCGGCCCTGTCGCGGATCGACGCGGGCGTCCGCGCCGACGGGGCCACGCGCATCTTCATCGAGACCCCCTACCGCAACGCCCGCCTCCTCGAGGACTGCCTGGCCTCCCTCTCCCCGGGGACGCGGCTCTGCGTGGCCGTCGACCTCACCGGGCCCGCCGAGGCGCTCCGATCCGCACCCGTCTCGGAATGGCGGGCGAGGCCCTGGCTCCCGGGAAAGCTCCCCGCGGTCTTCCTCGTCGGCGCCGTCCCGGGCACCAGCCTTGACCGCGGCGCCTTCTACGGGCATAGTGGAGATGTATGCAAAAACAGGAAACGATGAGCTACGAGGAGCAGTTCAAGGACGCCGTCGTGTCCTTCAGCCCCTACGTGCTCTCGTCGACGGGCATCGTCCAATCCCAGACCGCCCTCAAGGTCGATACCTATACCCTCGCCTGCGCCCCCTACCAGCTCTCCATGACCAGGGCCGTCCTCCTCGGCTCCTTCACCAAGGACGAGATCGCCTTCTTCCAGCGCTACAAGAACGCTCTAGCCGGCCTCACCCTGACGGTCCAGCCCCCCAACGCCCGCGAGCCGGAGAAGGTCTTCTGCCGCTGCCAGATCGCCGCGGTCGGCATGATGAAGGGCCGGGACTGCGTCGGCCTCGTCGTCTGCGACTTCAAGCCCATCCCCCCGGCCCTCGCCGAGCTCCTGGGCGGCCACCTCCTCCGCCTCGAGCGCCTCAAGGCCGAGTGGTCGGACTTCCGCGGCAAGTCGGTGCAGATCAACCCCGACAGCTCCAAGAAGCTCGGCTTCAACAACTACGCCGTCATGTCCGCGGGCGCCGAGCCGCAGAAGCTCGCCCTCTTCTCCGTCGGCGTGGACCGCCTCGAGTTCCTCATGCCCCTCCGCTCCCCCGACGTCGCCGTCGGGACCAAGGCGACCTTCAACCTCTTCTTCCAGAAATACCGCTTCAACGTCGGCGGCTCGATCCAGAGCGCGACCCGCCTCCCCTCGGGGGTCCAGAAGGTCGTGGCCAAGCTCGAGTTCTCGGCCGAGCTCGTCGACATCCTGTCGGCCTACTTCTACGCCTCGGTCGCCAGCCGGCGGGCCTAAGCCCCGCCCCCTTCCGACCTCCCCCTTCCCGCTGCGCTCGCCTCGCCCGATGCTTCACTTCCCCGCCATCGGCCAGGCGAGCGGCGTCTCGTCCTCGGCAATGCTCCGCGCGTAGGCCTCGAGGAAGCCTGCGTCGAGGCGGGATACCAGGCTCTCCGCCCGCGCCGCCTCGGGATCGGCCGCCGCCTCGAAGTCCTCCCCGGAAAAGAAGCGCGCGTTCCTCCGCGCGAGCAGGGCCGCGAGCTCCATCCTCTCGCGCGCGCTCAAGGCCCCGCCGGCGTCGCTCCCCTCGATCAGGGACGAGAACATGCCCGCCGACCGCTCGAGAAAGAAGGACTCGGCCTTCGCGGCGAAGTCTGCGAGGCCCGGATCGCCGGGGCGCTCGGAGCTCGCCCAGGAGGCCACGTCGAGGGAGGCCTTCGAGTAGCCGATCGAGCCATCCGCGCCAAGCTCGAGGGAGCCGACGAGGTGGGGATAGACGGCCAAGGAGCCGCTCGAGAGATCGACGATCTTCCCGCTCGGCGTCGCGGCCTCGGCGATGTCCTGCACGTGGGTGTGGCCGCTCAGGACCAAGCCGACGCCAAGGCCCGCGAGGAGCTCGGCCAGCTCCTCGGCGCCCTCGACGGTGTAGCCTTGGTTGACGACCGAGTTGTGGTCGACAAGGCTATGGTGCATGGCGGCGATGAGCCGCTCGCCCGCGGCCGAGGCGCGGGCGGCGGCCCGGCCTATCCATGCCCTGGTCTCGTCGGATACCGAGCCGCCGCAGACGGGATAGCCGAGCTCCCCGTTCCGCTCGCTCTCGGTCGTGTCGAGCATCAGGATGCGCAGGCCAGGGGCCGCGCGGGCGACGTAGCTCAGGCTCCCGAGGTCGCGGTCCAGCGCCTCGGCGTAGCCGAAATCGGCCCAGATGGCGGCGAAGTCCTCGGGACCGACCGACTCCGTCGCGAGTGCGAGCTCGCCCTCGAATCGGCGGGCGTAAGGATTCGATAGATCGTGGTTGCCCGGCAGCACCAGGACCCGCGTCCCCGAGGCGAGGAGGGCCCGCAGGAGGGCGGCCAGGGCGAGATGGCTCCCGCGCTCGCCGTTGAGGGTCAGGTCGCCGGTTATGACCAGGCAGTCGGGCCGATCGGCCCCCTCCGCGAGGCTCCAGGCTAGGCAGGCGGCCAGGTTCTCGACCTGGGCCAGGTTCTTGCAGTCGCCCCCCTCGAGCAATGTCGCGTAACGCGGGCCCGAGTCATGGAGGGCGGGCGCCAGGTAGTGGAGGTCGCTGGCCACCGCGATCCGCGCCGTCCCCGGGCCCTCCGCGGCCGCGCTTCCCGCCGCCGAGGCGAGGAGGGCCGCGATCAGGGCGAGCCGGTCCATCACGAGCCTCATTTCGCGGCCTTCCCGAGCGCGTCCTCGACGGCCGACATGATGCCGTGGCTGCTCGCGGTGGCCCCCGAGACGATGTCGATCTCGGTGCCCTGGGCGGCGACGATCCTCCGGGGAATCACTCCGGAGACCATGCTGAGCCAGCGCGGGGTCTCGTCGTTCTCGGCGATCCGCACCGAATCGATCTTCCCGCCCTTGACCGCAACCTCGACGCTCAAGCCAGGCATGTAGCCATCGGCGGTCCCGCGATACATGCCGTCCTTGAGACTTCCGCTCGGATAGGTGATGCCCTGGGGTATGGTGGCGTTCGAATAGCGCCTGCCGCGGGCGGAGAGGGGCGCGGCTCCCAGCTGCAACAGCAAAAAGAGCGCGGCGAAGGCGATCGCGGCCTTGGCCAGACCCACTCGTTTTCCCGCGAATCCGGCGGGGCGCCTTAATCCGAGCTTCATTGTATCCTCCACAGTCCGCGGCGAGCTCCTCGCCGCGCTTCGCGATGGCCGAGAGGATATCCGGGAGATGTAAAGGGACTATGAAGGGAGCGAGGGAAGAGTATGAAGGAGGCGTGGTCCGCGCGTCTGGGCGCTCCCCCGTGAACGATTAGCTCAATAATGCGGCTAATCGTTCACGAAGGAACTCGCTCTTCTCGCGCAGGCCGATCGAGCCGGTCTTGATGACCAGGACGTTCGGCCGCTTGGGGTCGAGCTTGATGCGGCCGCCGGATTCCCGCATGAGGCGGAGCACCTTGTCCACCGAGAGCTTGGAGACCTTCGAGAACTCGACGGTGACGGTCCCGCCCCGCTCCTTGAGGTTCGCGATGGAGAGCTTGCGGCAGATGACGCGGATCTCCGCGAGGGCGAGGAGGCTCTCGACGTCCTCGGGCAGGGGGCCGAAGCGGTCGGACATCTCGGCGCGGAGGGCCTCGAGGTCCTGGTCGGTGAAGATCGAGGCGATCTTCTTGTAGATCTCCATCTTCACGGTCGGCATGGAGATGTACTGGTCGGGGATGTAGCCCGCGTAGTCGAGCTCGAGGTAGGGCTCCTCCTCGGGCTCGTAGTGCTCGTCGGAGAGGCGCTGCACGGCCTCGTCGAGGAGCTTGAGGTAGAGGTCGAAGCCCACCGCGTAGATGTCGCCGGACTGCTCGCGCCCGAGGAGGTTGCCTGCCCCGCGGACCTCGAGGTCCTTCATGGCGATCTTGAAGCCCGAGCCGAGCTCGGTGAAGTCCGAGATGATCTGGAGCCGCTTCATGGCGAGCTCGCTGAGGGCGCGCTTGTCCGGGTAGAAGAGGTAGGCGTAGGCGACGCGGTCGGAGCGGCCCACGCGGCCGCGGAGCTGGTAGAGCTGGGAGATGCCGTACATGTCGGCCCGGTCGATGACGATCGTGTTGACGTTGGGGATGTCGATGCCGTTCTCGATGATGGTCGTCGAGACGAGGACCTGGAAGCCGCCGTGGATGAAGCGGTGCATGATGTCCTCGAGCTCGCTCGGGTCCATCTGCCCGTGGGCGGTCTCGACGAGGACTTCGGGCACGGTCTGGGCGAGGAAGGTCTGGATCTCCTGGAGGCTCTCGATGCGGTTGTGGAGGTAGAAGACCTGCCCTCCCCGCTCGATCTCCTTGCGGATGGCCCGGGCCACGAGCTCGGGGTTGAACTCCTCCACGACCGTCTCGATGGGGTGGCGGTTCACCGGCGGGGTGTTGAGCACGGACATGTCGCGGATCTTGAGGAGGGACATGTGGAGGGTGCGGGGTATGGGGGTCGCGGTGAGGGTGAGGCAGTCCACGCTCGCCTTGATCTCCTTCAGCCGCTCCTTGTCCTTGACGCCGAAGCGCTGCTCCTCGTCCACCACGAGGAGGCCCAGGTCCTTGAAGTCGACGTCCTTCTGGAGGAGGCGGTGGGTGCCGACGACGATGTCGACCTTCCCCTCCTTGAGCCCCGCGAGGGTCGAGCGCTGCTCCTTGCGCTCCACGAGGCGGGAGAGCATGGCCATGTGGAGGGGGAAGTCGCCGAGCCGGTCCTTGAGGTTCTCGAAGTGCTGCTCGGCGAGGATGGTCGTCGGGGCGAGGAAGGCCACCTGCTTGCCGGCCGCGGCGGCCTTGAAGCAGGCCCGCATCGCGATCTCGGTCTTGCCGTAGCCCACGTCCCCGCAGATGAGGCGGTCCATGGGCTTGGGGCTCTCCATGTCCTGCTTGACCTCGTCGATGCAGCGCAGCTGGTCGGGGGTCTCCTCGTAGGGGAAGGCGGCCTCGAAGGCGAGCTGCCACTCCCCGTCGGGGGGGAAGGAGTAGCCGGCCGCGGCCCGGCGCCGGGCGTAGATGCGGATGAGGCGCTCGGCGAGCTGCTCCACCGAGGCCTTGACCTTGGCCTTGCGCGTCTCCCAGGACTTGGAGCCCAGGCGGTCGAGCTTGGGCTCCTCGCCCTCGTTCCCGATGTAGCGCTGGACGAGGTTGGCCTGCTCGATGGGCACGAAGACGACCTCGTCCTCCGCGTACTCGACCTTGATGTAGTCCCGCTCGAGGCCGAGGACCTTCATGCGCTCGATGGCCGAGAAGCGGCCTATGCCGTAGTTGACGTGGACCACGTAGTCGCCCGGCGCGAGCTCGACGAAGGTGTCGATGGCCGCCGAGCGCGCGGTCTTGACCGACTTGGGCACGCGCTTGCGGCGCCCGAAGATCTCGTTCTCCTGGATGACCAGGAGCTTGAAGGAGGGCAGGACGAAGCCCGCCGAGAGGGGGGCGACGAGGACCTCGATAGCGAAGTCCTTGAGGAGGGAGGCTATGCGCTCGGCCTGGATCTCGGTCTCGGCCACGACGTAGGCCGAGTAGCCGGACTTCAGGAGGTTGGCGAGCTCCTCCTTGAAGTACTGGATGTTGCCGAAGAAGGAGCGGGGCTGCTCGGAGCCCAGCTTGAGCCTCCCCTCCTCCTTCGCGTCCTTGAGGGCGAAGCTGCGGATCGTGGCGAAGCCCTCGAGGGCCCGTCCCTCCAGGGAGGCGAAGGAGTGGAGGCAGCGCTCGGGAGGCGGGACCGGGGACTCCTGGAGGGCGCGGCGGTAGAGCCCTGCGTACTCCTTCCTCGCGGCCTCCTCCTGGGCCTCGAGGCGCTCGTGGTCGACGAGGAAGACCGAGGAGCCGGCGGGCAGGTAGTCGAGGATGGAGCCCGGGCCCTGGCCGTGGGCGAGGGGGTACCAGAGCTCCTCCCCTCTCGCCTCGCCCTTCTCGGCGAGCTCCTCGAGCAGCGGCCCCTCGCGGCCCTTGAGGCCGGGCAGGGCAGGCAGGGCCGCGGCGAGGGCGGCGATCCGCTCGGCGTCCCAGAGGAGCTCCTTCATCGGGCGCAGGGCGACCCGCGCGAGCCTTCCCGTCCCCGACTGGAGGCCGGGGTCGAAGGTCGAGATGCGGTCGATCCGGTCGAAGTCGAAGACCAGGCGCAGGGCCTCCGGATCCCCGGGCATGTAGAGGTCGAGGACCTCGCCGCGGAGGGCGAACTCGCCCGGCAGGGAGACCCGGGGCACGCGGAGGTAGCCGTAGGAGGCCAGGCGCTCGCCCACGGCGCTCGGGTCGATGGCCCCGCCCTCCTCGAGGGGGAAGACCAGGGGCTCGAAGGCGGCGCGAGGCGGGACCGGGGTCACGAAGGCGCGCTGGCTGGCCACGACGACGGGGCCGGCGCCTCCCCCCTTCGCGGCCCCCGCGAGGAGGAGCCTGGCCAGGCAGGCCGCCCGCTCGCCGAAGACCGGGGCCCGGGCCCCTACGGAACGGTAGGCCGCGGTCCGCCACCAGGGCAGGATCTGGGCCTCGATGCCGAGGATGCCGAGGTCCGAGGCCAGGGCCTCGGCGTCCTGGTCCGAGGGAAGCACGACGAGGAGGCCACCGCCCGCCCGGGCGCCGGCGCCGCGGATGGAGGCAGCCACGATTGCGGCGAAGGGCCCCTCGGCCTCGGCAAGGTCCAGGGGGAAGGGCCCCGAGGCCAGGCGGCCGGCGAGGGAGGCGAGGGGGGGGTAGGCTCTGAGCCGATCCAGCACGGCTTGCGGGTGTAAGGTATTCATCGTAACATTCCGACAATGGAGTAGGTCATCGCCGGACCGTAGTATACGACGGACCGCAGCCCTTGTTCCAGATCGAAGGAAGCCAGATGGCACTGTCGCTCGCACGATGCCCGCGGATCGCCTCCCTCCTCGCCGCGGCCCTCTCCCTCGCTCCCGCCTTCGCGGCCGGACCCGCGGCCCAGGCGCCCGCCGCGCCCGCCCAAGCGCCCGCCGCGGGGGTGGAGCTCTCGATCCGCTTCTACGACAAGCGGATATACTTCCCCGAAAGCGATATCCCCATCAAGGTCACGATAGCGAACAAGGCCCCCTCGGCCTTCCGCTTCAAGCTGGCCGACGACCGGGTCCACAGCCTATCCTTCGAGGCCCGGACCCCGACCAACCGCCTCCTCGACCCGAGCGACCAGTACCGCCTCGCGATGAGCGATACGCGCCCCGTCTTCTACCGGGAGCTCTCGATCGAGCCGGGCGAGGAGTACTCCTTCGTGGAGAGCCTCGGCCGCTACCTGCGCATAGAGGGCCCGGGCGCCTTCACGATCAGGGCCAGCCTCAGGCCCGAGCTCGACGCCCCCTCCCCCGCCCTGGCCTCGAACGCCCTCTCCCTCTCGATCAGGCCCTCCCCTGGCCTGCCCCCCGCGGCCGACTCGATCCGGGCCCAGACCGGCGAGGTCCTCCAGGCCCAGGCCCTCCCCCCCGACGAGGTCGTCAGGCGCACGATCGCCGCGCGGCAGAAGGGGCTGTGGAACGAGTTCTTCCTCTACCTCGACCTCGAGTCCCTCATGGCCCGCAATCCCGACCAGAAGCGCGCCTACGACCGCGAGTCGGACGAGGGGCGGCGCCGCATGCTCGAGCGCTACCGCGCCGACCTCCAGCTGAGCGTGGTCGACGAGGACATCGTGGTCCAGCCCTACTTCTTCGAGGTCCTCGAGACCCGCTATACTCCCTCCCGCGGCTTCGTGCGGGTCCTCGAGAAATTCCAGAGCCAGCAGCTCCGGATGGTCAAGGAATACAGCTACGAGCTCGAGCGCCGCGACGGGATATGGTACCTGGTCGGCTACAGCGTCCTGAACAAGGGCACCGAATGAAGGCCCTCCTCCTCGTCGACGACGACCGCGTGGCGGATATCGCCCGCTTCTACCTCCGCCCCCTCGGCTTCGAGGCCATCCGCTACCGGAGCCCGGTCAAGGCCATCGACAACCTCGACGAGATCGCGCCCGACGCCGTCGTCGTGAGCGCCCGCGACTACCCCCGGCATTGGAAGATCGTGACGAGCGTCATCCGCGCGGAGCGCGGCAAGGAGGATTGCGTCATCGTCCTCCTGAAGGGCGAGTACTTCCCCTTCGAGGAGGCCGCCAAGGCCGCGAGCCTCGGCGTGAACGGCGTCGTGCGCGACGCCCTCGACGACCGCAGGGAGCAGGCCCAGTTCCAGCGCCTGCTGAAGCGCTACGTCGTCGTCGACGAGGCCCGGGTCGCCGAGCGGGTCACGCCCGAGCCCTGGGACCGCCTCGACTTCATGTTCGCCCACCCCCGCAGCCTCGCCCCGGTGGCCGGCAAGCTCGAGACCGTCTCCGCCTCGGGCTTCTCATTCGCCCCCGACAGCCACGCCCTCGTCTCGGACCTCGAGGCGGGCTCCGCCATCGAGGACTGCTCGCTCCGCGCGGGTGACCGGATCATCTCCCTCTCCTGCAGGATCGCGCGGGCCGACCGGGTCCTCGCCCTGACCATCACCGCGATGGGCGAGGAGGATCGGCGCTACTTCGAGGCATACCTCGCCTCCTGCCCGGAGCGCGAGATGCAGGCCCTCCTCGGCCGCTGAAGGGCCCCGCGGCGCCTCCCGCCCGGGCGAGCTTGCCAAGGATTCCCGTATAAGGTAGGCTTCCCACCATGGCCACCGAAGAGCGACACTGCCCGGACGACTACCTCGTCGAATACGCGCGCAAGCTGAAAGCCATCGGCCATCCGATCAGGCTCAGGCTCCTCTGCCTCATCGCGCGCGAGGTGGACCCCTGCGTCTCGGACCTCTGGCGCTGCCTCGACCAGCCCCAGCCCGTCATATCCCAGCACCTGGCGATCCTCAAGGCCAACGGCCTGGTGGCCGCCGAGGTCCAGAAGACCAAGCGGGTCTACACGATCTCGGACCCCTTCATCAAGGACCTGGTCAAGCGGATCATGAAGGAGAAGGCCTAGGCTAGCGCGGCCGCGCTCAGGGCCGAGGGGCCTGGGCGGCCCCAGCCGCCAGGGCCGGCCTGGCGAGGGCGGCCCTCGCCGCGGCCGCCTGAGCCCCCGCTCCCCTCGCTTGAGCCACCGCGGACCACAGCTCGCGGGCCGACTCCCGGTTCCCGCCGCGGGCCAGGGCCTCGCCGAGATTCACCATGTCGCGATACAGCCCCGAGTCCTCGGCGTAGCGCGAGAGCGCCGCGTCCGAGCCGATGCGCCCGAGGAGGCCGCGCAGGTCCCGGTAGGCGAAGCCCGGCTCCTTCTCGCGGATCCCGGCGATCTGCCGGGTCAGGGCCATGTTGACCGCCGCGGCGAGGTAGATGACCGCGACCGTCCGGCCGTTCCGCAGGTAGAGCTCGCCGAGCTTCGAGCAGGCCGAGCGCGCGAAGGCGTCCTCCACCCGGTAGAGGGTCATGAATTTATCGATCCCGTCGCGGGCGAGAGTCCGCTCCATGGCGAGCCGGAGGTACTCCTGCCGCTTGCCGAAGAGCTCGGCCTCGTCCGCGACCTCGCGGAGGGCGAGCTCGTAGTCGCGGAGCCGGTCCTCGGCGCGGTAGACCTCGGCGAGCTCCTCGAGCATGGCGTAGCGGTCCTCGGGGACGTCCAGGGAGGCCGCCAGGTCGAGGGCCCGCCTGATCTGCAGCTCGGCCAGGCCGAGCTCGCCCTCGGCGCGGTAGATCCGCCCGATGGCCATCTCGGCCTCGGGATAGTAGCGCATGGCCGCGGCCTCGGCCCTGAGCGCGGCCAGGGAGTCGCCGATCCGCGCGCCCCCGCGCTGCTCGACGACGAGCTTGGCCGCCCGGAGGAAGGAGTCGAGGAGGCCGGAGACCCTCCGGGACGCGATGGCCGACATCTCCTTGAGCAGGGAGCCGCCGGCCTCGGCCCTGATCCGCGCGAGCTCGCTGGAGACGAGGTCCCGCGAGGCGAGGAGGCCGACGAGGGCGCGGATCGAGCCTTGGGCCCGGCCCGCGTCCTTGTCGGCGAGGGCGGCGTCTATCCGGGCCACCGCCTCGTCGGAGCGGGCCGCGCGGGCCTCGACGGCCTTCTTGAAGGATTGGAGGGCCTCGCCGAAGCGCTTCTCGCCGTAGAGGGCCCGGCCCTCCTCGTACAGGAGCCAGGAAGGATCGGCAGGGGTCGGCGGGGCGGGAGGCGCGGGGAGGGGCACGACGAGGCGGGGCACCGGCGGCAGGTCGACCGCCTCGGCCATTTCCTTCTCGCCCGCGGCGAAGGCCGGCAGGGCCGCCGCCAGCGCGAGGATGGCGGCGAGGGCGCGCGGGCCGCGCCGCCCGGGCGGCCGGGTTCCGTATCTCGGCATCAAAGCTTGTTCAACTCCTCTTCGAATACAGTATCGGCTTCTTCCGGCCGGATCGTTCGGGCTATCTCGCCCTTTCTGAATATGACGACCTTGTCGCCCGCGCCGGTGATGCCCAGGTCCGCGTGCCTGCCCTCGCCGGGACCGTTGACCACGCAGCCCATGACGGCGATGGTCGCGTCCGCGCCCAGGGCGTAGAGGCGGTTGGCCCAGCGGGCGGTGAAGGCGTGGGTGTCGAAGGAGGCCCGCCCGCAGCGGGGGCAGGAGATGAGCTTCACCCCGCCCCGCCCCAGGCCCGCGCAGGACAGGATCTCCCGGCCTGCCAGGACCTCGTTCTCCATGCTGTCGGAGAGGGAGACGCGTATCGTCTCCCCGATGCCCTCGGAGAGGAGGGGCACCAGGGCGGCCGCGTTGCGCGCGACCCCCTGGACGAGGGGGCCGGCCTCGGTCACGCCGAGGTGGAGGGCGATGCCGTGGCGCGAGGCGAAGGCGCGGTTGATCGCGAGGGTCTCGGCGGCGTCGCTCGACTTCATCGAGACGATGACGTCCCCGAAGCCGAGCTCGTCGAAGATCGCGATCTCGCGCTCGGCCGCCTCGACGATGGCCGCCGCCCGGTCGGGCCTGCCACGCAGGTCCTCGGGCAGGGAGCCGCCGTTGACGCCGATGCGGATCGGCACGCCCTTGCCGCGGGCCTTGGCGACGACCTCCTCGACCTTGTAGCGGGCGCCGATGTTGCCGGGGTTCAGGCGGATCTTGGCGAGGGGATAGTCGAGGCAGCGGAGGGCGATGCGCCAGTCGAAGTGGATGTCGGCCACCAGGGGCATCGGCGACTCGCGGGCCAGCTCGCCGAGGGCCTCGGCAGACGCGAGGTCGGGCACCGCGAAGCGGAGGATGTCGCAGCCGAGCTCCTTGAGCGAGCCGATGCGCCGGAGGGCGGCCGCGCGGGCGGCCTCCCCCGCGGCCAGCGGCTCCTTCCACATGGTCTGCACCGAGACGGGGAAGCCCCCGCCGATGATGACCCCGCCGACCTTGACGGCCCGCGTCTCTCGATTAGCCATGGGCCCAGGATAGCGCGGATGGGCCGGGAAAAGGAAGCGGCGGCCCCGCGAGGCCGCCGCTCGTCGGACGCCGGGACCGCTCTAGCCGATGACGGCGAGGGAGAAGGCGAGGACGAAGATGGCGACGGTCTCGCAGAGGCCGACGACGATGAGGTCGGAGGCGAAGCCCTTGCCGGTCTCGCCGAAGGCGTCGCAGCTCGCGGCGGAGCACTTGCCCTGGGCGACGGCCGAGTAGCCGATCGCGGCTCCCGCGAGGATGCCGAGGGCGAGCTTGAACATCGCCTCCTTGGGCGAGCTGATCATGGAGCTCATCACGATGAACCCGTAGATCGTCTGCGTGAGGGGCGCGCCCGCGAAGACGATGAGGAGGAAGGAAGCGGGCTTGTTCTGCAGGTAGTTGCGCTTCCAGGCCCCGATAGCCGACTGCCCCGCGATCCCCGCCCCGATGCCGCTGCCGAGCGCGGAGAGGCCGAAGACGGCCGCGATCCCGATGAACTCGATCATATTCATACGCCAGACTCCTTTCCCTTGTTCGCCGTATCCTCGAATTTGGCCTTGAACGGTTCGTAGGCGATGCCCGACCACTGCATGCCCAGGTGATTGCAGGAGAACTCGAGTACGTTGAGCCGTACCGCGTGGACGACCACCGAGAGGACGTTCAGGACCAGGTTCAAGCCGTGCCCGAACAGGAGGATCGCGACGCCCACGATCCCGATGAGGGCGGGCTTGACCATGCCGCCGCCCATGCCGTTGATGATGCCGGCCAGGGCCGAGCCGGCGAGGCCCAGGGCCCAGAGGCGGATGTAGGAGACGATGTCCGCGAAGACGCCCACCGCGCCGAGGAAGTTCGGGATGATGTTCTTGAGCCCCTCGAGGGCGCTCTTGAGAATGTTGCCGTCGTAGGCGCCGAAGACCATGGTGGCCGAGAAGCCCAGGACGACCAGCCAGAGGGCGAAGGGCGGCACGGGGAAGCGCTTCGAGTCGACGACGAGGTTGAGCACGAAGAAGAGCATCCCTACCAGGAGGGCAAGGGAGCCGGCCTGGGCGATGAACTTTGGATCGGGGAAGTCCCGGATGATGTTCTTGATCCTCGCGATGGAGAGCTGGAGGAGGCCGAGGAGGAAGCAGAGTATCTGGATGTTCTTCGAGGCCGCGGGATTGGCGCTCGAGAGAGGCTCGATCCCCCGCATGAAGGCCGGGAGCGTCCCGGCGGGGATGCTGAACCAGGTCCCCGTGGCGGCTCCCCAGCCCATCGTGCAGAGCGCGATCATCAGGAAGAGCTTCAGGGGATCGGAGAGCCCCTTCCCGGCTTTCCGCGATTTGGCGTAGAGGAGGGCCCAGCCGAGGAGCATCAAGACGCCGTAGCCCCCGTCGCCGAAGATCATCGCGGTGAAGAGGGTGAAGAAGCCGAGGAAATAGGGGGAGATCTCGTACTCGGTGTAGGCCGGGACGATGCCGAGGAAGTCGAAGACGGGCTTGATCGCCGACACGAAGCCGCCGTTCTCGACCTTCGTGGGCGTGACGTCGTCGGCCGCGGGATCGTCGAGGAGGAGGGCCCAGCCCTGGGCCTTGGCGAGCTCGGAGAGCCTCGGCGCGGCGGCGGCGGGCACGAAGCCCTTGAGGGCGCAGAGCCTGTCCTCGGCCTGGAAGGAGCAGCGCGCCGCCTCGTAGGCCAGCTCCTCGGAGAGCCGGTCGCGGGCGGCCCGCAGGGAGGGCAGGTCGGCCGCGGCCCGCTCGAGCTCGGCCTTGAGCGCCTCGAGCTCGGAGCCGAGGGCGCGGAGCCGCTCGCGCATGGCCCCGGTCGATTCGGCCGGGAGGGCGAAGAGCTGGAAGTCGGGGGGTAGCTCGGGGGCCGGGGCCCCGCGGGCGACGGCGGCGAGGCGGAGCGCCTTCTTGCCGCGGGAGAGGACGAGGTAGTCGACGCCCTCGGGCATCCGCGCCTCGGCCGCTGCCTCGCAGGCGTAGAGGCGCAGCGAGAGGCCGCGCTCGGCGAGGGCCCCGACCGCGGCGGGGTCGAAGTCGCCCCAGGGAGCGCAGCGCTCCAGCTCGCTCGCGAGCTCGCCGCGCTCGGCGTAGACCTCGGCCTTGCGCTCCTCGATCCCGAGGACCTTACGGGCGAGTTCGAGGGCGGCGTCGCGGCCGAGCCTGGCCTCCGCGGCCCCCTTGGCCTGGGGGAGGATGTTCATCGCCGCCGAGACGGCCTCGTAATCGCGGGAGGCCCGGTCCCAGGACTCGCCGGAGGGGGCCGCGGCCTCGATGTGGACCAGACCGAGGGCGCGGAGCTCGTCGAGGGCCTGAGCCTTGTCGCGCTCGAGGAGGACGAGGTAGGCCTTCTTCATGGGCGCGATCACGGCTCTCCCCCCCCCGCCTTGGCGGCCGCCGCGGCGACGACCTTGCGCTTGGCGATCTTGCCGCGGACGACCTGGGCGGTCTGCTGGTCCCCCAGGTAGATGCGGATGCGCCGGATCGACTCCTGGGTCTCCGGGATCTTCACCTTCTCGAAGAGGTTGACGCGCTGGGCGGTCACGCGGAGCTCGTGCTCGAGGCGCCTGACCTGCTCGGCGAGGACCTTCCGCTCGAGGTCCATGAGGAGGGCCTTCTTGAGGCGGTCGAGGGCCGGGTCGATCCACAGGGGCGAGGCGAAGAGGTCGTACTCGGCGAGCTCGAAGTCCGCTCCCTGGAAGACCGGGATCTCGACGCCGGCCACGTTGCCCGACACCGTCCGGATCGAGGAGACGGAGAGGAGGGGCCTGCCGTCGGCCCCGTACGCGGGAGCGGCGCCGCCCTCCCCGAAGACCCCGATCCAGGCGCGGAACTCGCGCTCGAGCTCCTCGCGGGCGGCCTCGAGCTCGCGGCGGCGGGCCTCGACCGAGCGGATCTCGACCTGGAGCTGCTGCTTCTTCAGAAGGAGGGTGGGAAGGTAGCGCTGGTACATCTTGAGCGCGTCCTTCTGCTTCTTCAGCTCGTTCTTGGTCAGCTTTATCTTAGCCACGGCCACATACCTCGTTGAAAGAAGAAAGGAAGTGAGGCACAGAGGCACAGAGAAGAAGGAGAGGAGCGATGAGGAGATTGCCGCGCAATCGCAGACCGCGAGGCGAAATGGCGATTCTCATCTCTCCCTCTGTGCCTCTGTGTCTCTCTTGCATCTGCATCTTTCTCTTCCAGGATTACCCTAGGCCGTTTTCTTGGGCCAGTACTTGTCGATGAGGTCGGTGCGGAGGCCGGTCTCCTGGGGCTCGAAGCAGTCGGCCAGGATGGCCCAGCCCTTGTCCAGGGCCGCCTCGAGCTCGATCTTGACGGAGAGGTCCATCATCTCCCGCTCGAAGGCCTCGCCGTAGCGGAGGAGCTTCTGGTCCCAGGCCGTCATCTGGAAGCCCATGGACTTCTTCTCGAGGGTGTCCTTGTAGGCGGCGTAGAGCTTGATCATGCCGTCCATGATGCCGCGGTGGTCGGGCCTGGTCTTGCCGTTGACCTGCTGCTTCAGGCGCGAGAGGGAGCCGAAGGGCTCGATGCGGCCGCCCTTCAGGTAGTACTGGCCCTCGGTGATGTAGCCCGTGTTGTCGGGCACGGGGTGGGTCACGTCGTCGCCAGGCATGGTGGTGACCGCGAGGATGGTGATGGAGCCCGCGTCCGAGAAGTCGACCGCCTTCTCGTAGCGGGCGGCCAGCTGGGAGTAGAGGTCGCCGGGGTAGCCCCGGTTCGAGGGGACCTGCTCCTGGGTGATGGCGATCTCCTTGAGGGCGTCGGAGAAGTTTGTCATGTCGGTGAGGAGGACGAGGACGTTCTTGCCTTTCAAGGCGAAGCGCTCGGCGACCGCGAGGGAGACGTCGGGGACCATGAGGCACTCGACCACCGGGTCGGCGGCAGTGTGCACGAACATGATGGTCTTGGAGATGGCGCCGCCGGACTCGAGGGTCTCGCGGAAGTAGAGGTAGTCGTCGTGCTTGAGGCCCATGCCGCCGAGGACGATGAGGTCGACCTCGGCCTGCATCGCGATGCGCGCGAGCAGCTGGTTGTAGGGCTCCCCCGAGACCGAGAAGATGGGCAGCTTCTGGCTCTTCACCAGTGAGTTGAAGAGGTCGATCATCGGGATGCCCGTGCGGATCATCTCGCGGGGGATGATGCGCTTGGAGGGGTTGACCGAGGGGCCGCCGACGG
>ERZ795054.751-NODE-751-length-36719-cov-5.415367_pt1 | contig 36719 bp, 35 predicted proteins | sample MGYA00375138_ERZ795054 | MGnify/ENA primary metagenome ERZ795054 (study PRJEB30183, sample SAMN05720215) | anaerobic digester metagenome | isolation source: active sludge of municipal wastewater-treating anaerobic digesters | place: USA | collected 2014-12-23 ... | reverse complement strand
GATTATGTCCAGCATGACGCTTCCATCAACTCGGGAAACAGCGGCGGGGCCCTCTTCAACCTTCGGGGCGAAGTGATCGGCATCAACGTGATCAAAATCGCGGCGACGGAAATCGAGGGGATGGGTTTTGCCATCCCGATCAACCTGGCAGCCGCGATCTGTTCGGACATCGAACAATATGGGGTTTCCAAACAAAAACCGGTGTTGGGAATCACCTTCCGTGACATCGCCACCACCGCCCCCTATTATTTCACCCAAGACGGAATCACCATTCCCGTCGGCATCAACAACGGATTTTACATCATGTCGGTCCTCACCGGTTCCACCATGGATGGAATCCTTCAAGCGGGGGACATCCTCTTGGAAATCGGCGGCGTGGTGATTCAAGACACCAATCAATTCGTGGCGGAGTTTTCGCAATACCGCGTCGGCGACACTGTCGATATCGTATATTATCGTGGAAATCAGACGTATACCCGCACGGGTATCGAACTGAAGCCGCGTCCATAGGAGGAATCGACCATGAAAAAAATCATCGCTTTGTGTTTGATGATCCTCGCGGGGGCCGGTTTGGCCGCCGGAGTGACCTTACGGGCTTCGTGGCTCTCCCAAGAGACTACGACGACCCTCACTTGGGCGACCACCACCCCGGAAACGACGACCGCCACCACTTCCGAAGAGTTAAAAAAATACGTTTATTACAACCTTCAGGATCTGATCGACCAAATGTACGCAGACATTGCCGCTCAGATTTATGCGGATTTATACGCAGAACTGTCGGAAACCTTGCTAGAAGATTTGGACCAAACGATTTATGACGCCGTTTTGGCCCAAGTCCAAGCCAAGATCGACGAAGGGACCATTGTGGTTCCCCTGGACGATTTTCAAGACTCCATCAACGAAGTCGTGACCTTGGCCTCCGCTTCGGTCATCGGTGTGACGACCTATGTCGGTCAGGACGCAGAAGCCCTCGGCTCGGGAGTCATCTACCGATATGACGAAGTGGCTGATCGATATTATCTGATCACCAACGAACATGTCGTCGAAGGCGGGGACAATTATAAAGTCGTCTTCGAAGACGACACTGCGGTCACCGCCACGCTGGTTGGCGCGGACGCTTCCGTCGACATCGCGGTCCTTTGGTTTTCCGGTGCGGGTCTGGATCGGCAACTCCTCGTTTCTCCCCTCGGGGATTCGGATACGGTCACCAAAGGCGATATTGTCCTGGCGGTCGGTCATCCTCGCGGATATGATTTTTACGGATCGGTCACCATGGGGATTGTTTCCGGTCTCGACCGAGAGGTCGGAACCGAATCCGTCCGCTATATCCAACATGACGCCTCGATCAACTCCGGAAACAGCGGAGGCCCGATCTATAATCTTCAAGGCGAAGTGATCGGCATCAACGTCAGTAAATACGCTTCCACCGAAATCGAAGGAATGGGTTTTGCCATTCCGATCAACACCGCACTCGCGGTGGTTCGATCGATCGATCCCGGCATGATCGGATGAAAAAAACATCCCGCAGGGTTTCCTGTGGGATGTTTTTATGAAAAAAGAAAATGCCTTTTGCAAGGCATGTTCGGTCGTGATTAGGCTCTGGTGACTTTTCCGCTTTTCAACGCTCTGGCAGAAACGTAAACGCGTTTGACTTGGCCGTTTTCGTCGACGATGCGGACCTTTTGGAGATTAGCCTTCCACATTCTGCGGGTGGCGATCATCGAATGGGACCGTTTATTTCCCGTCATGAAACTCTTTCCTGTAATGGCACAAATTCTCGGCATGGGTATTCACTCCGTTTCCGTAAAGATTTCAGCAACTTATATTTTATCATATCCCGGGGAAATTGCAAGCAATATTTTCCGATTTTCGTTACCCCCTACGGGAAGGCCTTGAGTGATGGTTGTTGCAATTTGGGAAATGTTATGATAAAATGATTATGCCTTTTTTGCCCCTATCGAAAACATCGATCTTTTTCGTCTATTTATGAAGTGAAATGGCTTCACGAGCCCAAATCGGAGGATTTTATGCAAACAGTTCTCATTGACGGACGGTTGCTCAGGCGGATGGTTCTGAACGGCAGTTCGCAATTGCGTGGTAACATGGATCGCATCAACGAGCTCAATGTGTTCCCCGTCCCTGACGGCGACACCGGATCGAATATGTACGCCACCATGTCCGCGGGTGCGAAAGCGGTTCAAACCGTTGACGATCCCTCGGTCGGAAACGTGGCGCGGATTGTCGCGCGCGGCATGTTGATGGGTGCTCGCGGCAATTCGGGCGTCATCCTGTCGCAGTTGTTCAGCGGTCTGGCCGCCGCGCTCAAAGGCACGGACGCCGCCGACAGCGAGTTATTCGCCAAAGCGCTCCGACAAGGCGTTGAGCAAGCGTATTCCGCGGTAATCAACCCGGTCGAAGGAACGATGCTCACCGTTGCCCGCGAGGGTGCGGATGTCTTTTTGAGCATTGCCAAAGAAATCAAAGAATTTCCCCGTCTCTTCGAGTTGTATTTGGAGGAACTCAATGCATCTTTGCAACGCACTCCGGATCTTTTGCCGATTTTGAAAGAAGTCGGAGTCATCGATTCGGGAGGAGCCGGATACATTGAAATCGTCGTCGGGATGGCCCGCGCCTTGAACGGCGAAGCCGTCGATGAAGCCAAAATGGCTTCGGATGGAGCCAACTACGAGAAACCGAAGATGAATATGGACGCCTTCAAAGACGCCCCCGAATTTGGGTATTGTACCGAATTCATCATGCAGATCGACAAACCTTCGGATTTTTCCTTGAAGGATTTCATCGAGATGATTACCCCTCTGGGCAATTCGCTCGTGGCGGTTCAGGATGAAAACATCCTAAAGGTTCACATCCACACCCAAACCCCCGGCGATGCCTTGAACCTCGGCCAACGGTTCGGGTCTTTCATCAACTTAAAAATCGAAAACATGTCCGTTCAGCACACCGAAGTGGTGATGCATGAGCCGACGTCGGAATCGGAACCGTGCGAATGTGGGCACGATCATACCATCACCGCTCCGAAAATCAAGAAGAAGTATGCGTTGATCGCCGTGGTCAACGGCGAAGGCTTGAAAGATACCTTCATTGAAATGGGTTGCGACTATATCGTCGAAGGCGGCCAGACGATGAATCCATCGATCGAAGATTTCGTCAAGGCTTGCGACCAGATTCACGCAGACCACATCATCATCATTCCCAACAACAAAAACGTCCTTTTGGCCGCGGAAACCGCCGCCAAAGTCGTGGAAAACAAAACGGTTCGGGTGTTGCCCGCCAAGACCATCGCCCAAGGATACGCCGCTTTGACGATGTTCGACGGAACGATGGACATCGACCAAAACATCAACGACATGAGTGCGCACATTAAAAACGTCAAAACCGGAGAAATCACTTACTCGATCCGTGATTCCGTGAACAACGGCGTCGCCATCAAAAAAGATGATTTCATGGCCATTTTTGACGGAACCATCGTCGCCAGCGTCGCTTCGCGCCAAGAAGCTGCGGAGTGTCTATTGGATGCGATGGTCGACGATTCCACCGAGATCGTCACGATCATGTTCGGGAAAGATGTCCCCGCCGAGGAAATCGATGCTTTGGTCGGCAAGTTGGCGGACCGTAGTTCTGTCGAAGTCGAAACCATCGATGGGGGACAGGACATTTACTCTTACATCATCTCCGTGGAATAAAGCCAGTCGAAACATCGGCACCCGCAAATCGGGGCCGATGTTTTTTTCTTCGACCGCGGAGGGGACGAATCACCGATAATGTGCTACAATAAAAAAAGAAAGCGGGAGGAGGGATAAGCCATGGAGAAACTTACGCAAGTGAAAGGCATCGGGGCAGCGATGGAATCCCGTTTGCGTGCGGGAGGGGTCCATTCACTCCTTGATTTGATCCATACCTATCCCGTTGCTTATGAAACCCATCGGATCGGTGACCTGGACGCAGCGATTACGGGATTCCCGATCAGTCTTTGCGGAAGCATCGTCCGCTCCGCCGCGGTCGCGTACCTTCGTCGTCGGTTGACGAAGACCACCTTTGACCTGAAGGTCGCGGGACGGATCCTAAAAGTGACTGTTTTCAACCGGGAATATCTGCGCACGGTTTTGAAGGAAGGCGCCGAATGCGTCGTTACCGGCCGTTTGGAATCCGACGGGATCCGTTTCACCGCTTCGGACGTCCAACTCAGGAAGCACTATCGGGAAGGGATTCTCCCGGTCTATCGTTTTCCCCAAATCGGAGATGCGGTATTCGCCAAATGGGTGTTGTCCGCCTTGCCCGCGGTCCAGCATTCGCTTCGGGAGGAGATCCCCGATTTTCTTCGGATCAAGCATGGGCTTCCGGATCTTCCGGCATTTTTGCGAATTGTCCATCAACCGCAGACCGAATCGGATCTCGCCACCGTCACGAAACGCATCAAGTATGAGGAATTGCTGCGATTCGGAGTCAAAATCGCTTGTTTGAAGCGAATCAATGATCGTACCGTCACCCCTCCCAAAACCTATGACATTCAAACCGTCCGGCGTTTCATTTCCGCCTTGCCGTTTGAATTGACACCGGATCAAAAAAACGCGACCAACGAAATTTTCATGGATCTCAAACAACCTCGGCAGATGATGCGCCTGTTGCAAGGCGACGTCGGCAGCGGAAAAACGATCGTTGCCGCGATCGCCGTGCTTGCCGTTGTCACGGCGAAAGAACAAGCAGCCTTGATGGCTCCGACCGAAGTACTTGCCCGCCAACACCACCTTGCGTTGACCCAACTGTTGTCTCCTTTCGGAGTTCGCACGGCTTACCTTTCTTCAGGGGTCAAAGGAAAGGAACGCGAAGAAGTGATCTTGGGTCTGAAATCCGGAACGATCGATCTGGTGATCGGAACCCATTCCTTGATCCAAGAGCCCATCCAGTTTCACCGATTGGGATTTGCCGTTATCGACGAACAACATCGGTTCGGCGTCAAGCAACGGAAAATTCTGCGGGAAAAGGGGTTGACCCCCGACATGTTGTTCATGAGTGCGACTCCGATTCCCCGCACCCTCGCCATCGCGATGTTCGGCGATCTGGATATTTCTTCCATCAAGACCATGCCGGTTGGGCGGAAACCCATCCGCACGGAGGTTTGCGATTTTTCGCAAATGGACCGAATCGTCCGTCTCATTCATGACCAGATTCAGTTGGGACACCAGGCCTATGTCATTGTTCCGTTGGTTGAAAAAAGCGTCAAGACGGAAGCCGCCGACATTGGGGCATCCGTCCGCGAATTTCGGAGTTTGTTGCCCACGGAAGTGAAGGTGGAAGGGTTGCACGGCCGGATGACTCCCGAGGAAAAATATCGGATTCTGGCGAGCTTCGCAGCGGGAGACATTTCCGTGTTGGTCTCCACGACTGTCGTGGAAGTGGGCGTCAACGTTCCCAATGCCACCCTCATGGTGGTTTTGGACTGCGAACGGTTTGGCCTTTCGCAATTACATCAACTGCGCGGCCGAGTCGGTCGCGGAGCCGACCAGGCCACCTGTTTTTTTGTCACCGACGACCTTCTGCTCGGTTCGGACCGCTTTGCGATTTTAGAGCGAACCACCGACGGTTTTCTGATCAGCGAAGAGGATTTGCGTCAACGGGGGCCGGGAGAAGTGTTCGGAGAAGAACAGACGGGCATCCCCCGTTTTCGGATGGCCAATCCCGTGGTCGATCGCGAACTGTTGGAAACCGCCCTTGCTGATGCGAAGGCCGTGATGACGAGTTCGGATCCGGTTTGCCGACGGATGATTCATGAGGCTTTTTCCGAAATCGAAGAGACGAATATCGATTGAATATGATATACTACTTGATAACGAGGTGGATGAAATGATTCGAATCGCAGTGGATGCCATGGGCGGCGATTTCGCTCCCAAAGAACAAGTCGAAGGGGCGATGCTTGCCGTCCGGAAAATTCCCGACATCCAGATCACCCTTTACGGTCAAAACAATGAAATTGCCAAATATTTGACTTCGACGGAACGCATCACCGTCGTCGATTGTCCGTTTGTGATTCCCATGGGCGAAAAAAACCCGGTTAGAGCGATCAAGGAGCACCCCGATTCCTCGATGGCGAGCGCGTTGTCGAGCCTTCGGAAAGGCGATAACGACGTTGCTGTCAGCAGCGGAGCCACCCAAGCCCTCATCACCGGTGCCCATCTTTTGGTTCGCCGAATGGCGGCGTTTCGTCGCACGGCGATCGCTCCGATCATTCCTTCCCTCAACGGAAAAGGGACGATTCTTTTAGATTGCGGGGCCAACCTGGAAATCAAACCCGAACACATGTTGCAACAGGCGTATTTCGCCACGGTCTATGCCAAGGAAGTGCTCAAACGCCCCGATCCGGTGGTTGGCTTGATCAACATCGGAACCGAAGAAGGCAAAGGTCGGGAACTGGAAAAAACCGTATTCGACCTGTTTCGTTCTTCCAACCTGTTCCGCTTCTGCGGGAACGTCGAAACCAAAGAAATCCTCAATCCCCCCTGCGACATCTTGATCAGCGACGGGTACACCGCCGACATCGTCATGAAGACGATGGAGGGGACCGCCAAAGGCATGGGCGAACTGTTGAAAACGGAATTGACCGCTACTTTTTTGGGAAAACTCGGAGCTTTGCTGGCCAAAGCCAATCTGCGACGGTTCAAAAAAAGAATGTCCGCGGAAGAAATCGGCGGAGCCGTCATATTCGGTCTGTGGGCTCCCGTCATCAAGGCGCAGGGAGCTTCGAAGGCTTATGGTTATTCCAACGCGATTCGGCAGGCCGCCGATGTCGTACGGAATGCCGTTTATCCGAAAGTCGCCAAATATGTTCAGGAATCAGGTGTTGTTTTTGGATCCGAAGAATAAACTGTCCGAACTAGAAGCCTATTTTGGGCTTCATTTCCGGGATTTTTCCTTGTTGGAACGAGCGATGACCCATTCATCTTTCGCCAACGAACACGGAACCTTTTCCAACGAACGATTGGAATTTCTTGGGGACGCGGTCCTCGATTTGGCCGTGGGTCGATATCTTTATGACCATCTTCCTTATGATGAAGGGTTCCTGACTAAGAAAAGGGCCCAGGATGTATGTGAAAGTTCGTTGCATCAATATGCCCTCAAATGCAATCTTGGCGACTATCTGTTGTTGGGAAAAGGCGAAGAAAAGAATCAAGGACGGGAAAAACCGGCGGTGTTGGCGGACGCGTTCGAAGCTCTTTTGGGAGCCGTCTTTTTGGACAAAGGATTTGATGAAGTATCCAAAATCCTGAATAAAGTCGTCTTCCCCAACATCAAAGCCACTCTCAATGAAGACGATAATGACTACAAGAGCAAACTGCAAGAATGGATTCAATCCGACAAACGCAGCCTGAATTATGTGATCATCAGCGAATCCGGACCCGCTCATAACAAAGAATTCGTCGCCCGGGTCTATATGGACGAGACGATCATGATGGGGGAGGGCGTCGGAAAAACCAAAAAAGAAGCCGAACAGAACGCCGCGAAAGTCGCGCTTGAAAAGCGCGCCTCGCTTCCAGACGCCGTCGAATGACACCGGAAAGGAGATACCCATGGATTATCGTCTTGCCAAGAAGTGGATTGATGAAGGAATCATCGATTTCAAAGAACTGATTCTGCAAAACTATAAAGATATCGGCCTCAATGAAACCGAGGCATTCATCCTGATCGAACTGCACAAACAGTCCAAGGCCGGGGTCAAATATTTGAATCCAAAAAAGCTGATCAAAAACGTGGCATTGCCGATGGAAGAACTCCTTGGGGTGCTCGATCGCCTCTTGCAAAACGGGTTCCTTTCGATGGAAATCGTCAAGACCGAAGCGGGAAAGGAAGCCGAAGTATTCTCCCTCGGACAGACCGTCGAAAAAATCATCAAACATTCGAACCGAGTCTTGGATGAATTGACCCTCGAATCCCCTAAAACCTATGCCACCAGCGAAGAGGAATTGGTCGACTTGATCGAGAAGCAATTCCAAAAGCAATTGACCCCGTTGGAAATCGAAATCATTCGCAAATGGGTCGGGGAAGATCGCTATTCGATCTTTGACATCAAGAAAGCGCTCCTCGACGCCATCAAGGCAAACAAGTCCTCCCTAAGTTATGTCGACGGCATTCTCTTGAAACGCGCCCATGCGGTCCAAAAAGGAAAAGAGACGCAGTATGCCGCCCAAGAACCCGAAGCCTTGAAAGCCTTTTTCGATTCTTGGATCAAAAAATGAAGCCGGGAGAAGCGCTTGCCATTTATGCGGAAATCGCCCGGATGTTTCCCCAAGCCCGCTGTGAACTGCTTTATACGAATGAACTGGAATTACTCGTGGCGATCATTCTTTCGGCCCAAACGACCGACGAAGCCGTGAACCGAGCCACACCCGCCCTGTTTTCCCGTTTTCGAACGGTCGAGGATTATGCCGGTTCGGAACCGGAGGAGATCGGCGAGTTTATCCGCCACTTGGGACTCTATCAGAACAAAGCCCGCTTTCTTCGTGATGCCTGCCGGATGATCCTCGATCGATTTGACGGAATCATCCCGGCGAATCAGGCTGATTTGGAAAGTCTTCCGGGGGTGGGAAGGAAAACCGCCAACGTATTCTTGTCCGAATGGCACCGAGTCCCGCGAATTGCGGTCGATACTCATGTATCCCGTGTGAGTTTCCGACTCGGGTTTTGCGAAAAAAACGATTCCCCCGAGATGATTGAGAAACGATTGATGGCCCTGTTTCCGGAAAATCTTTGGATCGAGCTCCATCACCGTTTCATTTTTTTCGGACGCTATTTTTGTACTTCCCGTTCCCCTGCATGCGAACGATGTCCGTTTCTATCTTTTTGTCAAGATCCCCATCGGTAAAGCCTTCTTTTTGAAGGCTTTTTATTTTCTTGGCAGCGGTTTGGAATATTACGAATTTTTTCAAAAAATTCTGACATCAAAAATAAGCACCTTCGCATATAATATTCTATGGTCGCCCCAAAAGCACCTTCCTTTTTTTATGGGCAATATTGTGATTGGGACGACACGAAAAATTCAGGAGACAGAGGAACCATGAACAGCAGACTTCAGGCCGAAGTTCGGCGCAGACAAAACTTAACCGTTCAATTTTACCACAGTGCAATCGGAAACAAGTTGAAAAAACGACGAACGGAACTGCGGATGACCCAGCAGACGTTAGCCAAAGGCATTATCTCCAACACATTTGTATCCAAATTGGAAAACAATGTCATTCATGCCAACAAGGAATGCCTGATGATGTTGATGGAGCGATTGGATTTGCCTCTCGATACCGTCAATCTTCCCGAAAATCTGTTGAACATGCTCCATCGATCGGTGGACTGTTACTATTGGATGGATCGGCAGGGATATCGGGACGTAATCGATCAAACCAGATCGGATGATTTTTCGGTTCTCGTCCAAATCATCCGGCTCGGGTACGCGTGCCTGATTCGCAACACCGAAGAAGCCATTCCGCTTTTCAACGACCTTTGTCGGTATTTTCCATCGATGGACGATCAAGCGTTCAGTGTATTTATGGTATATGGCGCCGAAGCCCATTTGCTTACGGGAGATTATCCGATGGTTCGCGAGTGTCTGAATTCGGCGGAACAAATCGTGGGAACCGATCGGCGGTTGGTGGCGATGATCCACCATCATTATTGTCTGTTATATGGGTTCACGGAGGAATGGGGTTCGGCATTCAGAGAAGGTGCCGAAGCGCGGAGAAACTTCGAAGAAACCGGGAACCTTCGTCGGCTGATGAAGATGAACGTCGACCGTTTCCAATTTCGTTTGGCGGACCAAACCGATTGGACGATTCCCTATTCACCGGATCAACTTTCTCTTTTGGACGCTTACGATGTCGACCGCTACCATTTTTTGCGGGCGGTTCTGGAATCCGAACACGAAGACCTGTTTGATAAAATCGAATATAACAGCCAATGGTACCCGGTTTGCCTGTTCTTAAGGTGCTGGAAGGCGCAGTCGGAGGGAAACCAAGGTCGTTTTACGGAACTGATGACCCAATGGGAACGTTTGGAGTCATCCGCGGAGTGGTTGATCGACTACCGTCATCTGCTGGAGTTGTCCGCCAAAGGCGATTTGACGGGATTGAAAGATTATCTCGTCGATGTCGTCCTTCCCCTTGCTATTCAAAAGAACAACCTTTTCCTGATGAAACGGGTCACCGATGAAATTTTCCGGATCCTCACGAAGAAAAAGCGATATAAAGACGCCTGCATTTATGCCGAAAAATTGGTCAAGGAAACAGAACGGATCAAAAGAAAATGGAACTGAGGATTTCCTCGGTTCCATGCGATTTCAAGCATTCATGAGTTTGATCAACTTCCTGGCCAGAAACAAATAGACGATGCCGATCGGCTCCGACGGGGCAAAAAGCGAATGATGGCCCGAAACGGGTTGACCGAGAGGAATCGAACCCAATAAGTCCTTTTCCAAAGCCTTGGCGACGGTCTCGCCTCCGCCTTTGCCGAAGACATCGTGACGGACACCGTCCACTTCGAAAAAGGCCATGTTTTCGATGACTCCCAAGACGTCTTGTTTCAATTCTTTTGCGGCAAAACCCGCTTTGATGGCGATGGAAGCCGCACTAATGTGCGGGGTCGTGACGATGACCATCTTGGCATCGGGAACCAGGTTTTTCACGTCCATCATCACGTCTCCGGTCCCCGGAGGAAGGTCGATCAACAAATAATCCAGATCTTTACTCCAAAGGGTGTTTTTAAAAAAGACGTTGAGGATTTTCCCGAGCATCGGCCCTCTCCACATCAGGACTTTGTTATCACCCATCAAAAAAGCGGCGGAAACCAATTCGATTCCGTTCTTGACGATCGGATACAAATTGCCGTCTTCCGTGCCCTGCAGTTCCTGATCCTCCACGTCAAAGATTTTCGGGATGTTGGAACCATAGACGTCGGCGTCGATGATGCCGACTTTTTTCCCGATTTCCTTCAACGCCATGGCAAGGTTGGCGGTCACGGTCGATTTCCCGACGCCGCCTTTGCCGGAGGCGATCCCCAAAATTTTCAACTGCTTTCCCAATCCCGGAATCCGCATTTGTTCGTATTCGATGACCACCCCGGCAAAACCCAAATCCATTTTGATGATTTTTGCGATCAGTCGCGTCATGACAGCGGTATATTCCGGGGATTTGACACCAATTTCCAGCAAGAGCACCACCGCGTTTTTTTCGCTGTCGATGCCGAGATGCTTGATGGCATTCGTGTCTTTCAGGGTGGTTCCCCGACTCGGATCGACCACCGTCTCGATGCGAGAGCGGATTTCTTCGAGCGTATAAGCCATGAATATTCCTTCTTTCCGGTGTTAATTCATTCCTATTATACCCGTTCGAGGGGTATTTGTCCAAAAAAATGTTCGGATTTTGGCATCGATTCTGCCGGCACGCGGAAAGTTTTGGTATAATGGAAGCACAAGATTAGTTGGGGGCGATGACATGTACCGATGGATATTGAAAAAGGCAGTTCCGTTGCCTGATGTCCGGAAGATGAAAACCGCCGTTTTCGTCGGCCCCCATCCCGACGATATCGAAATTGGAGCGGGAGGGACTGTCCACCGGATGGTTCTTCAAGGCGCCGTGGTCACCTTCGTTCTATGCACCGACGGCCGCAGCGGAACCAAGGATCCGGTTTCGGAAGGAGAACAGATCGCTAAAATCCGTCGCTCCGAAAGTCTTGCGGGCGCCGCCCGATTGGGAGTCAAAGATGTCCGATTTTTGGATTTTCCCGATGGGGGAGATTATTCGGAAAGAGACTTGTCGCGGAAACTGGCGGAAGTTCTCGCCGATATCCGCCCTGAAATCGTTTTTTGTCCCGACCCGATGTTGCGGTCGGAAATCCATCCCGACCATCTTCGTACGGGAAACGCGGTGAGAACCGCGGTCTTTTGGAATGGCTTTGCATCCATTTTGCGTCAAAACGGAATCCCCTTCGATCCCCAAAAGGTATCTCAAACGCCCTCTCCGGCTTTGGCCTATTTTTACACCGATCATTGCAACCGGAAAATCGCCCTTTCCGGTGCGAATGTCAAGGCGAAAACGGAAGCCATCCTTTGTCACAAGAGCCAGTTTTCCGGCCTCGGTGCCCCGGAAGTTCAGGGGATGTTCCGTTATCTCAAATTGCGACAAACCGCAATGGGTTGGTCGGTTCTGCGGCTTCAGGCGGAAGGTTTTTTCATGATGGCTCCCCTGCATCAACATGCGTTTCCGGAGGTCTTGAATTTTTAGTCATGGATAACCTCGCGTCAAGAAGAATTGCTTGACATAACCGGAAAAAACCGATATAATAATTTCGCTGTGTCGAGGTGGTTTTGATGAAATGGGCTACCAAAGAGTTGCGGAAACTCGTTCATATCGACAACCGATTTCAATACTCCGTCGACTTGACGGATTATCTGCAAGAGGACATGGCTGACTTGATCGGGATTTCTCCCGTGACGGTCGAAGGCAATTTCCATTATTTGGAGGAAGAAGACCGTTATCTGTTTCAGGTGACCGTGGAGTGTACCCTCACCATGGCTTGCGCCATCACCCTGGAACCGGTCGATGTCCCGCTCCGTTTCGCGACGGATTTGGAGTTTGGACACGAAATTTCGGATGACAATACCTTGCCGATCATCGGAGATACCATTGACCTTGACCCGGCGATCTTTGCCAGCATCTTGATCGAGAAACCGATGCGCGCGCTTTCTCCGAATGCATACGATCATTATGAGGAAACGATCGTTGGACTCGATGAAGATGAAAAAATGGAAAACAATCCGTTCGCACAATGGAAGAAAAAACCGTGACAGGAGGTGAAACAACATGGCAATTCCTTTCAGAAGAACAAGCAAGGCCAAGAGAGATTCCCGCAGAGCCCATACCAAATTGAGCGCTCCGACGATGGTCGTTTGCCCGAACTGCGGTGAACTGACGCTGTCCCACATGGTCTGCAAGAAGTGCGGTTTTTACAAAGGCAAACTGGTTCTCGCCCCGAAGCCCGAAAAAACCGACAAAGAGAAGAAGTAAACGACTTTCATCGAAAGAACAAAGAAGCGCTGACTAGGTCGGCGTTTTTCTTTTCTCGGATTCCCTTCTGTCGTAGGGAAACGAAGGTTCTTTCTTGTTTTTTCCATGCTTCTGTGTTAGCATTGGAGAAGGTGCTTTTGAACGAAAAGATCCGGTTCGGATCCAGAAAGAAGTCGTTGAAGACCATGTCGGAACATATCACCGTGCTTCTCCGTGAAGCCGTCGAACACTTGAATATTCGTCCCGATGGCGTCTATGTCGATGCTACTGTCGGAGGCGGCGGACACAGCGAAGCGATTCTTCGTCGTTTGACCACGGGTCGGTTGATCGGTTTCGATCAGGACGACTACGCATTGATGGTTGCGGGTCAACGATTGGCCGGATTGGGGAATTTTTCCCCCGTGAAGGCCAATTTTTCCCGTTTGCGGGAATGTTTATCGGAAATGGGAATTCGCCGAATCGACGGGATCGTTTATGATCTGGGAGTATCCTCCTTTCAGTTCGACATGCCTGAACGGGGTTTTTCCTATCAATCGGATGCCCTCTTGGATATGCGAATGGATCCCTCAGGTCCGATTACGGCTTATGATCTGGTCAACGGGGCGGACTCCGCACATCTGTTGGAAATATTGTACCGTTATGGGGAAGAAGCGAATGCAAAACAGATTGTCAAAGGCATCCTGAAAGCACGCGCGACGGCTCCCATTCGTACAACCTTTGATCTTGTCAATGTCATCAAATGCAGTCTTCCTGATAAAATTCTGTCCAAAAAAGGCCATCCCGCCAAGCAAACCTTCCAGGCTTTGCGGATTGCGGTCAACGATGAACTCCGTGTGTTCGAAAACTCCCTTCTACAAGCCATCGAGCTTCTCAACCCCGGGGGACGGGTGGTTGTAATCACGTTTCATTCCTTGGAAGATCGGATCTGCAAAACGATTTTCCGGGAAAAATCCACGGTCGAAATTCCGAAGGGACTGGCAATCATTCCCACGGAAAAACCCGTTCTTTCCCTCGTCAACAAACATGTGATTCTCCCCTCCGAAACCGAACAAAAAGCCAACAATCGGGCCCATAGCGCGAAGATGCGCGTGGCCGAAAAAAATCCGTTCTGAACGTTATTTTAGTTGACAGTGCAGGGGCCATATGATAGAATATTTTTGCACTGTAAACGCAGGTGTAGTTCAATGGCAGAACATCAGCCTTCCAAGCTGATCATGAGGGTTCGATTCCCTTCACCTGCTCCAAAAGACCATCGACCCTATGCGATGACATAGGGTTTTCATTTGTCGGAGACGGCGTTCCAACCGGATCCGATTCATCCCACGGAAGAGTATCGAAGTGGCTGTAACGAGCTTGACTCGAAATCAAGTTGCCTGCAAGGGCACGTGGGTTCGAATCCCACCTCTTCCGCCATCTGGTCCATCAGTCATCTGATTTCAGATAGATCAACATACCAACTATCGAGATGTAGCGCAGTTTGGTAGCGCGCTTGGTTCGGGACCAAGAGGTCGTGGGTTCGAATCCCGTCATCTCGACCAGTTTCTCAAATTAGGGCGCTTTTCGAATGAAAAGTGCCTTTTTTTTGCGTTGATGGTTTGTATGTCGGTGCCGTTTTCGGAAATTGGGTATTCGTCAAATGTTAACACTCTGTGCAAGCGGGGTGTTAACATTTGACGTATACAATTATGAGGGCAATTCCACGCATCATTAAGTTCCGTTTGGATACGGGTTTTATGATCGACCTTAATTTTTCGGAGTATATTTGGTACTTTTGGTAAAAATGAATGGATCTAGATCCAAACAAAGGGCATGAAGATACGGAAGACCCAAGATCACTGATTACAAACCACTTAAGCCAACCAAAAAAATGATCCGAATTGTTATATTCAAACAACAGTTTAGTTATTCAACCGATATTCAACGGATAAGTTATTGTCTTCCCCAATATTTCATTTATAATTAAGTCGTAGCTTGGAAAAACAAAAAGGAGATATCAAAATGAACATTTATTTAGCGGAAAAGCTTAAAAACCTTAGATTTGAGAAGAGTGTTTCTCAGGAAAAATTGGCGCAATACTTGAACGTATCATTTCAAGCAGTCAGCAAGTGGGAAACAGGAAATACATTCCCAGACATCTCTTTACTTCCCGATATCGCAAGGTTTTTCGGTATAACGGTGGACGATTTGCTCTGCGTGGAGAAGCTTGACGAGAAAAAGTTGTTTCAGGAATATAGTGCCAAAACCTCCGACTTGCACCGTTGCGGGAAATACGAGGAAGTTCTTGCGTTGTGGCAGGAAGCATTTAAGCGAATGCCGAACAGCATTGACGTGAAGGAAATGCTGATGTCGAGTTATTTTGATACTGACCGAAAAAAATATTTCAATGAATTCGTTGAACTTGCCACCGAAATTTACAACAGCGCGGCAGAAGGCCAGGCTGCTCCGATGTATTACAAGGGTCAGGCGATTGCTCAACTCGCGAGAACCTATTCCGAGCGTTGCGATGATGAACTTGCGCAGAAATGGGCTTCAAGATCGGTTTCTATTTTCAATTCTAAAGAAATCATCAATTCGCTTATCGATAAAGGCGAACGATTAGTTGGGGATGTGGCATTCTGCATGTATTGGTTTTTGGAAGAAATGTACTATATGGCCACCCGCGTTGGAAACGATAACGAAATAAAGTTGGGTTACACATACAAACAGGACTGTTTGATAACCGTGGCAAACATTTTTGAAACAGTATACCGAAATGATGACATGGGATTCGAGGAGTTCCAGCACTTACTCAGTCTCCATACGGGGATAGCGGAATTTGAAGTAAGCCATAATAACAACGAAACGGTCATTCGTGATCATCTTGAGAGAGCGATGGAATGTTGTATGAAGTCCATCGCCGTCAAAGCCCATAAACTAACACATCCGATGCTATATGGCTGGTGGGGGGTATTGGATACTCCGAGCGACAAAGAAATCAATCTGAGACTAATGAGAAAAACATTGGAAAAAGGGGCATACGACGAATACCGCGATTCAGAATGGTTTATTGCCCTTGAAAACAAACTGTCCAAATGTTTATTGTGAAAGGAAGCGTCGTCAGAAGTCGAAATTGCCTATGACGACGCTTTTTTGAATGTGGATAGGTATGGAAATGAATTAGTGGGTCAGTGTCCCATATGTATAGGTAGAAAAAAGTTCAATCCTACTATCTGTCATTCCGAACAACTCGGAGGTGGCCCGGGAATAATATGTGCCACTCCCATTGAAAGAGTAACTTACAACTCTGAAATAGCGCACCATGCAATTTTTCCGCGAAAACATGATAAACTTTCGAATTACAAGACAGTAATCAAATAAAGGCATTTTCCTCGGAGAAGTGCCTTTTTGTTGTCTCAAAGTCCGATTTTGATAAAATATGACGGAAAAAAATGCCATTCTCCATCACAACCCGCTCAAGCCAAAATCGGCGGGGAATCTCCCCAGCGGTTCTGACGAGGCCGGCCTCTTTTTTTTAAGCATCTCACCCAGTATATTTGATTGATGGGTCTATAATGAAATTGTAAGACAAAGATAAAGAGGTGAAAACCATGAAATCGAAAATTCTTTCCATTATGACCCTAATTATTCTGTCGTTCGCCCTCGCTGCTTGCGATGGGCAAACGAGCACTACGTCCCCCATTTCCTCCACTACTCCCGCGGTCACCGCGACTTCAACCACCACATCCACTTCCACAACCACCACATCCACTTCCACAACCACCACATCCACTTCCACAACTCAATCCGTAACGCTCCGTTCCTTCACGCTTGCCGAACTGGCGGTGTTTGATGGCCATTCAGGAACGACGGCTTATATCGCCGTGAACGGGATCGTTTATGACGTGACCGATGTCGCAGAATGGACCAACGGATGGCACAAAGGAATGCATCTAGCCGGAACCGACGCGACCGCCGCGTTTGCCGACAGCTCGCATTCATCCGCTTTTTTGGGCCAACTTGAAATCGTCGGGACCTTGCTTGACTGAATGGTTATAGGCTAACCGGGTTCGAAACCGGTTTGACTAAAAGCCGGAAGCGATCAAGAAGACAAAATCCGCCTGCGGGCGGGTTTTTTTGTTATATTAAACACATGAATTTTCATCGGGGAAAAAGCGGTATTTTGGTAAAAAGCAGACGAGCGCGAACCTGTTTTGGTAAAATGGAATCGATCCGGATAATCTTCATCGGAGGTTCACCGTCATGATATGGACCGCCAGCGACCTTTTCTGGTCCGAAACCAATTTACGAACTTTGCTGCCTGCCACCTTTTTGATGGCGGCTTTTGCCTTGCTCCTGCGCCGTTTGATTGGAACTCGGGAACGGCCCCTCAAGAACCTTCCCTTCCAAATCCTAACGGTTTTTCTCATTGTTATCGAAATAATCAAACAAGTTCGGGAGATTCGGGGAGGGGCGTATTCCACTTGGTCTTTACCGCTGCATTTCTCCAGCATTTATCTCTATCTTTTCCCATTGACTCATTTTTCAAAGGGAAGGTTTCGAGAGGCCATGGCGGGTGCGACCGTCGTGGCGGCGGGAATGACCACGATCGGTACCCTGCTGTTTCCGATGACCGTTTTCGGAAATTCGGCAGAAAGCTACTTCCTTAGTTTTGACGCTTTTCATACCATCACGTTCCATTATGTGATTATTTTATATTTTTTCCTCTTCATCGCCTTGGAAGTCAATAAGCCCGATTGGAAACGGGATGTGCGGACCGTGTTTTGGATGGTCACCCTTTTTTCGGTGGTGGCCGGAACCGCAGCCAATCTTCTGGAAACCAACTTCACCAGTTTCTATACCTGTGCCTTTCCTCCGGTGGAAGCGATGCGAATGTCTTTGCATAGCAGGTTCGGGGAGACCGCGGGTCAAACGATTTATGGCTTGTTTATGTATGTGTGCATCCTTGCAGATTCGACCCTGGCTTTATTATTGTATCGCTCCCTCGATCGCCTGATTCGCTTTTTCCCGATCGGAATACAGGAAACGATGCGGACCTCCACTCAAGACTCCTAGACAAGGAGTCTTTTTCATCTTTGATGAACCTGATGAAACGCTCAAAAAAACAGGGTCACAAAACAAAATCCCGGAACCCAAACCAAAGGGTTGACATTCAGGGGATATTATAGAATAATATAAGTGCGTTTGCTTGATGGGAAAAAGGACGAAACAGGCTTTGTCCGTTGGCTTTTTCCGGGCAAGCGCATTTGTTTTACATGCGGGCACGGTGATGTTCGTGCCTTTCGGAGGTGCCGCAATGAGCAAAAAAATGATTGTCCTGAACCATATCTACAAAAGTTACGGCGACCTCAAAGTCCTCGATGATTTCAATCTTTACATCAACGAAAACGAATTCATCACCCTCTTGGGTCCTTCCGGATGCGGAAAGACCACCTGTTTGCGTCTGATCGGCGGGTTTGAGGCTCCCGACTCTGGGACCATCGAATTTGATGGGAAAATCATCAATGGTCTAGAACCCAACCAGCGCGAGATCAACACCTGTTTCCAAAAATACGCTCTCTTCCCTCACTTGGATGTTTTTGGCAACATCGCTTTTGGGCTTCGATTAAAAAAGATTCCCAAAGAGGAAATCACCCAAAGGGTCGAGGAAGTGCTTCGACTGGTGAAGATGGAAGGATTGGGGTCTCGGACCGTGTCCACCCTTTCGGGCGGACAACAGCAGCGCGTGGCCATCGCCAGGGCGATCGTCAATCGCCCCAAAGTCCTGCTCCTCGATGAACCCCTCGGGGCCCTAGATCTTAAGCTACGGCAGGAAATGCAGTACGAATTGAAGGAGATGCAAAAGGAACTCGGCATCACTTTCGTTTATGTCACCCACGATCAGGAAGAAGCATTGACGATGTCGGATACGATCGTGATCATGAATGAAGGAAAAATCCTGCAAATCGGTACTCCCGAAGACATCTATAACGAACCCAAAAATCGTTTCGTGGCCAATTTCATCGGCGAGTCGAATCTTTTTGAGGGAATCATGCACGAAGATTACCTTGTGGAATTTTGCGGTCGATCCTTTGAGTGTGTCGACAAAGGTTTCCGAAAGGACGAACCGGTCGATGTCGTTATCCGTCCCGAAGACTTTGACTTCGTTCCCCCATCGAAAGGAAAAATCGTCGGCATCGTCGATTCTCTGCTCTTTAAAGGGGTTCATTATGAAATCAATGTGATCGTCGATGGCCGTGAGTATACGATTCACACCACTAAATTCCGTGACATCGGGGTCAAGGTCGGACTGTCGGTCGATCCCGACAACATCCATGTCATGAAACGGAGCGGGGCATGAACCGGCTCCGTCGATATTCCTTGCCCTATCTCGTGTGGATGGGGATTTTCATCCTGATTCCCACGGTGGTGTTGTTGATATTGGCATTCTCGGATCTTTCCCTTTACCGACCCGGGACTTTTCGACTTTCCTTGGCCAATTTCGCGATTTTTTCCTTGCCGACGACTCAACGTGCGATATGGAATTCTTTTCGTTTTGCCGGCATCGCCGCCGCGATTTGCTTTATTATCGGATATCCTGTCGCTTTTTATCTTTCAAAACTCGGAATTCGGGTTCGCAAAATCCTGATTTCGCTTCTCATTGTTCCCCTGTGGTCGAACATGCTTCTGCGAATCAATGCCTGGGAAAAAATCTTTACCGCCAACTCGATCGTTACCGATGTCTTCGGCCTCTCGATCAGTTTGGTCGGAACCGATGCCGCCATCGTTTTGGGTATGGTCGCCATGTATCTTCCGTTCATGGTGTTTCCGATCTTTTCCGTTCTCGAAAAAATGGATCCCAAACTGGTTGAAGCGGCCCGAGACCTTGGGGCGAACGATGTTCAAACTTTTTTTCGGGTGGTTTTCCCGCTTTCCGGAGGCGGGGTGATCTCCGGATTCGTGATGACCTTTTTGCCCGCCCTGACCACCTTTGTACTTCCGGCGTACCTCGGGTTGGGAAAATATACCCTCATCGGCACCCTGATTGAGTCCAAGTTCATCAAAGAGGCCGCCGACAGCCGCGCTTTGAGCATCAACCAAGGCAGTTTGATCTCACTGTTTCTCATGATTCTGTCGATCACCGCCTTCCTATTGGTGATCCGGGTCGACAAGGAAGGAGAGACCTTGATATGAGGAAAGTCCTTCGCGATCGCCTGTACAAAGGCATCGGTTTGACATTTTTGGCAGCCACTCTGTTGATCCTGTATGCCCCGATCCTTGTCATCCTCGTACTTTCGGTGAACGATTCTCGGCGTGGATACGCCTGGGAGGGGTTCACTTTGAAGTGGTATTCCGCTCTCTTCACGGGATCGGCTTTGACCGAACCCATCCTGAACACTTTGGCCGTAGCTTTCACCGCCACTGCCGTCGCGACGGTTCTCGGAACTATCTTTGCCATTGGAATCAACGCGTTGGAAAAGAAACGACGGGTAAAAATGGTCCTGCTCAACAATATTCCGGTGGTGAACCCCGACATCGTTACCGCGATTTCGCTGATGATCGTCTTTTCCCTGTTGTCCTTAACTTTCGGGTTTGGGACCGTTCTGCTCGCTCACATCTTTTTTTCGATGCCTTACGTCATCTTGTCGATTCTTCCCGCCCTCCGGAAACTCGATGCCAATCTCTATGAAGCGGGATTGGATTTGGGGTGCAGTCGTGGACAAGCCGTAACCAAGGTCATCCTTCCCAACATCGCGACCGGCATTTTTTCCGGAGCGATGATGGCTTTCACGATGTCGATCGACGATTTTGTCATCACCTATTTCACTTCGGGCGCGAATTACATGAATGTGTCGACTTGGCTTTATTCCAAACTACGGCTTCCCCAAGCTTTTACCCCGGCCGCCTACGCTTACAATATCATCATTTTTGCAGTGACGATTGCGGTGATCGTCTCGTCCAATCTCGTCAATGTCCGAAAGGAGCGTCTAAAAAATGAAAAAATCGGTTAGTTGCCTCGTTCTTTTGCTCTCTATTCTGGTTCTGGTGGGCTGCAATGCTCGTCCCACGCTTCACATCGTCAATTGGGGCGACTATATGGATCCCGATCTCATTGCCCAATTCGAAGCGGAATACCATTGCAAGGTCAACGAAAAAATCGCCACTTCCAATGAAGCCATCGCTTCCGTTTTGGAAGCTTCCGCTTCCCCCTATGACTTGGCGGTACCTTCTGAATATATGGTCCAGAAACTGATCGATCTCGGTTTGGTCTCTCCGATCGATTTCTCTCGGTTGGAACATTGGGAGAACGTCACGGTTTTTCCCGAACTCGAAGCGTTGTATACGCCGATGGGAATCGGCGATTACGTCGTTCCTTACGCTTGGGGAACGATCGGAATCCTTTACAACACCCAAAACCACCCGGAGATCGGTACGCTCATCGCCGAAGAAGGCTGGGGTGCGCTCTTCGATCATACCCAACAATATAATGTCGGAATGTACGATTCGTCTCGCGATGCCGTCGCGGCTGCTCTCCTTTATTTGGGCTATTCGGTCAACTCCGAGGATGTCGGACAACTGGCTCTCGCCGAACAGGCGTTGATTTCCGGACGGTTTTCGTGGGGAGAAGACCTCCTTCGGACCAGTGTCATTTCCGGAAACCTCGATATGGCGCTGGTTTACTCGGGTGATTTTTTGTCGGAGTACTATTTGGCCGAAGCCGACGGCATCACCATCGGTTTCGATTATGGAGTCCCGGAAGCAGGAACCAATGTTTGGATGGATGCGTTCGTCCTGTGCTCCTCTTCGAAAAACGCCGATTTAGCCTATAAGTTCATCGACTTTTTCCTACAAGCCGATCATGCCCTTCCTAACTATGATTACATTGGGTACGCACCGTGTTATACGGAATATTTTCAAACGATGGTAACAGATTACGGATATGATCTTCCGGTTTTCGATCCCTATCCGCAAGCAGCGGTCCGTCAGATGTATGTTTACGGATCGGATACCCGCAGCCAACGGGTCACCCAAATCCTCGCCAACGCCAAAGACGAAGACTGAGTCTTTCGATGACCGAAGACTCCGCGGTTATAATTTCAAAAAAGGTTCTTCATTTGAAGAATCTTTTTTCTTCTCCGAATCGTTCCACTCTTCGATTCGAACGCTTTTTTTCGGGCGCGTAGGCCGTTAACCCCGAAGTGGAATTGACAGATTTTTCCGATGTGGTATGATAGAAGGGATTCATGCCGTTCAGAAACGAGGACTTCCATATGGCTCAACATAGCTTACGCAGGAAACTGGCTTTCGCTTCCGCCGATTTCTTTGGCGGCGGGTCTTTCAACATCGTCAATTTTCTTTATCCGGAATTTTTGGCATTGACCGTCGGAGTCAGTCCTTTTTGGATCAGTTTCATTTTTTTGGTGGCTCGTGTTTGGGATGCCGTCACCGACCCGATTATGGGCTACATTTCCGATCACACCCATTCCAAACTGGGAAAACGCCGGATCTACTTGCTCATATCCGCCCCTCTGGTAGTAGTGGGAATGTACCTTCTGTTTTTTCCGTTCAATTTCCCCAACGAGTGGACGAACGTCATTGCCGTCCTGATGTCGTATTTGGTGTTCACAACAATTCAAACCAGTATCATGATTCCGTATTACTCCTTGTCCAGCGAAATTTCCAGCAATTTCCAGGAGCGGGCTTCCTATAATTCCTATCGCTTGGGTTTTAGCATTTTTGCTTCCATCCTTTGCGTCGCGGTCCCCGGAATCATGGTCGAGCAGTTCGCCGACGCCCGGATCGGTTATCAAGTGATGAGCCTCACCTTCGGGGTGTTGTTTGGACTGAGCGTTTTGATGACCGGGCTGTTCGCCAAAGAAGAAATCACCACCCCGACCGTCTCGACGCAGCTTTCCATCAAAGAAATGGCCAAGCCGTTGAAACTTCGGCCGTTCCGTCAGTATCTGGGGATGTTTTTGGTTTTGCAATTGTCGATGGCGGTGATGAGCGGTCTGTTCTTTTTCTACGTCGACTTCTATGTGACCAAAGATGCCACCGCGGCCGGTCAAGAATTGATGGTGGCCGACATCGCTGCAGCACTGATGTTCGTCACTCAAATTTTCGCCCTCCCGGTTTACTTGAAAATGATCCAAAACAAAGGGAAAACCTTCGCTTACCGGTTCGGGGCGATCATCTGGATTGCCTCGGCCTTGTTGCTGCTGGTCATCCCGCCCAACATCAACCCGGTCTTCATTTATGGGTTGGCGGTGGTCATGGGATTCGGAATCAGCGGTCCCGGACTCGTTCCCCACACGATGTACGGAGATGTCGTCGATGCCGGGCAACTGTTGTTCAAAGACCGGCTGGACGGACAGATGAGCGGATTCACCAATTTCATCAACAAAATGGCTCAAGCCCTAGGGTTGGCCGCCGTGATGTTCATCATCGGTTTGGCCGGTTTTCAGTCCCAGGATTTGACCCAACCGGACATTCTCAGTCAGCCCGACAGCGCGATGCTGGCGATTCGCATCATCATGGCGGTGGTCCCCTTGATTTTTATGGGAATCGGGATCTTCATTTCCCGTCATTATCGGATCGACAGTCGGAAACAAGCCGAAATTGCCGAAGCGATCCGCAATCCCGCCTCCCGTTCCGAAGAAATCATCGCCGGATTGTAAATCATGAAACGGACCAATTGGTTTCTCAACGTCACGTTGGGTTTCTTGGTGAAAATATTCGCATTTCTAAAAGGTCAAAGGATCCATCGATTCGCCCGTGTTCACGGTCCGGCCATCGTTTTGTCGAATCATACTTCCTTTTTTGATTTCATCTATACCGCAGCCGCCTTGTATCCGCACCGGATCAGTTACATGGCCGCCGGGAAAATGTTTTACGACCCCGTCCTGGGTTTCTTTTTGCGGCTGGTCCGCGCTTTTCCCAAATGCCTTTTCCAAGCCGATCCTGTTTCGACCTTGAACGTTTTTCGCATCCTCCGTCAGAACGGCATCGTTTCGATTTTCCCCGAAGGACAGATATCTCCGATCGGGGTGACCCAGCCGATCCCCTTCGCGATTGCCAAATTGATCAAAAAAGCCAAAGTGAACGTCTATTTGGTCAAACATCGTGGAGCTTATCTGGTCAACCCACCGTGGACGAAACGGTCTTTTCGCGGAAGAGTCGAAACCGCTGTCGAACAGATCCTGTCCTCGGAGACGCTTTCGGAGATGAACGAAAGAGCGGTCTACGAAACGATCGTCGCCAAAATGGAATTCAATGTTTTCGAATATCGTGAGCAGCATCCCGGAGCGTACCGATGGAAAGATCTGTCGAATCTGGAAAGCGTGCTCTATCGCTGCCCGCGCTGCGGAAACGAATCGATGACCGCGGAGAGACCCCGGCTCTGTTGCCCGCAATGCGGAAATCGGCTGGAACCCGACGCCCTCGGAAAACTCGGAGGGCAACGGATCGACGAGATGTACCGACAACAGGAGCGGGTGATGCGAGAGAAAATCGAAGCCGATCCCGAATTCCGCCTCACTTCCCCCGTTCGTTTGGAAAGTTTTCGCGGCGATCGTCTCGTGGAAGTCGGCACCGGAACCCTGAGCTTGTCAAGGTCGGGGTATCTTTATGAAGGCATCGTAGACAATGAACCGACCATGTTGCATTTTGATCCCCGCAACGTACCCACGTTGCCCAGCGATTTGGGGAGAAACATCCAAATCTATGAAGGTTACCTCATTTATCAATTCGTGATGGAAGAAGTCACGCTACCGACCCGGTTCGTCATCGCCGGAGAAATCATCCATCGGATGTTGGCGGAACCCCGAGGATAAACGCGAATCGATGCCCCACACCGCCTGTTTCGGAGGAACGCCATGATTCTTTTACTTGTCATCATTTACCTTGCCTTTATTTCCTTAGGACTTCCCGACGCCTTGTTCGGCGTTTCCTGGCCCGTCGTTCATCAGGAGTTCGGCCTCGATGTCGGCTTCGCTTCGGTGGTGACCGTGATTGTGGCGGTCGGAACCGTATGGACCAGTTTTTTCGCTGGCAAGGTGATCCGTCGGTACGGAACCGGAAAAGTGACCGCGGTGTCGGTCGGTTTGACCGCCGTGGCTTTGCTCGGCATCTCGTTTTCCACTTCCATCGCGATGACGATTGCTTTTTCGATTCCTTTAGGAATCGGAGCCGGAGCGGTCGACGCCGGTCTCAACGATTATGTCGCCCGACATTACAAACCGCAGTTCATGAGCTGGCTTCACAGTTTTTGGGGTGTGGGCGTGACGATCGGACCCTTGGTGATGTCCGCCTTTTTGGCGTCCGCGTCCGGGTGGAGGGGCGGATACCGGACCATCGGAATCGTCCAATCCTTCCTGTGCCTGATTTTGATTGCCTCTCTTCCTCTTTGGCGGAAAGTTGCCCGACTTCGGGCCCAAAAAGAGACGGAAAAACCTTCATCGGGTTCCGTCGGCGATGGAAAACATGAAGAAAAGAAAATCACTCCCATTCGGATTCCCGGTGTGACTTTGGCGATGATCGGCATCGCCCTGTACTGCGCGGTGGAAAACACGCTCGGGACCTGGGGAGCCAGTTATCTGGTGGTGACCCGCGCCATCGATCCCGCCGTGGCCGCCCAATGGATCTCCTTCTATTACGGAGGCATCATGGTCGGACGCATCGCTTCCGGTTTTGCGGCGATGCGTCTGTCTGATAAAACCATGATCCGCATCGGAATGGCCGTGGTGACCGTCGGAATTCTATTTCTCGCACTGCCTTTCGGAACCACGACGACCTTTGCCGGATTGATGCTGATCGGGCTGGGAGCCGCCCCGGTGTTCCCCAGTTTCATCCATGCGACCGCCGACCGCTTCGGGGAAACCTACGCTCCGGACATCGTCGGATATCAGATGGCCGGCGCTTATTTTGGGGTCCTTGTCCTTCAACCGCTCGCGGGTCAGGTGTTTGCCCGCATCGAATTCGGTCTCCTGCCGTGGGTTCTGTTGGTTTTTGCCCTCTCCCAGACCGTGTCGACGGAAGCCTTGAACCGAAAACTGCTTCGCATTCGCGGCGTTCGATAATACAGCGAAGTCTTCTACCCAACCCTTGAACGACAAGGGTTTTTTATTTGGTGAAAAAAGGCTTCGCCCGAAAGCGAAGCCGAAACGATGGAAAGAAGCCCTACAGCGATTCTTTGGTTTTTTTTGCGGCGATCCAGCGAGAAACAATCGGTTTTCCGACGATGAATCCCGTTACGAGAAGCAGCAGGATCATTCCGAAAAGAGCGGTGTTGTAGACAGCTGGATATCCTCGGTCGAATTGAAGAGGATCGACATGTTTGAGATAGATTCCCAAATAGGCCCAAACGAAGACTACACCATACCCGAGATTCTTTTGAATCAGGAGAGTCGCCACCCCGATGGCGATCCCGACGAGGAGGATGATCATCGTTTGAATCGTGGCGCCTACCGTGTTGTCAGGGACTCCCAAGCTCACCAAGTAGGTGGTAATGTTGGCGATGGTCGCCACGGTGATCCAGCCAAAATAGATGCCAAAGGTGACTTTCGTCAACGGATCGGTCTTGGCCAAACCGAAGGAAAGAAGGATCAGGCATCCCAAAATCAGAAGCATCAACAGAACCGAAACGAGGATCGCCCGGTAATGCCACGCCAGGATCCACAGCGCGTTGAAAAGCGAAGACAAGGCCAAAAGCCCGTTCACTCGAATCCATATGGGGGAAGGCCTTTCCCCTTCTTTGATCCGAAGGCTTTGGATTTGCCGGAGGACATAGACGCCCAACAAGAGGTAGATGACTCCCCAAACGGTAAAAGTCAATCCCGTCGGAGCGAAGAGATTGAAATAGGAATCCGACAACGCCCCGGTGGTGATTCCGTTGATGGGAATGATATTGGCGAGTGCGTTGACAATGATCATGACCAAATAAAGACCGAAAGAGACCCAAATCCAAAAACGCCGGTTTTCCTGACGGAACATAAAACATCCTCCTACCGAACTCTATACTTTCATTATAGGGGAAATCGCGACTCTTGCCAAGGGGTCCAACGGGGAATTTGGCCCCGTCGATTGGTAAAAAAAGAACCGAAATCGGAGTTCGATTTCGGTTTATTTCTTAGTGGTCGGTTTGAATGTCCGAAAGGAAGGTTTGCAGGGTTTCCTTGGCGTTGCCAAGGAACAAGTGAACCCCGTTTTTCTTTTCGTAAAGAGGATTGTTAACGCCGGCATATCCGGGTTTCAGGTCGTAGTTGAAAATGAAGATGTTTTCACACTGGTCGACATTAAGGATCGGCATTCCGTAAATCGGCGTTCCTTCCGCTGCGCGGGCGGCAGGGTTTAAGACATCGTTGGCCCCGACGACGATGGTCAGATCCGCCGAACGGAACTGATCATTGAGATCATCCATTTCGAATAACTCGTCGTAGTCGACATTGGCTTCCGCCAAAAGGACATTCATATGTCCCGGCATTCGACCGGCCACGGGATGAATGGCATACCGGACCCGGGCGCCTTTTTTCTTCAAACAATCGGCCACTTGTTTCAAAAGATGCTGGGCCTGAGCGACGGCCATGCCGTAACCGGGAACGATGATGATCTCTTTGGCCCCGTTGACGATGTCGCGGAAATCTTTTTGGGGAAGGACGGGTTCATCGGTCGCGATCGGTGTTTTCGTTTCGGCGGGTTTTTCGGAAGAAACAGCTTTTTGTGTCGTTTTTCCCAACAGAATATCCCACAGGCTGCGGTTCATCGCCCGACACATGATCTGGGTCAAGAGTAAGCCGGAGGCCCCGACGATCCCTCCGATGGCCACGAGCAGGACGTCGCCGATGGCCAACCCGGAGATGGCTCCGGCGACCCCGGACAGGCTGTTCAGAAGCGAAATGGCGATCGGCATGTCCGCCCCGCCGATACGGATCGTGAACAACAGCCCGAACAGGAAACTGAGAAGAATGAGGAGTGTCAAAGTCAACGGGAGAGTGAGCAGACGGAAGATTGCGAAGACGACGACGATGACCGTCAAGGCGAGAGCGAGGTTGAGAAGCATCCGATGGCCCTGAAGAACGATCGGTTTCTGATTGATCACCCGGTGCAGTTTGCCCGCGGCGATCATACTTCCGATAAAAGTCCATCCGCCGATGAAAACGGCGATCATGGCCGTGATCTGACTGAAAACCGTCAGGTCGCTTCCGACTCCCACCATCGCGAAACCTCCGACAATCATGGAAGCCAAGCCGCCCAGGCCGTTGAGCAGGGCGATCATTTGGGGCATTTGGATCATCTGGACTTTCACAGCCAGCCAAGCCCCGATTCCCGTGCCGATGAACAAACACAGGTAAATCGTCCATATCGGCAGGAGGTCGTAACGAACCATACTGAGGAGGACTCCGAGGAGGACGGCAAATCCGCTCAAGGCGTTACCGGTTTTAGCGGTTTCGACTTTGCTCATCAGGAAGATTCCGAACAACACGATGAGGGCGAGTCCCGCCGAGAGGATGTAATAGGCGTTTGCGGAGATGGTCAACGCAAGAAAGTCATTCATGGCGATCCTCCTTCTTGCGGAACATCATTAACATGCGATGGGTGACGCCGAAACCGCCGATGACATTGACCGTGGCGACGATCACGGCCACCGCGGCGAAAAGGGCGGAGAGAATGGCTTGATTCCGAAAAGTGACGGCCAAAGCCACCAGCGCACCGATCAACGTGATGCCTGACAAAGCGTTCATTCCGGACATCAGAGGCGTGTGCAATAACGAAGGGACGTTGCGGATCAACAAGTAACCCGCCACGGTGGAAACCGCAAATACGATCAATAAGATACCATGCAACCAAGTCATAATTCGAGCCTATGCCTGTTGGGCCATGGCTTCGAGTGTTCCCTGGTGAACCAGTTTCCCGTCATGGCAAACAAGGATGGATTGAGTGATTTCGTCCTGAAGATCCAGTTGGATGGCGTCGTTCTTGACCAAGTATTTGAGCAGATTGTAGATGTTGTTGGAGAACATCCAGGTCGAACTGGTAGGCAACATTCCCGGGATGTTCTTGCATCCTTCGATGATTACGTTATATTTTACTGCTCGTTCTCCCGGAACGGTGAGGGCACAGTTCCCGCCTTGGTCGATGGAAATATCGACGATGCAAGAACCCGGTTTCATGGCTTTCACCATCTCCTCATCGATCAGGATGGGAGCTCTTTTCCCCAGCAAAAGAGCGGAAAGGAAGATGATATCTGCCTGTTTGACCATATCGAGAATTTTTTCACGTTCGACTTTCAACCAAGAATCCGGAAGTTTGTTGGCGTGTTTGCCATCTTCACTGACGGCGATCTCCTTGGGAATTCCCAAATCGATCGTTTTGGCTCCCAAAGACTGGGCTTGTTCGTTGGCTTCGGGCCGGATATCGGCGGAATAGACGACCGCACCGAGGCTCTTCGCGGTGGCGATGGCGCGAAGGCCGGCCACGCCCGTTCCCAATACAAAGACGGTGGCGGGGCGAATCATCCCGACCGCCGAACCGATCATCGGCAGGAATTTGGCGATGCAGTCCGCGGCCATGATGACGCCTTTGTAACCGGCACAAGTACTCATCGAGGACAGTGCGTCCATGGATTGAGCCCGGCTGATCCGGGGAATCCCATCCAAGGTGAGACCGGTGATGCCCATTTCGGTCAAATGTTTGACCATTTTGTGATTGACCGGAGAAGCCGGGTGAATGAAAGTAATCAGGGTTTGACCCCGATGCATCATATCCACTTCGTGGATGTGGTAGGTTTCATTGAATTGAGGTTCTTTGACTTTGAGAATGACTTGTGCTTTTTCATAGATGGTGCGGGGATCCGCAACCATTTCCGCTCCGGCTTGGATGTATTGGTCGTCATGATAGAACGAGCCCTCGCCGGCATTCTTTTCCACCAACACCCGATGGCCATCGCTCAACATTTTTTTGACGGTTTCAGGGGTGGCGGAAACGCGATTTTCACCATGCATGATTTCTTTTGGGATGCCAATGATCATTTTTGTCTTATCCTCCATATGGTTGTCCATTTGTTGGGCCGGATGCAATTCGGCAAAAAAAAACAAGGACTTGCCTCCTAAAAATATACCACAGTTGTCCCGAAAATACAAGCGCTTTCAAATCGGAAGCACCCTTTTTCGACCGGTTTCCCGATGGTCAAAGACCATCCCTCAAAAAAATCGGGTTTTTTAGAACGGAAAGACCATCGCGTTTCCCGAAGGAGAATCACGATGGTCGGAAGGAATCCAATAAGACAACCGGGAAATTTCAGTTGATGGAGGGATGGAAATCCCGGAGGTCATTCAAAATCAGACGGAATCGTTCCGCCAGGATGCGGCGATCGGAAACGTCCCCGAATTCGCCGAGTCGGCGAGGTTCGCCAACCACGATTCGCCGAGACTTTCGATCGAAAAACAGAGGAACGATCGGAAGATCGCACCCGTTCCGTTTCCGGTATTCTTGGGCCAAATAGACAAATCCTGAGTGGAATGTTTCGACCGTTTCATGGTAACCTCCGGAACTATCCTCGGGAAAAATGAGCAGCGAATTGCCGTTTCGCAGATGTTCCATGCTTTCGGCGATGGTGTGGCGAACCCTCGCATCGGGATAAGAGGGGATCAATCTCACCCCATCGTAAAGGATTTTGGAGACCAATGCGAACAAGGTGGACAACAGAAACGCGCGAGCCTTTGAGTACCTGAGCTTTTGGCGATAGAAGACATGATAGAGGTAATTCCAACGGTCACGATATCTCCCATTCATCTGGTGGGCGCCCCAAGGAACGAGAATTTTGGGAAAGTAGATGTTCAGGGTTAACGGTCCTCCCGCCCCGTCGTGATTGGCGATGTAAAGGGCCGGATCCGGCAGAGGGCCCGAATATCCTCGAATTTCATGCTTTTTCTTGAATAGGCGTAGAAGGCTTTTTACCATGCGTATAAACCCGTTGTGTCGGGTCATATGGGCGATTTTTCTCATTTTATGACGTGCCTTTTTTCCGCTCCGACGGGAGGGAGCGAATCGAGGTAACGTGCCAACTCGATGAAGGTTCCGTATCGGAGAGATTCCCATGGACGGTGGTGGTCGTTGATGATGCAGTCTGTGACTAAATAGAAAGGAATACCCAAAGATTCCGCTGCACCGTCTTCCCAGACATCATTGCCGACCATCATGCAATTTTCCGGTCGACTTCCGCACTTTCTCAGCACTTCTAAATAGTATTCCTGCGAAGGTTTCGCCGCCGTCGAGTTCTCCATTGTGGTGATGAGTTCAAAATCACTCGGACTCAGCCCCGCCCAACGGATGCGCTTTTCCGTTGCGATTCGGGGAAAAAGGGGATTGGTTGCCAGAACCGTCCGATACCCCTTGCGGTGAAGGGCGCCGATGATGGTGGCAGCCAAAGGCTGGACTTGCGAAGAAATCCGGACTTGATCGAAATCTTCTTCGTAATACCGATAGAACTCGTCCATCCACGCTTCCGCCTGCGGAAGGACGGACATAAATGCTTTCCAGAAGACTTTTTCGTTGGTTTCCGGTCCGATGTTTTCCCGGACGCGGTCGATTCCCGCACCGATCGCCCGGATCAAATCGTCCGGATGTAGTCCTTTGGGGGCAAAACGGCGGATTAATCCGCCGAAATAAACTCGCAGGAAAGTGGGTTCGTCCAGAGGCAACAGGGTGCCGTCTAAGTCAAAGAGAATGGTGTCAAGCATGGCAGGCTCCTTTGAATTTCAGGATATGAGGCGAACCGAAGGTCGGTCAATGGATGATCTTTTTGATGATTCTCCGCTTGGCTTCGGAATACGGATGATAACGGAAGGGAAGATCGATCCAAGTGGAACGATCGACAACTCCCTTGGGGTTGGAGAAGGTAAGGAAACTCTGTTTTCCGTGATAACGACCCATTCCGCTATGTCCGACGCCACCGAATCCCAGTTCGGAAGAAGCGAAATGCATCATCGTATCGTTGACCGTCGCGCCACCGAAGGGGACCTCCCGCAAAAGCCGTTCGCGGAGAACCGGGTTTTTGGTGAATAAGTAGAAGGCCAAAGGCTTTTCCTGACTGCGGATGACCGCCAGGGCTTCTTCCAAGTCATCATAAGTCAGAATCGGCAGGATCGGTCCGAAGATTTCTTCCTGCATGAGCGGCGAATCGGGTTTCACATCGATCACCAACGTCGGGGCGATTTTGGCATCCAGCGAATTTCCGCCCAGGACACATTGTTCTCCCGTTAACAAGCCTTTCAGACGTTCCACGTGCTTCGGGGCGATGATATGCGGAAAATCGGGATTCTTGAGCGGTTCATTTCCGAAGAATCCCTCGATGGCGGCACGATAAGCCTCAACGAAGGAATCGCGGTCCTCCCGCGAAATCAGGAGATAGTCCGGAGCGACGCAACTTTGACCGGCATTGATCATCTTTCCGAAAGCGATGCGTTTGGCGGCGAGACGGAGGTCAACGCCCCGATCGATCAGACAGGGGCTTTTTCCACCCAATTCGAGACAGACCGGAGTCAAGTGCGGGGCGGCCTTTTCCAATACCACCTTACCGACGTTCGTGCTTCCGGTAAAAAAAATGTAATCGAAACGTTGGTCCAGCAAAGCCGCATTTTCTTCACGTCCTCCCAAGACGGTCGTCACATGGGCGGGATCGAGGCATTCCCCCACCAGATCCGCGATCAATCGGGAGGTGGCCGGGGCATAGGAAGCCGGTTTGATGATGGCGGTGTTGCCGGCGGCGATCGCCCCGATCAGGGGATTGATCGCCAACTGGAAAGGATAGTTCCACGGGGACATGATGAGGGTTACCCCGAATGGTTCGGGAAGGATCCGGCTGCGGGCGGAGAACAGAATCAACGGCGTTTTGACGCGGCGAGGCTTGGCCCAAAGCCGGAGTTTTTTTATAAAGAGAGACACTTCCGCCAAAACGATGGCGGTTTCCGTCAGATAGCTTTCGAACGGTGCTTTTCCCAAATCGCCTCGGAGGGCGACGGCGATGTCCGCTTCCCGGACCCGAATCACGCTTTGGAGTTTTTTCAAAGCATGGATCCGAAAGTTGATATCGCGGGTAACGCCGGTCTGGAAGAAGCGACGCTGAGTTTCGACGATCTTGGCAATGTCCATCGTATACACCTCAAGAAAAGGGATTTTTATACCCGTAATTATATCATATCCCGATCAGAAAGACCGTTCCAAAGGAAGGGAAATGAATTATCTTCAAAAAATGAAAAAAAAGACCTTTCCTATTTTCAGACCGGTGCTATAATTTATTTGATTGGTTTCATCGTCCCAACAGAGAATGTCAAGACCCGGAAGGAGTCTCGATCTTTCGAGAAACATCCCATGAAAAATCCTCGCGTAGTCATCGGTGCCGTCTTTTTCATCTTATATGCCTTTTTTTATCTGGGCGGGTCTTTGGAGTCCTGCGGAACCGACTTGGTGAGTTCTTCGGTAACGATTGATCGCTTCGATGCGGATATCGTCATCGATTCCAACGGAGATATGACCGTGGTGGAAACTTGGGACATCAATTATCTTTCCGATATGAATGTTCGGTTCCGGGATATCGAATATAAGAAATACGGCGATGATTACCCACTCTATGCGAGTTCGGCGAACCGCGCTTCTTTCGATGAAACCGCGGTATCGGTAAAAGTGTTCAAAGACTCCGTGGATCGGACCGGTCAAGTCCGGGTCGGTTATTCTTGGGAAAATGACCGCGATGAATTGGGGTATCTGATCACCTGCGATCCCTATAGTACCACCTGCGAATCCATCTTCACGGACGTCTCGGATGCGGGCGGACTTTCGGGGTTGGTTCGCTTCGAATATACTTACAAAATCATCGGTGCGGTGACGGAGTACTCCGATATATCCGAACTGAATTGGCGCTTGTTCGAATATGTCGAGGGCAAAGTCAAGAATTCCGAAGTCACGATTCATCTTCCCGCCAATGCCCATCCCGATTCCGACATCCTCGCCTGGGGCCACGGATTATCGCAAGGAACGGTCGAGATGGTCGGGAACAACCAAATCAATCTGAAAATGAGCAACATCGCCAAAGGCGAGTACATCGAATTCCGCATCTTGGCACCTACTGACTTGTTTCCCGGGGTCGACGCCATCAACACCGTGATCCATCCCGATATGAACCGGTCCGCTTTGGTGGAATATGAACAAAGATTGGCGGACCAGACAAATCTGCGGATCACCGTCGCCCAAATCGTTTTTTACGGTTCGATCGCTGTCTTGATCGTAATGGCGGGAATCACCTATTCCGTCTACCGTCGTCTTGACAAGGAGTATACTCCCGCTTTCCAAGGAGACTACTACCGCGATCTGCCTTCCGATGCCACTCCGGCGGAAATGAGTTATCTATTTTATATGAAAAAAATCAATGATGAGGATCTGACCGCGACCCTGCTGGATCTGATTCGCCGCAAGTTTGTGGCGATCGATTACGAAGGTCAGGATCTGACTTCAAAGAACGCCGATTTCACCCTTCGCCGGATTCCGGACGCCGACACGAGAGCGTTGAAGGATCACGAGAAATTGGTGCTGACCTGGTTCTTCGACATGATTGGCGGGGGAAACACCGTCACCACCGAGCAGATCGAAAAGTACGGGAAGAAAGGCTATACCTACGCCGAGAAATTCGAAGAAAAAGCCCGGGAGTTCGTTCGTGTCGCCAAGCACTTGGGTGAACTTCGCGGGGGATTCGAGAGCAATGCCGATCCCTCGCGCCGGAAGGCTTTCGTTTTTGCGGTGATTCCGGCGGGGATGGCCATCATCGGTTTATTGACTGCCGGGATCCTCGCCATCAACAACACCCTTTCGATCATCCTTTCCGCGTTGATCGCGATCACCTATGTGATTTACGTTTCGACGATCCAGCGTCGGACGGTGGCGGGCAACGAGGAGTATGTCAAATGGAAGGCCTTCAAGAACTTCCTCGAGAATTTTGGCAACATGAAGGATTATCCGATTCCCGGCGTCATCGTCTGGGAACACTATCTGGTTTATGCAACCTCGCTCAAATGTGCGGATAAAGTCATGGAACAACTGAAAGTTCGTCTCCCGCAGACGGCTCTCGAAGACTCCGAAGGCACCTTCATGACTTCGGGATATCGACATACCGGTTTCTATTACGGTTTCATGTTCGGACGTTTCCAACGGTCTATTTCCGTGGCCAGATCCAACGTGCGGCAAACTATCGTCGCCCACAACCAATCCAAAGCCGGCGGCTTCGGACGGGGCGGGGGCTTTGGCGGAGGCAGCTCGTTCGGTGGCGGCGGCGGTGGCGGCAGAAGCCGCTAATAGAGAAAAACAGAAAGAAGAGAGGAGAATCAACGTATGTTTTTAGCAAGTTTGGGTGGAACCATCGGCATCATCGTGGCGATCCTCGCGGTCGTTATCATCGTCTTCTTCGTCATCAGTGTTTACAATCAACTCGTCGTCATGCGGAACAAAGTCCGCAACGGCTGGAGCCAGATCGACGTCCAACTGAAACGGCGCTTTGATCTGATTCCCAACCTCGTCGAGACCGTCAAAGGGTATGCGGCGCACGAGGAAGGCATTTTCTCCGAATTCGCCCGGGCACGCGGACTTTATGCCCAGGCGCAAAAGTCCGGCGATGTCGGCCAGATGGCCGAAGCCGAAAAAGGCCTTTCCGGAACGTTGTCGCGGCTTTTGATGGTTCAGGAACAATATCCCGAACTGAAAGCCAACGATAACTTCAAGGAATTGATGGCCCAGTTGAAAGACACCGAGGACAAGATTTCCTTCAACCGTCAGTTCTACAACGACACAGTCCTGGCCTTCAACAACAAGATCGAACTTTTCCCTTCGAACATCGTTGCCCGGATGTTCAAATTCGAAGCCGCAAAATTCTTCGAAGTCTCCGAAGAAGCCGAACGGCAAGGCGTCAAAATCAAATTCTGAACCGATTCTTTCAAAGAAATGGCGTCCGAATCTAGGGATTCATACGCCATTTTTCTATGGTTTTTCGGCCAAATTGCGGATGGCTTCGCCTTCCAATCGGAAGATCCGCCACTCGTCAACCGGTAAAGCGCCGATCTTTCGATAGAAGGCGATCGACGGAGCGTTCCATTCCAAACACCACCAATCGATCCGGCGACACCCTCTTTGGAGAGCGATGGCGGCCAGTTCCGCCAACATCGCTTTTCCATATCCGCGGTGGCGGAAAGCGGGTTCGATGAATAAATCTTCCAAAAACAGATTGGCCGATCCCAAAAAGGTGGAATAAGTCGGATAAAACAGAGCGAAACCGACGGGAAAGCCCCCCTCTTCGCCGATCAAAACCTCGGCTTGACGGTCGTCAAAGAGCGTCTTCTCCAAAGTCGGTTCGGTGGCGACGACGCGGTCGGACATCTGCTCGTATTCCGCCAACGAACGGATGAAGTGCAGAAGAAGAGGCACGTCGCCCCGTTGGGCGAAACGGATGCGGAAATCAGAGAACGATTTGGAATCGGACATAAAGGCCTCCTGAAGGGAAAGCTTGGTGAATCAACGAATGTGAGGATCGGGGATGGGTTGAGAACCCGGTTTTTGGGCGAATCGGATGGTACCGTAGACGCCGACGATGATCATCATTCCGCCCACAAAATGGAACCAGGCCAACGTTTCTTGCAACAAAGC
>ERZ795054.744-NODE-744-length-36902-cov-6.678020_pt1 | contig 36902 bp, 29 predicted proteins | sample MGYA00375138_ERZ795054 | MGnify/ENA primary metagenome ERZ795054 (study PRJEB30183, sample SAMN05720215) | anaerobic digester metagenome | isolation source: active sludge of municipal wastewater-treating anaerobic digesters | place: USA | collected 2014-12-23 ... | reverse complement strand
TTTCCGTGACATGTCTGGAAGGGACGTTCTTCTTTTCGTTGACAATATATTCCGGTTCTCACAGGCAGGATCAGAGGTATCAGCTCTTCTCGGAAGGATGCCGTCCGCTGTTGGTTACCAGCCTACTCTCGCAAGTGAAATGGGCCAGCTGCAGGAAAGGATCACCTCGACGAAAACCGGTTCAATCACGTCGGTGCAGGCCATTTATGTTCCTGCTGACGACTTGACAGACCCTGCGCCGGCAACGGCTTTCATCCACCTCGACGCCCAGACGGTTCTTTCACGTGGTATCGCGGAAAAAGGGATTTATCCCGCTGTTGACCCGATCGATTCCTCCTCTCGTCTCCTCTCTCCGGAGCTTGTAGGACAGGAACATTATTCTGTAGCTATGGAAGTAAAAAGGATTCTTCAGAGATACAAAGACCTCCAGGACATCATCGCGATTCTTGGTATGGACGAGCTCGCTGAAGAAGACAAGCTTCTCGTGCAGAGGGCAAGAAAAATCGAGCGCTTCCTCTCTCAGCCGTTCTTCGTGGCCGAGCAGTTTACCGGTATGGCCGGGAAATATGTAAAACTCGAAGAGACAATCAAGAGTTTTAAAGAGCTCATCGACGGCAAATACGATGACCTTCCTGAACAGGCTTTTTATATGGTCGGCGGGATCGAAGAAGCCGTGGAAAAAGCGAAGAAATTACAATCAGCAGGTGATTCGAAATGATTAGAAAGATTGACTGCAGTATACTGACTCCTGAAAAGACCCTATATGAGGGTTCAGTAGGATTTGCAGTTGTTCAGGCGCATAATGGTGAAATGGGTTTTCTGTACAATCACGCTCCTCTGGTTTCAGAATTGGGAATCGGCGAGATCAGGCTTCGTGACGAGAACAAGACCGATTATCTTGTAATAGAAGGCGGTATAGTTGAAATACGCCAGAACAAAATGATCATTCTTGCAGAAAACGCTTATACCAAAGATGAGTTGAATACTGCAGAAATCGAAAAAAGATTGAAAGAGATTGATGATATGCAATTCGCCCCCTTTTCCAAAGAGAAATATTTGGTTAAGATCGAAGAGCAGAAACTCAAAGCACGCCTTAAAGTTGCAATGAGATAAATTTAGCTTAAACACGAAAATGCCAGGGGGATGCGCGGTATGCGCATCCCCTTTTTTATTATTTTAAAAATTGCTTTATACCGATAATTAAGTGATATTATAGCTGTAAAAATCGCATTTTTACTGCTCGGTACCGGGATTTTAATGTACCGAATAATGGTTGATATTTTTATCCGGTATTATAATCAATTTGTGAAATGGAAGAACTCAAGGAACAACGCTACGAAGAAATAGCCGAAATACCCGAGAAGGTTTCGGCGCAAAACACAATTGATTCCGATAACGATACGCCTGTTTCCGATGGTGATAAAGACGGAAATTTCGAGGAATTGACCGCCTCAATAGAGCGGAAGGCCTCTCCAACGGTTATTGAGGATGATTATCGGGACAATGCGCCGGGCAGGCCGGAACGGAAGAGCGGCAATTTGAACATCAGCTCTGCAATAAAGGAAAAAATTCCGGACGATTTTAATCTTGAAGACATCGGGGCAATCGATCTCCAGGAAGCTGAAAAGATCGCCAATGAGAATATTCTGGTACTCACAGAAGAAGACCTGATTGAGGGCCTCGATGATTTCGAACTCGTACCGCTGTCGGATGATGATCAGAAAGAAGAATTAGCAGCGCCGAAAAGAGAAATCACCCGCAAAGCTCCTGAAAAACATGTAATAAAAGAAAAGGTAAAAGAACGCGTTGTAAAACCGGAAACAGTCAAATTTGAAGATTCCAGCCGATCTGCAGATGAATATGATGTCGAAATAAGCGAAGCGCCGGGTTCAGCTGCCAAATCGGAATCAACTGCTGAAATAAGTGAAGGGGATATTGAAACCGCCGATGTCATAAACCTCAATGATCTTTTTGACAGCGATAAAGCTTCCATAAAAACGAGCGGGACCAGGACAAGATCTGATTTACGCAGAACGGAGCAGCCGACTTCATTGAGTAAAAGCGCATTGAGGTCGTCGCTTGATCGTCAGCAGAGAGCGGCTGCCGGGACAGAGGATGAAAGGCAGGAACAGGTCCGGATGGAGACGCTGCCTGATCAGTTTAAAGCGCTTGAGACGTCACGCCGAGATGTACTGTTCATCGATGACAGCAGGGTCATCAAGGAAAAGATAGATTCGAACAGAATATTTGAAGAAAATGAACTCGAAAAAATTACAAGCGACATCATTGAAGTCATAGAGGGAAAGACAAAGCTATACCGGGAAGCCGATGTAGACGAAGACAAGGAACTCGTAGCGCATATGCTTACCGGTATCGCGCCTGTTTTTGAGGATCTGCTCCTTGAATTTGAGGATGAATACAAGTATATCGACGAGGAAATAGATTTCATACATACAATTTTGACGCAGGATGATTACTCGGATTATATCCGATACATCGATGAATATCACGGGATAAAGAGCAAAAAGGAAGTATCAACTGCGATAGATCTCGTAGGTCTTACAAGGGATGAGGTCGGCGGCGTCGAAGAGAAGCTTTTCAGCGAGGAATACAAGGACGTCAATCTTTATGAGATTTTTGATTTTTTCAAGAGGGATTATTCCGGTCCCGGTAGGGCGTCCATAAGGAAAGACTGCACCTATATTCTACCCACTGCGGAAAGCCTGCTGCCTGAAGAAAAAATATCGATCGAATCGGACATCTCTTCAGGCTCTGCGCTCATTTTCGAAGAGGACATCGACGATATCCGCGAATTGTTCGTAAAGACCGCTGGGGCTGAGAAAGCCCAGAAGGTGAAGGTCATCGACGAAGTATTTGACATAACCGACCAGGTGGTTATAATAGATGACGAACTGGATATTGACCGCTTCGCCAAACAGTTTCCCTCCAAACGGCCCAATGATGTCAAGAAACTGTTGAAATATCTTGACGGGCTTTTCGAAAAACTTCCCAGGGAAACACTGAAAAAATTTATCGATTCCGAGTATTTCGATTTATACATCAAAGTACTGACAGAACTGGGTGTCTGAAAATGGGATTACTTGAAAAAGCTCTTCAATTCAAGAACGAGTTGAACAACCGCGGCAAGGAAACACTGATCGATAAAATAATCGGACCGGCGGAAACCGGTATGCTCAAAGATACAGCAAGCGAAATAAAAGAAAACCGAATAGATGGCGAAACGAGGCCGGATCGCGGGGATACTCAGAATGCTGATGGGGAGCCCATCGTTTATCTCGATGATGAAGAACTCAAAGAGGTTGACCGGAAATCACGGGCTTTCGATGAGGATTCAGGGCTGCTGGCTGAAGAAATTTCCGCCGGTACGAAAAAAAACGCCATTGCCGAAAGGAAGACGCCCGAATCGGACGAAAGGGATTACGATATCCCAGACATTGATATTGACGAAACTGACAGAGAAGATGTCATAATCCCAAAATCGCCAAAATTGCGGGGTGAATTTTCAGGAGGGGAAACTGACGCGTCAGACGAAAGCCTTTTCAAGGGAATATTTTCAGATTATATGACACTTGTTGAAAATTACAGGGAGCTTTCGAAAACAGAGACGATTGAATCTTTTTTCGAGGCTCTTTCATTCATCATCATGGGCCAGATAGGAGTATCCTCCTCGTCGCTGCTGCTGCAGGACATGGATAATCCAGACAAATGGCGGATTGCCGAATCAAGGGGAATAACAATTGAAGAGGCTGATCTGGATTTCAGCATATACAGCGGGATTCTGGCAAAGGTTGACCACCATCGTGAAATCATCGATATCGACAGTTTCAAGGACGATGAGACCCTGACCGATGATTTTTATAAATACATATCGATCGATGCAAGGCTCCTCATCCCCCTCGTATACAGGGAAGAGCTTGCAGGCGTGGTCACAATCGGCGACAAGATCACGTCTGAACTATATTCAGACGAGGAGAAGGACTATCTTTACGCTCTGGGAGATTTCGCTGCAAGCCGGCTGTGCTCGATCCTGCAACTCAACAGGAATGCGCGAGAGAACGACTCACTCGAAAAAACTATCAATTACGCACGTGATCTCGAAAATATCTACGAAAACATCGGCGTTAGACCCGATGAAGAGAACATCAAACAGGTCATCCGTTCGGAGCTCAGGAGCCTCGGTGTCGAGTGTTTCGGTATATTCATGCGATCTCCGAATTTTGACAGATATTTACCGGTGATCTACGAAAGGGAAGATTACCTTCTTTATGGCGAGCTTGATTTCAGCATAAAGTCGAAATCCCATTTTTTAAGCTTCATGCAGGAAGGGGAATCTCCTCTTTTAATCGAGGACATCGCTCATTCCCGAATCCTCTCGGAAGCTTTTAACGAAAACCAGATGTCGCATTTTTCGATAGCAAGGCTGTATCCTTTCAGACTTGGAGGAGAAATCCCCGGTTTTATCATGGTGAACAGGGTCGCCGATATGCAGAGGATCCATGAAATAGATTTCAAGATGAAGAGGCTCTCTTCGCATATTTTTCCTTTGATGATCAGCATTGAAAACCAGAGCATCAAAAGCAGGAAATATATCGACAATGTCGAGGTAATCTATAAAAAAATCGACGATGAAATAATCAACGCCAGAAATCTCGGCATTCCGCTGACCCTCATCCTCTTTTCGATCAAGAACTACAAGCGCTATTACAATCTATATGGCGTCGATGAAGCAAAAAAACTCCTCGAGCAATTTGAAAAAACGGTGAGAATCCGCCTTTCAGACGGCGATTTCTGCGTCCGATATGACAGGCACAAGGTCCTGCTCGTGCTTCCGGGCAAGGACAAAAAATTCGCAGTCCCGCTGGCGAACGCGATAAGAAACGAGATTGTCCAGGGTTTCCGCAAAAAGGAAATCCAGCTGCTGCTCACCTTTTTGACTGCCGAATTTCCTGATGACGGCAATAACGTATACAGTCTGATGGACGCGATTGACTGAGCGGATTATCGCCGGCTCACGGCCGATTAAGAGAAAGTAGCACAACCATGTTCAGATTTCCCGATGATTACAACCGCCTTGAGGCGGGCCAATATGATGTGGGGTTGAGCGAAGAAACGATAAGCAAAATCCTGGCGGGCGCTTTTGCGAATGTCAAAAGGGAATACCTGTACGCGAGCTTACCTCGTCACGCGATCCAGCTTGGAGGCTGTTTTGTTTCGAAACGACTGATAACGGCTTCATTTTTTCAGGTGTTTGTCGGCGAGACGGGTTTCGTAACGGACGCCGAAAAAGAAGGCTGGGGATGGACGTGGGATGCCGGATGGAAAAAGAGAAATGGGCTGAACTGGAAAACGCCGTTCGGGAGCGGACTTGACAGGATATACTTCGACAAATCCGGAATAGTACCAGTCATGCAGACAAGCTGGAACGATGCGCGGGCTTTTTGTGAATGGATGACCCGGAAGAGCGGCAGAGGATTCAGGCTCCCTTCTGAAGCTGAATGGGAGACATGGGCCGCTGGAAATCCGTCCGGAATCGCGTCGAACGAATCGATATATGCCGAAGATGCAGGCGATTATCTGGACCGGATTATAAAAATATGCCGCGAAAGTTCTGATGAATGCCCGAGGGGAGTGATGTGGGAATGGACGCAGGACTGGTATGACAGTTATCCCGGAGGAATGGCAAACCGCGATTTCGGGACAACATACAAGGTTTTAAGGGGCGGTTCGCTGATGAGCGATGAGATCCAGAAGCTTGGAGAATACCGGTTCAGGCGATGCCCGACGGCGAGGAGCCCTTTTTATGGTTTTAGAATATGCGCAGACGCGTTATGACAAGAACTGTTCGCGTTTACCGGAAGATGAAATTCAAATATAAACCACGGCGGAATTATTGTACTGGACTTTTTAATATTTTATGTATCAAATTAATTTAAGAGCCTGAAAGGTGTGGGGTTTTAAAAATGTCTGATCATAGAAAAGATTCGGGCGAACCGGTTCATTCGGTCGCTCTTGAACAGGCAATCGATTCGGCGAATATCGGAGTCTGTCTGTGCGATGAAAAAGGGATAATTGAAAAAATCAATTTAACGGCGTCAGAAATTCTCTCGGCGAAGCTGGATGCCGGAAAAGCCGCTTTTGCAGGGGAAAACATCTCCGATATCGACCCGGGCATCGGCGCTGCGGCAAAAAAATCAGGCGAAATTGAGGGCCCGGCAGTTCACGAGTTTTCGATAACAAAAGCGGACGGTTCACTTGTCTGGATATCCTGCGAAGCCCGTTGCGGTGAAACGGCCGAGAGAAAAAAGATAGTCATTATTTTTCTTCAGGACATCAGCCAGCATAAACAATGCGAAATACAGCTTCAGAGATCCCAGAAAAAGCTCGCATCGATCGTAGATACGATACCCGATATCGTCTACAGGGTCGACCCGAAGGGCGTCATCACCTTCATAAACAACGCGGTACGGGAATACGGATACGAGCCCGATGAATTGATCGGCACAAATTTTATTGATCTGGTCCATCCCGATGACAGGGGAAAGGCCCTGCATCGCATCAATGAGAGAAGAACCGGGGAGAGAAAGACACGATGCTTCGAAGTCAGGATGTTTACAAAGAAAAAGGAAATCGTGTCGTTCGAGCTCAAAGACAATAGCGTTCAAGGCGACCAGGTGTTCCAGATAAATTCCGAAGGAATCTATCTTTCATGTGAAAATGACACGCGTTTTTTTATCGGCACACAGGGAGTCGCGCGCGACATAACGAAAAGAAAGCATATCGAAAACGAACTCTTCGAGAATAAGGAAAGATGGATTTCGATTTTGAACAGCCTTGAAGACGGTTATTACGAGGTTGATCTTGGAGGCAACTTCATTTTTGCCAACAAGGCTTTCTGCGACATCACCGGCCAGGAGTACGATGAAATCATTGGCCTGAATTACAGGAACCTGTTTTCTTATGCGGATGTCGACGTCATTTTCAAGACCTTCAACGAGGTCTACAAAACAGGGGAGCAGGCGAAGCTCCTCAACTGGGAGATAATCCGCAAAGACGGGAAAAAAAGAAATATCGAGGGATCTGTTTCGCTGGGAAGGGACATCAACGGACAATCGAGGGGATTCAGGGGCATCGTCCGGGATGCAACGGAAAAAATGAAAATCCAGCAGGAGCTTCTAAGGGCAAGAAAGCTTGAGGCGATCGGCATTCTTGCAGGAGGCATAGCGCATGACTACAACAATGCGCTCACGGCAATTATGGGAAACATCTCTCTGGCGAAAATGGAATCAGAGAAAAATCCGCAGCTCATGGACATACTCAATGACGCTGAAAAAGCTTCGATAAAGGTCATGGAACTCACCAAGAGGCTGAGCAGCTTCGCAAAGGGGGGAAGGCCGGTAAAGAAACAGATCGACATGGCGGCCTTTATAAGGGAAACGGTCGATTCCGTTCTGTTTAAATTCACCGGTCGATATGAACTGTCAATCGCGAAAGACATCTGGAATCTTGATATAGATGAAATTCAGATAAGCCATGTCATTGAGAATCTTTTAAACAACGCGGTAGAAGCCGTGGACACGAAAGGCCTCATCCGGGTGACGGCCGCAAATATGACCGTTGAAAAAGAAGAATCGCACCATGAAATCAGCCTGCAACCGGGAAAATATGTGGTGATAACCTTAAGCGACAACGGGCCCGGCATACCGGCCGAAATTATCGGGAATATTTTTGACCCGTATTTTTCAACCAAGGAATTCGCGAGCGGAATGGGCCTGGCCACGAGTTACGCCATAATAAAACGGCACCGGGGATACATAGACGTCAAATCGGATGCCGGAGCGGGAACGACTTTCCATGTGTACCTCCCGCTTCAGGATTGATGCGGGGCTGCTGAATCCGGGACAGAGGTGAATCTCGTATGACAAAGATAAAAAAATTCAAGGTCGTGCCGTATCTTCCTGAAAAGCTCAATCCGCTCATGAAAATCGTGAGAAACATGTGGTGGGTATGGAATTTTGAGGCGATTGAGCTGTTCAAGAGGCTTGACGTCGAGCTGTGGCGGGAGACTCACCAGAATCCTCTCAAGCTCCTCGGCGCCGTATCGCAGAAAACCCTGGATGAAGCTGCGGAAACGGAAAGCTTCATAGCCCATATGCAGAAAGTCGAAAAGGAGCTGGACTGGCACCTGACCAGAAAGACGTGGTTCGATGAGAACCTGTCCGAGATGCACGGCGGTCAGATCGCCTACTTTTCTGCGGAGTTCGGAATTCATGAGAGTCTGCCGATTTATTCGGGAGGTCTGGGAGTGCTTGCGGGCGATCACCTGAAATCGGCAAGCGAGCTCGGTCTGCCGTTCAACGGCGTAGGGCTTTTATACAGGCTGGGATATTTCCAGCAATACCTCAACCTCGACGGCTGGCAGAACGAGCGTTTCCCGGAAACAGATTTCCACAATATCCCGGTTTCTCTGGTCAAAAACGATACGGGCGAGCCCCTGATACTAAGCGTGGAGTTTCCTGGGAGAGAGGTCTACTTCCAGATATGGCAGGTGCTGGTCGGCAAAGCGGTGCTGTATCTCATGGACACCAACATAGACCGTAACAGCGCCGAAGACCGTATGATAACAGACCAGCTCTACGGCGGCGACAACGAGATGCGAATTAAGCAGGAAATGATCCTCGGGATCGGCGGCGTACGGACGCTCAACGCCCTGGGCAAGAATATAACGGTATACCACATTAACGAAGGGCACGCCGCATTTCTTTCACTTGAGCGCATCCGCCTTATGATGGAATCGAGCAGGATTTCTTTCAGGGAGGCAATGCTCTTTGTCACGGCAAGCAACGTCTTCACCACGCACACGCCGGTTCCGGCGGGCAATGACCGGTTCGACCCGGAAATGCTGAGGAAATATTTCGGCCATTACATCGGTAGGCTCGGACTGAACGAAGATGATTTCCTCGCGCTCGGCAGGGAAAATCCCCTTGATAAAAAGGAGACTTTCTGCATGACCGTGCTTGCTATAAAGACCTCGGCGGGATGCAACGGCGTCTCAAGGCTGCACGGGCATGTGTCGAGGAATATGTGGAAAAATATCTGGCCGTCGCTGCCGGTTCATGAAGTTCCAATCGGCCACATCACCAACGGGATACAGATACTTTCATGGACCTCGGACGAAATGATGCGTCTTTTCAACCGTTATCTCGGTCCGCGCTGGATCGACAATCCGGCAGACAACAGCATCTGGAAAAACATCGACGCGATTCCCGACTCCGAACTGTGGCGATGCAGGGAAAGACTGCGCGAGCGCCTTGTCGCGTTCGCCCGAAGGAGGCTCAGGGAGCAGCTGCTCGCGCGCGGTGTTTCGCCGAAGGAGGCGGAACTCGCCAACTCGGTGCTTGACCCCGACGCGCTGACGATCGGGTTCGCCAGAAGGTTCGCGACCTACAAGCGCGCCAACCTGATTCTGAGGGATATCGAAAAATTGACCGCGCTCCTTCATGACCGGGAGAGGCCGATGCAGATAATTTTTTCGGGAAAGGCCCACCCCAGGGACAATATGGGCAAGGAGCTCATCAAACAGATTATTCACATAACGAATGACGAGCGGTTCAGGAACAAGATCGTCTTCCTCGAGGATTACGATATCAATATCGCGAGATATCTTGTCCAGGGCGTGGATGTATGGCTCAACACGCCGATAAGGCCCAAGGAGGCCTCGGGAACGAGCGGCATGAAAGTCCTTCCCAATGGAGGGCTGAACATAAGCGTCCTCGATGGATGGTGGGACGAGGCGTATAACACAAAAAACGGATGGGCCATCGGCAAAGGAGAGGAATACTCCGACCACGGGTACCAGGACGAAGTTGAGAGCTTTTCGCTGTACAATATTCTCGAGAACGAAGTGAAGGACGTGTTCTACAACCGGGGAGTCGACGGTCTGCCCAGGGAATGGCTGTCGATCATCAGGGAGTCGATGAAATCAATCGTCCCCGAATTCAACACCAACAGAATGGTAAAGGATTATACCGAAAAATATTATAAAAGCGCCCACTGCAATTACAAAAAGTTCGGTGAAAATAATTTTGAAAAGTCCCGCAGTATGACGAAATGGAAGGACACTATGCGCGGCAAATGGAAAGGCGTCTACGTGAAGGACATCCTTTTCGACGAGAAGCAGGAAATCACGGTGAGCTCGCGCGTCATCGTGCGTGCCGAAATCGCTCTCGGGAGCCTGTCGCAGAACGACGTCAATGTTGAGCTGTATTTCGGCGCGCTCAACCAGCACCAGGAGATAACCGATGGAGTCGCGATGCCGATGAGGCTGCATTCTGAAACCGCATCCGGTAGTCTCATCTTCGAGGGGCAGATGCTGTGCCTGAGGGCCGGGCAGTTCGGTTTCACCGTGAGGATCATCCCCCATCACGAGTACATGATCAGAAAATTCGATCCCGATCTCGCCATAACCTGGGCCTGAATCCAGGCGGTGAGCGGGTGCATGGCGCCGTGCAGGATCAATTTCTCGAACCCCGGGTTATCGCCGATTTCTGCCTGATTTTCTTTCCGGTGTTTTTTTCGACAAAAAGCGGTTTGCCGCCCTCCGGGTCTTTTTCCGCGTAATACATCGCGGTGGAATGCGTCGAAGGGGATGGAGTGAATATCTGGACCTGCTCGGGCTTGATCCGCAGGTTTTTATCAATGAATTTTTTCAGGGACAGCATGTCGGATTCATCGCAGCCCGGATGGGCCGCAATGAAATAATACGTCAGAAACTGCTTTTTGCCGAGCTTCGCGTTCAGTGAATCGAACAGCCTTTTAAACCGTACGAGAGACTCCGCCGGGGGTTTCTTCATCAGCGCGAGTATTCGTCCGACCGAATGTTCAGGCGCGAGCTTCATCTGGCCCGATACGTGGTGCCTGACGAGCTCTTCGAGATATGGCCTGCCGTAATCCTTGTCCGCAAGTACGAGGTCATGCCTGACGCCGGAATTGACGAAAACTTTCTTCACGCCGGGAAGCTCCCTGAGTCTGCAAAGAAGGGAAATCTGAGCGGCATGGCCGTATGAAAGATTTTTGCATGGCGACGGGTGAAGGCAGCTTTTCGCGGCGCAGTGGACGCCGGACGGGGACTTGCCGCATGACGACATGTACATGTTGGCCGTGGGGCCTCCGACGTCCTGTATCACGCCCCTGAACCCCGGATGGGCCGTCATCCTTTTCGCCTCTTCGATGATGGAATCCTCGCTGCGGGAAACGACCGAACGTCCCTGGTGCACGGCTATCGCGCAGAAGCTGCATTCGCCGTAGCACCCGCGGTGCGTGGTGATGGAAAAATTAATCGTATCGGTCGCCCTGATTTTCCCTTCATTTTCGTGGATGGGATGAGGCATGAGCTCGTAGGGAAGGGCGTAGACTTCGTCAAGCTCCCGCGCGGCAAGGGGGCGCATGGGCGGATTATGGACAAGAAAACGGTCTCCGTGCTTCTGGCACATGCGCTGAGCGTCATGCGCGCCGCAATTTTTATAGAACGCGGCGAACATCTCGATGAACGCGTCCGGATTGCCGCGGACATCTTCGAACGACGGCAGATGAAGACAGTCGGGCGGCGGATTCTTTTCGATATGGCATGTTCCGGGAACGCTCGAGCACTCCTCCCCGGCGCGGAGCCTGCGGGCGAGTTCGGTGACGGCAAGCTCGCCCATGCCGTATACGAGGATGTCGGCCCTTGAATCGAACAGCACGGATCTTCTGACGGCGTTGTCCCATGCGTCGTAATGGGCGATGCGCCTGAGGCTCGCCTCGATTCCTCCGATTACTATCGGCGCGGTCTCTTTGCAATAACGGCGGATGTGGTTGCAGTAGGCGATCAGGGCCCTGTCCGGCCTGCGGTCGTTCACGCCGCCCGGGGTCAGGTCGTCCATCTTTCTTCTTTTACCGGATGCGGTGTAGTTCGAGATCATGGAATCGATTGAACCGGAAGTGACACCCCAGAAAAGCAGCGGCTCGCCGAAACGTAAAATGTCCCGTTCATCCGAAAGGTCAGGCTGGGGAATGATGCCGACCCGGTACCCCCTGCTCATCAGGACATGCCCGATGACCGAGGCCCCGATGAACGGGCTGTCGATGTAGGCGTCGCCCGACACAATGATGACATCGAGGCGGTCCCATCCGAGGGCCCGGGTTTCATCAGCTGTTGCCGGGATGAACAAACCGGAATACCCCTATAGCCTTCCACGCACTTCGTCGTCGATGCGCCTGAAAAAAAGCTCCATGAAGCGGTCACGCTCCTCGGCGATTTTTTTCCCCTCGGCGGTTAGCATTCTGTCCTTGACGAAACGGAGCTTGACGGTGTATTCCCGGAAGGCGGTGTCGTCTTCGCTGTAGGCCCTTGTTTTGTCGTGATCGGCATCGGGATCGTGAAGCTTGGCGCCGACTTCGCCCGAGAAGAGGAACGCCCGGCCGATGCCGACGGCGCCGATGGAATCGAGCTTGTCTGCGTCGTAAAGGATTCTGGCCTCGATGGTCTCGGGTGTTCGGTGCTTCCTGAACCGGTGGGTGAGTATGCATTGCGCGATATGGTCCGCCGCGCTCTTATCGAGCCCGCACGAGAGAAGGAAATCCCGCGCTATCGTGCTGCCGAGCTCGGCGTGACAGACCGAGCCGCCGCTGAGCGCCTCGTCGGGTCGGGCGATGTCATGAAGCAGGGCCGCGACTTTGACAATGAATGGGTCGGCATGCGGTTCGGTTAGAGAGATCCTCTCGGCGAGGTTGACCACGCGGTGGACATGGTCCCATCCGTGGCTCGCATGCAGGGAGGACATCTTTTCCTTCGAAAAGATTACCGATTTTTCTATGATGGCTTGAGGCATGATTCCCATCGACTACTCGATTTTCAGGATGGTGAGGAATGCTTCCTGCGGGACCTCGACTGAACCGATCTGCTTCATCCTTTTTTTGCCTTCTTTCTGCTTCTCAAGCAGCTTTCTCTTCCTGGTGATGTCGCCGCCGTAGCATTTCGCCGTGACGTCTTTTCTGGTCGGTGAAATGTTCTCCCTCGCGATTATCGAGGCGCCGATGGCGGCCTGCAGCGGGATCTTGAACTGGTGCCGCGGTATGATGTCCTTGAGCTTCGTGATGATGTCCTTGCCGCGGACCCGGGATTTGTCCCGGTGCACGATGAATGAAAGCGCGTCAACGGGCTCGCCGTTGACGAGGATGTCGACGCGAACCATGTCTGACGGCCGGAAGTCTTTGAGCTCGTAATCGAATGATGCGTACCCCCGCGAGATCGATTTGAGCTTGTCGTAAAAATTGAAGACTATTTCGGCCAGGGGAAGCTCGTAGTGAAGCTGGACCCTGCGCTGGTCGATGTATTCCATGTTTTTGTGCACGCCCCGGTTTTCGCTCACGAGGGTCATGATATTGCCGACGTAATCGGTAGGCGTGACTATGGTCGCGTCGACAAAAGGCTCCTCGATGAGCTCGACCGTGGAAAGATCGGGCATCTTGACCGGATTGTCGATGGTCATGACGTGTCCGCCGGTCAGCGTTATCCGATACTTGACGCTCGGGGCCGTGGTCACCAGGGCGAGGTCGAACTCGCGCTCGAGGCGCTCCTGGACGATTTCCATGTGCAGCAGGCCGAGGTAGCCGCACCTGAAGCCGAAGCCCAGCGCGAAAGAGTTGTCGGGCTCGAATATGAGGGAGGCGTCGTTGAGCTTCAGCTTGTACAGGGCGTCTTTCAGGTTGTCGTAATCGTCGCTGTACATCGGGTAGAGCCCCGAAAACACCATCGGCTTGACGTCCTTGAAACCGGTAAGCGGCTCCGAGGCCGGGTCCTTTGCGAGGGTCACCGTGTCCCCGATCTTGGTGTCCACCACGGATTTTATCCCAGCTATTATGTATCCCACGTCGCCGGGTATGAGCTCCTTTCGCTTTTCAAGATCGATCCTGAACACGCCGACTTCGGTGACTTCATAGGTGTTGCCGGTGGACATGAACTTGATGACGTCGCCCTTTTTGACGGTGCCGTCGTATATCCGGACCTTGATGACAGCTCCCTGATACTTGTCGAAATATGAGTCGAAAATGAGAGCCTTGAGCCTGGCGCTGTCATCGCCTTTGGGAGGCGGAATGAATTCGATTATGCGTTCGAGAAGGTCGGCGACCCCAACGCCGGTTTTCGCCGATACCGGCACCGCATCCTGGGGGTCGAGGCCGAGACTTTTTTCGATCCCCTCCTTGGTCGACTCAACGTCGGCGCTGATGACGTCGATTTTGTTTATGACCGGCAGAATAGCGAGGTCGTTTTCGAGCGCCAGATAGAGGTTGGCGATCGTCTGCGCCTCGACGCCCTGCGTCGCGTCGACGAGAAGCAGTACGCCGTCGCATGCGGCCAGGGCCCTGGAGACCTCGTAGGTGAAATCGACGTGCCCGGGAGTGTCGATCAGGTTGAAGATGTAATGCCCGCCTTTCCGGGACTCGTAATTAAGCGTGATCGTGTTGGATTTTATGGTTATGCCGCGCTCCCGCTCGATGTCCATGGTGTCGAGCATCTGCTCCTTGCGGTCCCGGGGGTCGACGAGATTGCATGCCTCGATGATGCGGTCCGCGAGGGTGGACTTGCCATGGTCGATATGGGCGATTATCGAGAAGTTTCTGACGTTTTCAAGATTCATGCTGCATTTCCATCCGATAATAGCGGTAATTTCATTTTTAGGGCGCAATTTTGCAAGAATAATTTTTGGATCCTGCGGCCTTGCAGGCTGCCGATTTCCGGGCCGCAGCGCTGGATTGGCTAAAATTCTGCTTCGTTATGTTCGGCTGTTTCCGGGCAGTCGCCGGCGGCTTCGCATTCCTTGACGGCGTACCATTTGCCGTTTACGCAGCGCTCGAGAACTTCGCCGTGTACTATACTGGTCGTCCGCTGGAAAGAATCGTCCGTGCATGGGCCGCCGGAATTTTCATCGTCGTCGCAGGATAATAATCCAAAAAAAAGCAGCATCACTGCAAGGAAAAGACGTGCCGGGCCTGTTTTCATTTCGTAATTCATCTGGAATAATCCGGTGTGTGTAATGTAAGCCGGTTCACGAGTCAAGCATATTTATAAATATTATAAACTGTTATGACTCTTCAGTAATGTGTAATCAGGGGAAAACAATTAATTGACATTTGAGCAATGGTATGATGTATATTAACGATAAATCCATCGGTAGCCTATAATTTTGCGCGGGATCGATTACATGAAAAAAATTACTGAATCAGTTTCGTTCGTTTTCAGGGGAAAACACCTGTCGGCCGCACTGTGTCTGGCCCTTGTCCTGGGATGCTCCAGAGATTCGGATTCGGAGAGGAATTCGGCGCCCGGGTACAAGGAGCTTGCCAGGCACAGCGAGGAATTTAAGCGGGCGGTGATCACCGTTACGGAAGGCGTTCACGTTCTTGTGGGTTACGGGCTGGCGAATGTGATCGTGCTTGAAGGATACGGCGGCTATGTGCTTGTCGACACGATGGAGAGCGTCGAAGCGGCCCGCAGGGTGAAAAAGGATGTCGATGCACTTGTGAAAGGGAAACCATTGCGCGCGGTCATTTATACGCACAATCATTCGGACCATACTTTCGGAACCTCGGTATTCACGGGCGGAACCAGGACCGACATCTTCGCCCATGAATCGACCGCCAGAGAAATAGACCGCATCGCGGCCATTACCAGGGAAACGACCTTTCGCAGGGCCATGCGCCAGTTCGGGGTGATGATTCCAAAAAAGGATTTTCTGAATTCGGGAATCGGGCCCTTCCTCGATTTCGGAAGCGAAAGTGAAATCGGGCTTGAACGCCCGACAAGAGTCCTTGCAGGGAAAAGAAGCGATCTGGTCCTTGCCGGCATCAGGATCGTCGCGATACAGTCACCGGGCGAGACTGACGACCAGATAATCCTATGGCTTCCCGATAAGAAGGTCCTGCTTCCCGCGGACAATTACTATCATTCCTTCCCGAATCTTTACGCGATTCGCGGCACGTCTCACCGCGACACCATGAAGTGGGTCGAAAGCCTCGATGAGATGCGCGGCCTGGGAGCGGCCTTCATGGTCCCCTCACACACCAGGCCCGTAATCGGGGCCGAGGAGATCGAGCGCAGACTGACCGATTACCGGGACGCCATCCAGTATGTCCATGACCAGACCGTAAGGCTCATGAACCTCGGGTTCACCCAGCAGGAAATCGTCGAAAAGGTCAGGCTGCCGAAATATCTCGCAGAGAAACCCTGGCTTGCGGAATACTACGGCACGGTCGCCTGGTCGGTGCGTGCAGTCTTCAACGGATATGTCGGGTGGTTCGGCGGCAACGCAACCGACCTGTTCCCGCTGGGGCAGAAGGAGAGGGCGAGGAGGATGGCCGAGCTTGCGGGCGGGGAGGATTCCCTGGCCGACAGGGCGCAGCAGGCCTTCGAAAAGGGGGATTACCAGTGGTCGCTTGAGCTCTCTGACCATCTTCTCGCGCTTGACCCGGATGACAGTTCTGCAAAAGAGCTGAGATCCAGGAGCCTCACCAGGCTCGGGGACAGGCAGTCAGCCGCGACCGCAAGGAACTATTACCTTACCAGTGCGACCGAGGCGTCCGGAAAGCTGGTGATCCGGGACAGGAAGATCAGGGAAAAGGACATCCTCTACGGCGTTCCTCTTGAAGCGATATTCAGGGGGATGTCGGTCAGGTTCAACCCGGAAAAGGCCGGAGATGTTTCGAAAGCCGTAGCTTTTTATTTCACCGACACCGGTGAAAAATGGACGGTTACAGTACGGCACGGGATCGCCGAAGTGCGGCCCCGCTCCGATAGCAGGGCTGAGATAACTTTAAAGGTGAACTCAAAGATATGGAAGGAGATAGCCGCTGGTCTCAGGAGCCCGACGCTCGCCTACGCTTCCGGTGACGTCCAGGTCGAGGGCGGGACCTTCGATCTGGTGAGGTTTCTTTCATACTTCAGATGATATATCCGAAGTCGAACCGGTACGCGATATCTCAAAAATATCATACTCAATGTGAGGAATAAGGCGGTGGTCATGAAAAACTATCATGGAAAGCGGGTATACATAACAGGCGGTTCAAGCGGAATCGGCCTCTCTGCGGCGAAAATGATGGCGGAAAGGGGGGCGCATGTGATCATATTCGCGCGGCGCCCGGACGTTCTCAAACAGGCGATGGCTCAGATCGAATCGGTAAAGTCAAGCAGGAACCAGAATTTTGACTGCAAGGCGCTCGATATATCCGACAACGACAGGGTGCGCAAGGTAATGCGGAGCGCGGTCGATTCATTCGGTGCGCCCGACATACTGATCAATTGCGCGGGCCGCGCCTATCCCCGGTATTTCGAGGACATAACTTACGAGCAGTTTGATGAGACGATGAAAATAAACCTGTACGGCATGCGAAACGTGATCGCGGCCCTGCTCCCTTCGATGAAGCAGAAGGGGGGACAGATAATCAACGTGTCGTCGGTTGCCGGCCTGGTCGGCGTTTTCGGATACACCGATTACTGCGCGTCAAAATTCGGCGTTATCGGATTTTCCGAGGCGCTGCGAAGCGAGCTCAAGCGATACGGGATCAAAGTCTCGGTGCTGTGTCCCCCCGATACCGATACGCCGGGCTTTACGACAGAAAACATAACCAAGCCCGAAGAGACAAAAGCCGTGTCCGCGGGAGCAAAGATCAAGACCCCCGAAGCGGTGGCCCTGGATCTCCTGAAGGGTATGGAGAAAGACAAATTCATCATCATTCCCGGACTGGACGGTAAGATTACCTGGCTCGTCAAGCGGTTGTGTCCGTGGCTGGTCGAGTGGTTCATGGATACTGCGATAAAAAAATCCGCGAAATGACCGTTTAGTTTTTCATTATCTCATAGAGCACGATTCCGGCCGCAACCGAGGCGTTCAGCGATGAGACCTTTCCTTTGAGCGGGATACTAACGACATAATCGCACTTCTCTTCAGTGAGTCGGCGCATTCCTTCTCCTTCGCTGCCGATTATCACCAGCGCCGGCCGGATTGAGCTGATTTCGCCGAGAGGACATGTTCCATGATCCGATGTTCCGATCACCCAGAGACCGGCCTTTTTTGCATTTTCAATGAAAGAAGCTGCATTGGCCACGGTTGAAATGCTTATATGGGCCGTGGCCCCGGACGCCGCCTTGACCACCGCGGGGGTTATGCCTGCCGACCGGCTCCTGGGGATTACGATGCCCCGGCATCCCAGGGCCTCGGCCGTGCGTATGATAGCGCCGGTGTTGTGAGGGTCGGTTATCTGGTCGAGGAGCACGATCACTCCTTTTTCTTTTACCGCGGCCGAGACGATGTCATCGGAATCGGGTTCTCGGTGCATGGAAATTTTCAGCGCTATTCCCTGATGCTGAGACGAGGGCGCGATCCTCTGAAAGAAGCCCCTGTCTTTTCGGCTGACAGGGATTTTATTTTCACGGGCCAGCGCGAGGATTTCATCGATTATTTTTCCGTGGGAATGGTCGGAAACAAGCAGTTCCTCGGCGTCGCCATGCGCGGCGTTCCTTAAATATTCATATACGGGGTTGCGTCCGTATATTATTTCCTGATTTTCCAACGCGTGCCTTCCTTGGTATCTTCGAGGATGATACCCTCGGCAAGGAGCGAGTCCCGGATCTCATCGGCCCTTGCGAAATTTCTTTCCTTCTTGGCGCGCGTCCGTTCGTCGAGGAGTCCCTGAATACGCGCTTCATCCACCCGGGTACCCGATTCGGTAAAGAAAATGACACCCAGCACCGAGTCGATTTTTTTCAGCACGTCGAGGATTAACTGTGCGTCATCAATGGAAATCGCCTCCCTGTCGATGAGAGCGTTAGCTGCATGGATGAAATCGAACAAGGCTCCCATGCCGCCGGAGATGTTCAGGTCTTCGTCGAGCGCAGCTGTGAACCGGTCGATGAATTGGTCCGCAAGGCTGCCTGCATCCGCTCCAGGCGGAGCGGTTTTCCTGATGTCTTTCAGCCGAACGATGAGATTGTCGATTCTTTCAAGCGCCTGGTCGGCCTGTGTGATGCCCTCGAAAGTGAAATTCATCTGCTTCCGGTAGTGGGAGGTTATGAGCAGGTAACGTATCGAGCGGGGGGAGTGCCCCCGGTCGAGCAGATCCCTGAGCGTGTAAAAATTTCCTTTCGATTTGGACATTTTCGCTCCGTCGACGAGAAGGTGCTCGACATGAATCCAGTGCCGCACGAAGGTCTCGTCGTATGCCGCCTCACTCTGGGCGATCTCGTTTTCATGGTGAGGAAAAATCAGATCGACGCCCCCGGTGTGGATGTCGATAGTGGTTCCGAAAATTTTTCTGATCATCGCGGAGCATTCTATGTGCCAGCCGGGCCTTCCTTTTCCCCAGGGTGTGTCCCAGGCCGTTTCGCCAGGTTTTGACGCCTTCCACAGGGCGAAATCCCTCACGTCGTCCTTCTCGTATTCATCCGCGTCGTATCTGGCGCCCGACTTGATTTCTCTGGACTCGACATTGCTGAGCCGGCCGTAGCGTTCATACTTGGATATACTGAAGTAAAGGGAGCCTTCTTTTTCGTAGACGATTCCCTTTTTTTCAAGGCGGGAGATGATGTCTATCATCGCGTCAATGGATTCGGTCGCTTTCGGGTAGTGCTCCACTGATTCGATGTTCAGGGTTTTGAGGTCTTCAAAAAAAATGTCGGTGTATTTTTCGGTATATTGTTTAAGCGTGACGCCGTCACGAGCCGCTCCGGCGATCGTCTTATCGTCGACGTCGGTTATATTCATGGCATGATCCACCCTGAATCCCCTGAATTTCAGGTATCTGCGCAAAAAGTCGTTAAAAAGAAATGTCCTGAAATTACCGATGTGGGCGTAACTGTAAACCGTCGGTCCGCATGAATATATTGTGACCGGGTGGCTTTTTCCGGATGAAACATCTTGGGTCAAACCGGGGATAATTTCCTCTGATTTACATGACATCGTATTGTAGATTTTAAGGGTCATTTAAAAAATCCTCATTATATGGTTCATCAATCCCATGAAAAAAGGGAAGTCTGTCAAACATTTTTTATACATGGTTTTTATGCCTCTAAACATGGTGTTATGTCATATAGCTAAAAATTTTCAATTTAAGATTTTTTTTAATTTTGGCATAAATTTTAAAAATAATTGTTGACCCTTGAAATGAAAGTGACTACATTATAAAAAAGCCCATGTAGGCGGGTTTTTAAGAAAGGAATAGTCAGGAGGACACTATGAAAACAAAAATGGAGATGATAACAAGAAGCATCACCAAGGGACTGTTGCTCATCTCACTGGCATCCATGTTCTCCTGTAAAGCAGCGATTACCGCATATAATGATTACCGTAATTCAATAGATAATACTCCTCCGGCAATTTCGTCGGTTAGCGCGGTGTCTACCACATCCATTGAAGTGACCTTTTCAGAGGCTCTCGCAAGCAGCTCGGCTGAAAATATCGAAAACTACTTCATTCAGGGCTCGCCTGCGATAAATATAACCGATGCGGTTCTTTCCGGGAATAATCTCGTTATACTTACCGTATCTACCGGAATGGTGACCGGGCGAAACTATCGGCTGTCTGTTGTCGATATCGACGACAAGAGCGGCAACACCCTGAAAAGCCAGTCGATAGATTTTTCAGGAAGGGGAATCGTAGTAGCTCATCTTGAAAATACTCCTCCCTCACTCACCAATTCATCGGACATATCAATCGATGTTCAGGTTGATGGTGACGGTGACGGAGTGGTTGACGGCACTGATCTTGGATTTTACAAGTACAGGCTTGATTCTGGTGTCTGGTCCGACGAATTGAGCGAAACAACAGATATCGTCGATACCGAAATAACGACTGTGGGAAACGACGAAACCCATACGATTTCAGTACTGGCGCGAAATTCCGAGGGGCGCTGGCAGGATGAGCCAACGACCTTTACCTGGCGCATAGACAGAAAACCACCCGAGTCGGATGAGCTCGTGCTTACCGGTCTTCCCGAATCGGTGACGGCGCAGAACAGCGCGGAAATCACTGTCGGGGGCGCCGAGATTGCGGCTTACAAATACCGGCTTGCGGCGGATGAGTGGTCGGATGAAATTCCGGCGACAACCCCAATAACGCTGGCTGATCTCGAGGGTGATCCGCCGGCGGATTATTCGATTCAGGTTATCGGAAGGGATGCTGCGGGGAACTGGCAGCCCGAATCGGAGCCCTATGCTTATTCCTGGGAAGTCAACCTTTCAGATCCCATTGCGGAACTCAACGATGAACCAGACACATATACGAGCAATGACGGAATCAATATACAGGTTGGCGGAGTTGGAATAACGCACTACCAGTACCGGATTGACGGCGGTTCCTGGAGTCCCTGGACTGCTGTATCACAGAAAATACAGGCTGATGGATTATCGGAATCGGTGCATACCCTCGAAGTGCTGGGCAGAAACACCGTCGGTCGCGAGCAGGATACGGCGTCGCCGACGAACCTGACCTGGACCGTTGACATGACCCCTCCGTCCAGGGAGAACATTGTTCTGTCAAATCTTCCCGACGATCCCACTAACAGCCAAACCGCAAATATCATGGTAAGCGGCGATGACGTTTTCTGGTACCGCTACCGTCTTGATTACACCTTGAATGGAGAAACGATCGAGGGTGTATGGACCGGCAGGTATTCCGCATCTGACGACATAAATCTCAGTTCTTCAGTGCTTGACCGGGACGGGACTTATACTCTTTATGTTGTCGGCGTCGACCGGGCCTTGAACGAGACGCCGTACACTGAGCCTCTTGTGGCAACGACTCAATGGTATTCATGGAAGATTGATACCTCCGAGCCCGAAGCCGAGCTCTCCGGGCTTCCGGATTCTCCCACTTCGGACCGCACAACCGATATCACGGTTGGCGGCACGAATGTCGTCGCGTATAAATACCGGCTTGACGGCGGATCGTGGTCGGCGCAGACGCCGGTTGCCAGCCATATACAGTTGAGTGGTCTTGACAACGGACAGCATGCCATCGATGTAATCGCGCTCAACAACGCCGGCACATGGCAGAACGAGGCTTCTCCCGAATCCGCTTCGTGGGAAATCGATATAACCGCGCCGGTTTGTGAACTCAGCGGGCTTCCTGCCGACGGGCTCTTCAACTTCGCCCATATAACGGTCGAGGCCGATACTGCCGCAGGAGACACTGTTACGTCATACAAGTACCGTTACAGGATACAGGGCGGCTCCTGGATCGGCGGCGATTCCGAGGGATGGAGCGCCGAAAGGTCACTTTCCGAACGGATCGACCTCAGCAATCTGACCGCCGATGAGACCTACGAGCTCGAGGTGGCCGGTAAGGACGATTGCGGAAACTGGCAGGGCGATTCATCAGTGGCGTACCCAAGCTCGGCTACTACCCACACGTGGACCGTCGGCCTGGCCGGTTTCCCGGTCGCCGAGCTTTTTGACGAGCCTTCGGATCCGACAGGCGACGACACTCTGAATGTCAGGGTCGCTGGAACCGGAGTGACTCAATATAAATACAGCATTGATGGAGGCTCCTGGAACGGTGATTTTGACATAGCAGACAGGATAACCGATACGCTTTCCGAAGGAACGCATACGCTTTCAGTAATTGCATATGATGGCGCCAACTGGCAGCCTGAATCGATAGCAACGACCCTCGAATGGTCGATCGACCTGACGCCTCCTGCCGCGGTCAGCATGGCCATGACTTCGCCTGCCCCGGCAGTGGCCGATGGCGGCACTACCGCGTCCGATGATTTCACCTTCAGCGTCAGCGGAACCGACGTGTCCCATTACAGCTACCGCTATTACAATGGATCCGCCTGGACCGCGTGGTCATCAGAGGCCGCTATCGCAACAGGCCTGTCTCTGTCCAATCTCCCGGGGAATCCCGAAACGGAATATACGCTGCAGGTCAAAGGCCGTGACGCCCAGGGAAACTGGATGGACGACGGTGACTGCGAGGTCTTTACATGGACCATCGACAAAGAGCCGCCCGCAATACCTCCGGTAAACGACGACTCCGAGCAGTACGACACGGACCTCTATCTGGATTTTTATTGGACTGATGATCCATCTGATATAGCAGGAACCACGGTGCAGGTCGCTACGGAAGATTCATTCAGCCTTGCGAGCATCGTATATGAAGGCGACCCGACCGAGAGCGGGCATCACCGCTACCAGGTATCCACTTCCGACGGATCTCAGTATTATGCCCGCATAAAAGTGCGGGACAGCCTCGGGAATGAGAGCGGATGGGGTGAAGAGTCTGACGGCATTGATGTCGTTGGTTCGATAACCGGCAGGGTCGTGAACGGCCTCAGCACTTCGACAGGCATCGTTGACGCCACCGTCACGCTGGTCGACGTCAATGATCCCGATGATCCGGATGATGATACCGATATTGCTTCCTCTGAATCCGAGACAAGCGGTTATTTCTACTTCACCGAGAACGTACCCATCGGGGCTAACAGGTACAAGCTGCGTGTTGAAAAAACCGGTTACCATCCTGCCGGCATGGCCAACATTTCGGTCACGGTCGGGGCGACCACCGATTGCGGTTCGATATACCTGATTGAGACTGCGGCGACCAGTTCGGATGTATCCGGTACGATCATCGACGCGAACTTCGGAGAGAGCGTCGATAATGCCACTGTCGAGCTGCTTGACAGCTATGGCAGTGTTGTGAGCGGCTTCACGCAGTCTACCGAGTCCAATGGAACATTCGAAATGGAATCGGTCGATCCGGGGACCCACTCGATCAGAATATCGAAGAGCGGCTTCTATACTCTGACGGTGAGCAATGTCGTGGTCGACGGTCGTGATGGGAATGAAAGCATAGGAAGGCAGGCTATCTGCCAGAACCTCGCTCCTTACCAGATACGCGTGACCGTGCAGTGGGGACAGAATCCCCAGGACCTCGACCTTCATGTGACCGGGCCATCGGCGCACGCCGTTCAGGAAGAGAGCGGCAATGACGGTTCGACAAACAACCGCTTCCATGTCTTTTATCGAAACCAGAAGTCGTTCAACGAGACAGTAACCAGCGGATATTATGGATCGGACGGCGATCCGTACGGGACCAGCTCGACCACGAGTCTTGTCCAGGATACGACTTCCGGATACGGCCCGGAAGCCATTAATATATTCAAGAATATCGGGAATTACGCCGGCGGCCTGTACAAGTTCTCGGTGCACGACTATTCACATTCGAACTGGTACGCTTCGACGATCGTGATGAGGGTGTACAACGAGTACGGCCTTGTAAGGGAGATATCTTTCCCGAGCGGAGCCGGAAGCAATTACCTCTGGAAGGCGATGAGGATCACTGTGGCCAGCGCGAACAATGTGATTGATGTTGACGATATCGCCGTGGTCAATTCCTTTTCGAGTATCAACAAGTCGTTCCCTGCTTATGACAACAGGGACAAGACGGTTTTCGACTGGTAGGAGGCGTTATCATGAGAAATCAGACTGACAAAACCGATATATGTAAACACGAAAGTTGCCGGCTCGGTCGTAAAATGAGCAGGGGAATGTTGAGCGCCGCGGTCACGGCGGCGCTCATGCTGGCTTCGGGAATCGTCATGGCGGCGAATGATGCAGCTAAATCCGCGCAGAACACTCCGGCTCAGTCCAGCCAGATTGATGCGAACAAGGCTGCATCAGCCCGGGCTTCCGACCCGAAACCCGCAGTTGCGAAAAAACCGGCCGATGTTAAAGCTGCGGCCGGATCGGTTGATGCGAAACAGAACGAGAAAGGCAAAAAAAAGATTGCTGCAGCCAACGAGCAGAGCAAGGCGAAGGATGAGATGAAGGCGCTCGAGCAAAAAGGGGAAAAAAAGATGCTGGTCGGATTCGACCTGGGATATTTCATGCCCCTGCAAAAACTCGGGGAGATCGTCGACGGTCAGGTTTCGGGCAGGGTCTTTTTCCAGTACCAGGATATTGTCTGGTGGTTCGGGATCGGGATTGACGCCGGGTTCACGCAGCTCGATGACAAAACCTATGACGGAAACATCCGCCTCCTGAACCTGGTGGCCCATCCGCTTCTGACATTTCCTCTGGGCAAGGGTTTCGACCTGCAGGTTCTGGCTGGAGTCGGCATGTCGGTCGTCATGGCGCGGCTCCAGGACAGGAGCGATATTTTCGACAAGACTTCACTCGATCCCATGATCGACGCAGGAGTTAACGTGATGTATAATTTTCTCGGAGCCTACGCGGTGGGGATAGAGGGTAAATACTATCACCTCTTTGAGGACGTGGGCTACAACGGCGTGGAAGTATCGGTATTTTTCGCGGTCAGGTTTTAATTCCGGCCCGGGTCTCTATCGGGTCTGTCAGGATTGTGATGCCGGAAAACAGTAATATCTTTCAACGCAGTGCATCGATTGATGTAAATCCCGTCATCCAACCTCTTATCAAAACCCGAACACACCGGAAGTTACGAGCTTCCTCTGCCCAGGGCATAGATCATTCAGACGAGTGCCGGACAATCAGGGTGTCGCAAATCGATTGTCTTGCAAGTTTGTCCGACAGGTGTCTTGACAATTTCTGCCATAATGTATTTTTTGCATGCGTTCCCATGACGAGAAGATCGATATTCTTCTCTGATTCCTCATGCAGTATTTCGTCGTACGCGCGGCCGTAACGCAAATCGGGGATGATGGCGACGCCCCTTTTCCCGTTGACGCGCTTGACTTCCCGTTCAAGTTTTTTCCGGGCCTCGCTCAGCAGCCTGCTTTTCACCGATTCGATTTCTTCCATGCTCGGGAAGTAATCAGGCCCGTATGCCTGTATCTTGTCTACCGCGTGAAGCACATATACTTTGGCTTTGAATTTTTCAGCCATCAAAACGGCCTCGTCGAGAGCCGCCCGTGAATCCTGAGAAAAATCTGTTGCGACCAGGATATTTTTGAGCTGCTTCATGGTATACCTCCGCATCGAATAATGATTGAAGTGTTTCATTTTAAAGATATATAGCCATGTTTTTCCTTTCAATTATGTGCGCCTTCAAAATCAAATTTTTAATGGGGATTCCCGTGTGATGGGCGTCTTAAAAAACGCTTTTTTTTCTGATCGATGAATTTTTTTTGGTGAATGCAGGGCATATTTGCGCCGAATGGCACAAACTTTCAGTTGATTTGTATCGGTTGATATAATACTGAAATTGGATGATTCGTGAATGTTCTGTGCTCGGGAACTATTTTTTTATCTCGGATTTATCCGGCGCCAGAATGACTTCCTCGACATCTTCGTATGCTGATTCGATGATTTTTTCAGCGCTTTCCCTGGCGGCGAAGAATTCAGGCGGCAGGCTGATTTTATCGAGGTTTTCCTGGTTCGAAGACAGGTAAGCGATAAACTGGTGGAGTTTTCTGATGTAGGCTATGAGTTCCTTGAGCTTGGCGTTTTTTCGGTCGATAACGGTCTTTGATTCTGTTATGATTTTTTTCAGGAGCTCTCCCTGTTTGTTGAGCTTCGTCTGCAGGGCTATCGCCGCTTCGTAGTATTCCCGGTTTACTTTCTGGAAATTGATCCTGGCAAGAACGACCTCTCCGCTTTCTTTCTCCTTCTCGACGCTTTCCAGTATATCGTTCAGCTCTTTAAGAGAGAAAAAGTCGTCGGTTGATGTCTGAACCCACTTTTTGCCGTCGTCGTCGGTGAATTCTGTCAGATCCGGGATTTTGCTTTTTTTTGTCGATTTTTTCATGTCAGAGGATGAAATCCAATGATAATCAGGGTGCAGCGGCCCCTGTGAATACTATCGACATGATCGCTTCATTTGCCAAGCTAAAAATTGCGCCTTGCCGACGCTCGGCCGGGATGATGGATCGGCCGGTTTGATCAGGGATCATCGTGAACTCAATTATATATTATTGCTTCTTGATTTTAAAAAATTCGATTTCTTTTTTAAGACTGTTTGCGTTTTCAGATATGTTTTCCGAAGAAGCCGACAGCTCCTCGCTGGCGGCTGATGTGTTCTGGGTCGTATCATTGATCAAGGAGATCGATTTTACGATTTCATTGATTCCGCTCTTCTGCTCCTCCATGGCTTTCATGATTTCGTTTGCCCGGTTGAGGAAATGCTGTGCGTCTTCCTTGAGGATGTTGTTGATACTCATGTCATCGTGTGTCAGTTGGCCGATTTTGTTGACGACCTGGCCGAAGGTACGCAGGCCTTCGAAAATCTGCTCGATGTTCACGATGGCTTTGTTCAGCGCCATGAAGGATTTTTCCGTGCTTTCATTGGTTTTCTGGACGATCTGTGAGATGTTTTTCGTATTTTCTCCGGCTTGTTCGGCGAGTTTGCCGATTTCGTCCGCGACCACAGCGAATCCCTTGCCGTATTCGCCTGCACGGGCCGCCTCGATGCTTGCGTTCAGGCTGAGAAGATTGGTGCGGTCAGAAATATCGTTTATCAGGCCGGTGTAATCCAGCATGCGCCCGGCGTCCTCGGTTGCGGTTTTCATCAACTGCATTGTGTCGTTTATCTTGATCTTCACGTCTTCGATATTCGTATCGAGCCTGTTCTTTACGGCCATCGCCGTAGTCATTTCTTTTTCTTCATCTTCTACTATAGAATGCAGCTTGTTTATGTTTTCGATGAGGATCTGGGTGCGCTTGTGCTGATATTCAATATTATTGAAGATGGATTCCCCTCCGGCGGATATTTCTTCAAGTGTGGATGATATTTCCTCGATGGTGGCGGCAGTCGTCTGGCTCTGCTCGGAAAAATTTTCTGCGGAGCCGGCCATCTCCCTGGCGGATATATTGAGCTCACCTGACATGTTCTGGATGTGCGATATGACGCTCTTGATTTTAATGAGCAGGTTGTTCATGCTTACGCTCATGCATCCAAGCTCGTCGGTCGTGATCATCGGCACGAAATCCGCGCCGAGTTCTCCCCGGGCGACGCTGTCAAGCGATGATTCCATGTCGGCGATTGTTTTTCTGAGCGATTTTGCGAAAAAGAACGCTGCGGTTACCGATGTTGCCACGATCAATGAGGTCATTGCCGTAAAATGAACGAACTGGTTCTCGATGCGGAGTATTTCCATGTTGCGAAGAGTAATGATCGTGATGAAGCTCGTCAGTGCCGGAAGCAGCACCGATATGAACATTGCAAGGATCTTGGGAAAAACGTTTATTGGTTTGTACTCGTTTTTTGTAATGATGACGCTGGACAGCCTTGGGTCCTCGAGATAGGGAGACAGGGATCCTTCGGTCTGGAACATGAAAAACAACGAGGTGATCGGCAGCACCATGAACATCCCTGACACAATAACCACAACCTGTACGGTCGTTAAATCAATGAACGGCAGTAAAAGCACAAGCGTGGTTATGATGCCGACAGGATATCTGATAAAGATGGATGTTCCCTCGCGTCGCGGATAGAGCAGCAGTTTGAGTTTGACATCATGGATTATCGATTCCTCGATATCATTATCGTTATTCAATACTTTGAATATTCCCCTGAGGTACAGCCATCTGGCGAGAAATCCGCCAACAAGGGTGACCCCTGAGCCTATTGCGGAAAAAGGGATGAACAGGTGAATTTCCTGAAAGTTTCCGGCAAGCATGATAAAATAAATCAGAAGCAGGACTGGCAGTCCGAATGCGAATAACTCAAGTGAGAGCGTCAGTTTTCCGATGGGATTCGTATGTTTTTTCAATGCTTACCTCAACAGGGGATTTTTACGATGATGCCGGCATTTCGCAGCAACACCCGCATGTTTGAATGAATAATGGTATTGAATACTATAATCAGATATTTAAAAATCGTAAATAGTATTATTCAAGCAATAAATTATCTTCGATATAAAAATTTTAATTATCATTGTTACTGCTTGACATATATTCGGTCTCGATTATATTAATTAAAGGTTAAGTGGCGATTTCATTATCAGCTCCTGGAGGATCGGATGAACCATAAGACAGTTTTTATTACCGGCGCGGCTTCGGGTATCGGAAAGGCCACAGCGAAACTGTTCGCTGCCAACGGCTGGTATGTGGGGCTCTATGACGTTAACAAGAAGGGGCTTCTCTCTTTGCAGAAAGAGATCGGAGACGGCAGGTGCTGCATCAAAGTGGCGGATGTTACCGACGTGAAAAGCATGATCGCCGCCATGAAGCATTTCGAATCGAATACGGGCGGGAGACTCAATGTGCTTTTCGCCTGCGCGGGTGTTCTCAGTATGGGATATCACGATGAGATTTCCATCAACAATCAACACTTCATGGTGGATGTAAACCTGAAGGGCATTTTGAATACCATACATGCAGGGTTTGACCTGCTGAAAAGGACGCCTGATTCGAAAATAATCATGATGTCCTCGGCCGCATCGCTTGCGGGGGTCGCGCATCTTGCTGTTTACTCGGCGACCAAGGCCGCTGTCAGCTCGCTTGCAGAGTCGCTCAACATGGAATTCGAACGGTATGGTATTCATGTATGCGATGTCCGCATTCCATATGCCAACACGCCGATGCTCCAGCAGGAGGTTCTTGCCGCGAGTGTCACAAAACTTGGGATAAGCATGGATCCTGAAGATGTCGCAAAAATTGTATTGAAAACGACTGAAAAAAATAAAATTCACAACGACGGCGGCTTGCTGTCTTTCCATATGCTGAAGAAGATGCCTGAATTTATAAGGTTACCCATCCTAAAACTTCTGTTTCTTCCCTCAAGGGGTAAAAAGTAAGAACTGCAATTTGTTATTGAACAGGGACCGTTCCGGCTTTTTTTTTGCGAGCGGTGACATGCTGCTTTTCCCGCCTCTTGCTCTTAAGAAGCGTGCAGGATTTCTTTTCTTATAGCTTTTCGGGGAATATCTCTGGAAAATGATAACGAAACGATGTGCGCCCGGATATTGAAATTTCAAAGAAAATTCTTTACAAAAATATCATGGGTAAACAGAGTCTCTGCAGGGTTAAAATTATGAACAGTGGAAAAATTGACAAGTCAGTATTCGGCGAAATCAGCTCATTCACCGTCGCATTCGCCGATGAGCCGATGCATAAATATACCACTTTCAGGACCGGGGGGCCTGCCGATATTCTCGTCTGTCCGCAGACACCGGAAGAGATCAAAATGGCGCTCGACCTTGCGACCGGCAGGGGAATCCCGTATATAGTCATCGGAGGCGGGTCGAACCTCCTGGTGTCCGATGCGGGCATACGGGGGATCGTGATTCGCATATGCGCAGATGATCCGGGCGGCTCAATCAGGGAAATTTCGGCAGGTATAATTCATGCCGGGGCATCGGTGAAGAAAAGCGATTTCATCGATTTCTGCCTTGAACGCGGCTACGGTGGTATACAGTTCATGGCCGGCATCCCCGGGGTCCTCGGGGGAGGGATTGTGATGAACGCCGGAACAACCATGGGCAGTTTCGTATCTATTATCAAGGATGTCGAATATATTACCTGGGACGGCAGGCTGGTTTCGATGCCGGTGACCGGAGATATGGCTTCATACCGAAAATTTAATCTTCCCGAAGGTGCAGTCATCGCAGGAGGGACATTTACACTTCCGATGAGCGACGACCCCGCCTCGGTCAGGGCTGAAATCGAAGCCATCAAACGCGACAGGGAATCCAAGCATCCACTCGAATATCCTTCGGCCGGCTCGGTTTTCAAGAACCCGCCCGGGCATTCATCATGGCAGCTTATCCAGGAGGCTGGCCTCAAGGGTAAACGGCTCGGTGGCGCCATGATCTCCGAAAAACACACAAATTTCATCATCAACGTCGATAATGCGACATCGCAGGACATCCGCGATCTCATTGAACTCACGAAGGAGGAGGTCTACCGAAAAGTTGGTGTCGAGCTCGAAGCCGAAATCAGGATGATCGGTGATTTCAGGTGACGGTGGACCCGGATAAAAAGCTCGATGATTGCGTTTTCTGCGCCCTGGACCTTGAAACCACCGGGATAAATCCGCTCACGCACCGGATAGTCGAGGTCGGGATGGTCCGCTTTACGCTGAAAGAGATCATTGAAACCTATGAACAGCTCGTCGATCCCGGAATGCCCATCCCGCCGGATGTGATACGAATCCACGGCATTACCGATGAAATGGTCGCCGGGGCTCCTCGCATCGCCGACATACGGGGAAACATCGCCGGATTTTTCACTGACTCTATCCTTGTCATACATAATCCTTATTTTGATCTTGCATTTATAGACCGCTGTTTTAGGGAAGACGGGTGTGATGCGCCGCGTTTTGAAGCCTTTGATACGGTAAGACTGGCCCGAAAAGCCTTTCCCTTTTTACAGAACCACCGGCTCGTGACACTGGGAAAACATTTCAAGATTTCAGGATCAAACCACAGGGCTCTGTCCGACGCGCTGTGCTGCATGGAAGTATTCCGGCAGGCCATTGTATCCCGCCCTGCAGGCGAAATGCGGACGCTTCGCGAGCTGCTGAAATATCACGGTAAACCGGTCAGGCCCAGGCCCGGAAAGACGGTTGTCGTGCGGAACGGCCGCAGAAATGGCCTGACCATAGGACAGGCCGTTCGCATAAGATATGCAGACAGCGGCGGCATGGTTACGGAGCGCAACATCGTCCCCCTTGAATTCATCAGCAGGGGTAAAACAACTTATCTCAGGGCGCACTGCCTTTTACGTAAAGAAATCAGGTTTTTCAACCGGGATGGGATTCTTGAAGTGCTTTAGTCCTTTTCGCAGAAAAGGGCCTTAATCGTTTCCATGAGTTTCTGGATGGTGTCGTCTTTAAGGGAATAAAACATGTAATTGGCTTCTTTTCGGCGGTTGATGATGTTGGCCTTTCTCAGAACCGTCAAATGCTGGGATATATTGGAAATGGTCGATCCGAACTGCTGCTCAATTTCGCTCACGTTTTTCTCGCCGTCCATCAGGTAGCAGAGAATGTTCATGCGTATGGGATGAGCGATGGATTTTAATATTTCCGATGCGGTATCTATCTGGCAGCTGTCGAGTTTCATGAGTGGCCTGTGTGTATAAGAGTTTTAGTATTTTACTATACTCTCATATACCTGAAAATCTTGTCAAACTATTTTTATTGTTCAGGCTGCCGTAACGCAACAGTGACGGACGCTCATGCTGTCTTTTTATCAATGTTGACGATTTCTGCGGGAGCGAAGAAATCCATAATATTCAGCATTACCAGTATTCTTTCGACTGTATACGATAAAAGCAACGTAAGGTTTCCGCCGTTTCTGATCGTTGTGTGCTTTGCATGAATCATGAAACCGATAAATGCTGAATGTATGCTTAATGTCTTGCTGAGGTCGAAAACGATTTTACCAGAAGCATCAACATGTTTGAATCTATCCAGGTATTCGGATACTTCTTCGAACTTTATATTCTCCGAAAAGGTCCAGCAGGTGACTCCTTCCATGATGTCTTTTCCTTCCGTGGTTTATTTGGGTTCCATTTAAATTAAGAGTATCCCGATACCCTTAACAAACTATCCCCTATATTAATATTGTCGTCAGAAGCTGGATTTTACTTACTAATAATCTTCCAATATTTATTAATTCCTTGTGATTTTCCTTACTAGATGCCTTTTTAGAGCTTTTATTTTATTGCCGCTCCTCCTTGTAATTAATAATTTATCAGTTAATTATTTCTTTGAATTTTACTTCGACGATATTATCATTAATAAGCGCTGTTTATAGGTGAATTTATTTACCGGTGTGGTCCATGATAAATAATTGATAGTGAGCAGAAAAGCCCGTGTACGATAATAATATAAAGTGCTTGAAAAAACTGACCGTACGTTTTTTTTTGAATTGATCAATTCAATATTGAAGGGTTCTGACATGTACCTTGTAGGGAAAAGACTCCATCGAGAAAAGTTTGTTAAGGCCGACATGGAACACCTTCGCAAGCTTTTCATCATGCCCGAATCTCCGGACAAGTTTGTTGAATTCGGCAGCTACCTGCTCGACCTCATCCACAGTTTTTTCACCGAAAAAGGAGGTATCCACAGCTCAATCGCTCTTCCCGATCTGGCGAAGCTTTTCACCGATATCGACCTCCCGAAAGAACCGCACCTTCTCAAAGATGTGCTGATGGAGATCAAGAATAAAATAATCGCCCATTCGGTAAAAGTAGGCAATCCGTATTATATCGGGCACATGACCAGCGCAATACCGTATTTCATGATTCTGCTTGAAATGATTACGGCGGCCATGAATCAGAACCAGGTTAAAATCGAGTCTGCCAAAGCGTCGACTTTTGTTGAAAGAGAACTGATTTCATGGATGCACCGGCTTGTCTTCAGGAAAAGCAAGAAATTTTACCGCGCTTTCATACAGGACCGTGATGTGGCCCTGGGCAATGTATGCTCCGACGGAACGATGGCCAATCTCACGGCTATGATTGTCGCCCGTAATAAAGCGTTCAAGCCGGATGGGAAGTTTCCGGGAGTCCGCAGGGCCGGGATGTATGAGGCGCTCAGGTATTACGGTTATGACAAGGCCGTCATCATTGTCTCGAAACGCGGCCACTATTCGTTCGATAAAATTGCCCATATCATCGGGCTTGGGGACGACAATCTCATTAAAGTACCGGTGGATTCGCGCAACAGAATCGACATACAGGAACTCGAGCGGATCTGTCATGAAATAGAAGAAAAAAACAGGGACGGCACCGAGAAGACCAAGATCATATCGATTGTCGGAATAGCAGGCACCACCGAGACCGGAAATATCGACAATCTCAAGGAAATCAGAAGAATAGCGGACGACTACAATACCCATTTCCATGTCGATGCTGCCTGGGGGGGGTCCGTTCTTCTGCTGGATGATCTGAGATATCTCTTCAACGGGATTGAAAGCGCTGATTCAGTCACTGTTGACGCCCACAAGCTGCTTTATTCACCTGTGGCCATGGGAATGGTCCTTTTCAGGAGCGAGAAAGACCTCTGGAACCTGAAACATTATTCGAATTATATCATCCGCCCCGATTCGGTTGACAGCGGCCGGTTTACTGTTGAGGGATCCCGCCCGTTTTCGGCTTTGAAACCCTGGGCTACCTTTAAAATACTCGGTTCGAGCGGATTCAGGCTGCTTTTTGAGCACGCTTTTGATCTCACTGCAAATCTTCGCAGCCTCGTTGAAAGGCACTGTAATTTTGAGCCCATGAACCAACCGGAACTGTTCATTTTCAACTATCGGTTCGTACCCAAGAGGATCCAGGAGAAAATCGATTCAATACGTGTGAAAATCGACACCCGCGAACTGAAAGAGGCCATGCTCGACAGGCACAAGATGAGGCAGATCGATCGCCTCAGAGAAATCAATCTGGTTCTGAACGAGCTGAACATTGAACTTCATAAAAAGCAGCGGGAGGAGGATGACAGCTTTGTTTCACGCACCATGCTTGATTCTCCCATGTATTACTATCAGGATATTGTCATTTTAAGGGCGATAACGATAAACCCGCTTACAACTCCTGAAATCATCAAGGAAATAATCGAAGCCCAGGATAGAATAGGCTTGAAACTGTATAAATCAGAATTTTTTAACCGCCTTGAACGCATTTAAAAAATATTAAAATAATTCTAAAATTTTTTATTCTATGTTGACGAGAACGCTGTTTTTTTGTAGCTTATTGTTAGCACTCAATAATGATGAGTGCTAACAATAAAATGGGGGGTGCAGTCATGAGATTCGGAATAGCGAAAAAAAATCAGATGCACGGCAACGACCTCGATCTTTTCAGGCGTGAATTGTCATCCATATTCGATGACTTCTTCGATCTGAAAAGCACCGGACTTACTGAGTTTCAGTGGGCACCTGCTGTCGATGTCGAAGAGACGAAGAATGAAATTAATGTTAAGGCAGATATTCCCGGACTCAGTGAAAAAGATCTGAACGTTTCTCTCGAGAACAATGTTTTAACTATATCAGGAGAGAAAAAAGAAGAGAAAAAAGAGGAAGCAAAAGACCGGCATTACATTGTGACTGAAAGAAGATACGGATCTTTCAGCAGGTCCATAAGGCTTCCGGAAGGGATCAACAGCGAAAAGATCACCGCGAAATTCAAAAACGGCGTGCTCCATGTGATGATCCCGAAAACCGAGCAGGAAAAAACAAAAAAAATATCGATCAGTGTGAACAAATAGGAGGTCTATCATGTTAACGTACAATATTTTCGATGATGTGCTTGAATTGAGAAATCTGGTGGACAATTTTTTCAGGGATGTACCCTCGAGGGGGGCTTCCAGGGATTATCCCTATATAGACCTGTATGAAACGGATGCAGGTCTGCAGATCAGCGCGATTCTGGCGGGAGTGAAACCGGAGGATGTTTCTGTCGAACTGGTGAACAACAGCATCATCATTGAGGGCGAAAAGAAGAGCGACTATACCGAGCATCCCTATATCAGAAAGGAGAGGGAATTCGGGAGATTCAAGAAATCGGTCAAACTTCCCTACAGGGTGGATGCGGGGAATGTTCAGGCCGCAATGAAGGACGGTATCCTCACCGTGAAGCTCACGAAAAGCGAGGATGCGAAACCCAAGAGAATTGAGATACACTGAGGAGGTGATACCATGGCAACGAAAAGAATGAAGGACAATTATTGCGAGGAATGCATGATCGTTCCGGTGGCAGATATATATGAAACTGATGATGCATATTCCCTGAAGCTGGAAATGCCGGGAGTGAAGAAGGAAAACCTGGAAATAACGATGAATGATAATGAGCTTGAAATTTCAGGGAAAATTCAGAAGGACGAGACCAATGGAAAGAACCTGAAATATTCGGAGTACGAGCTGTTTGATTACTACAGAAGCTTCAGGGTCGGCAACGATATCGACCGGAATTCGATCAAGGCCGAACTGGATAACGGGATTCTTACGCTGACGCTTCATAAAAGCGAGGAGGTAAAGCCCAGAAAAATACAGATAACGGCTTCGTAATGGACTGATTAAAGTCAAACAAAGGTTGGTTAAAGGCAGGTATCAGCGGAGATTATTGGTGCCTGTCTTTTTTTTATCATGTGCTTGTAAACATGCGAGGCGTTTGTATAATAGGTTCATGTGTGGCAGGTTCGCCCAGACAATTCCCATCGCTGAAATCGTGAAAGAATATTTCATCGATGAAGTGATTACCACCGTTTCACCGAGCTGCAATATTGCCCCCGGGCACAGGGTTGCAGCCGCTGTCCGATCGGTAAAAGGGAGAAGACTTCTTGTCGACTTCCACTGGGGACTGGTCCCGTCCTGGGCTAAAGACCGATCCGTGGGGAACAGGCTCATCAACGCCCGGGCAGAAACCGTGGCCCGGAAGCCGAGCTTCAGGAAATCCTTTGAAACGAGAAGATGCCTTGTCATCGCCTCCGGCTTCTATGAATGGAAGAAGGAGGGGAAACTGAAAAGGCCGTATTATTACAGTTTGGTCTCGAAGAAGCCGTTCGCATTTGCCGGTCTGTATGACCGCTGGACCGCACCCGGCGGCGAGATCCTCGAATCCTGCACCATAATCACCACCGAAGCGAACAGCAGCGTCCGCCCGGTTCACGACCGGATGCCGGTCATGCTCAAACCTGAAAGCGGAAGCATATGGCTGAACAGCGCATCCGGGCCGGCCGATCTGATCGCTCTGCTGTCTCCGTATCCTTCTGATGAAATTCAAGCGTATCCGGTTTCTTTTGCAGTCAACTCTCCTGCCAACAATGGCCCGGAATGCATTGAGCCCTGGGATCCTCAAAAATAATACTAAACATTTGTTGACATATTCTTCACCTGATATTAATATGGATAGGTGAAGGAGCCATGAACGTGAAAATCAATGGAAGGGATTTCAGGCTTTTCGGCAAAAAGGATGAGCGCCCCATCTGCCT
>ERZ795054.737-NODE-737-length-37153-cov-9.131517_pt1 | contig 37153 bp, 35 predicted proteins | sample MGYA00375138_ERZ795054 | MGnify/ENA primary metagenome ERZ795054 (study PRJEB30183, sample SAMN05720215) | anaerobic digester metagenome | isolation source: active sludge of municipal wastewater-treating anaerobic digesters | place: USA | collected 2014-12-23 ... | reverse complement strand
GGCGGCCTCGACGAAGCGGGCGGTCAAGTCGGCGATGAGGAGCTGGGTGGGGCTCTTCGTGAGCTTGGTCGTGCCCGAGACGATCTTGGCCGGGTCACCGATCGACTCGACCTCGAGGACGTAATCCACGTTCCCGCCCTGGATCGACCAGGGCGAGCAAGGGTAGGGCACGAGCCCGTCGGTCACCACCGCGACCTTCTCGGCGAAGAGGGAATCGGGCACCGCGTAGGCCAGGGGCCCGCAGGCCGACTTGCCGTAGAGCCCGTTGGCGTTCCCGAAGGGGTCGGCGCAGGGGGCCGCGACGAAGGCCGCGTCGATCCTGAGCTCGCCTTCCTGGATCGCGCGCTGCCGCCCCCCGTGGGAGCGCAGCACGGCGAGCTCGCGCATCGCGCCGCGCGAGCAGGCGGCGCCCACCGCCCCGTTCATCGAGCCCTCGACCCGCGCGATCACGCCGGACTCGATGTAGGGCACGAGCCTGTCGTGGACGGGGAAGAGGGCCGTCGGGGCGATGGTCAGGCCCTTGAGGCCCCGGGCGGCGAGGCGGGAGACCACCTCGTTGACCAGGGCGTCCCCGTCCCGGAGGTGGTGATGGAAGGAGATCACGGCCCCGTCGCGGAGCTCGAGCGCGTCGAGGAGCTCGTCCCAGCCCCCGACCAGCTTGTCCGGCCGGCCGCGGGCCGCCGCGGGCCGCGAGGGGGCCCCGGCCGAGCGCCGCGGGCCGGTATCGGCGAAGGCCCCGGCGAAGGGCCGGAGCTTCCGCCCGCCCGCCTCGAGGGGCACCCTCCTGCCCAGCGAATTCCTGCTCCACTCCATCTCAGCTCCTCATCCCGGGCCGCGCCTCGCGCAGGAGCTCCCGGGCCCGCGCGGCCACGGGCGCGTCGATCATCTTGCCCCCGAGCGAGGCTACGCCGGAGCCGGCGGCCTCGGCGGCCTCGAGGGCCGCCACGATCCGCTCGGCCTCGGCGAGCTCCTCGGGGTCCGGGTCGAAGGCGCGATGCGCGACCTCGATCTGCCTGGGGTGGGCGAGGCCCGTGCCCGCGAAGCCCAGCCTCCGCGCGGCCTGGCAGGAGGCCGCGAGGCCGGCGAGGTCCTCGGCGTCGGAGAAGACCGAATCGTGGGCCTGGATGCCCGCCGCCCTCGCCGCGAGGACGACGGACTGCCGGGCGAGGAGGCTCTCCTCGCCCGTCGCGCTCCTCCGTACCCCGAGGTCCCGCGCGAAGTCCTCGGCCCCGAAGCAGAGGGCCGCGTTGCGCGGCGAGGCCAGGGCTATCTCGACCGCCCGCGCGACGCCGAGGGCCGTCTCGACGAGGGGCATGACAAGGATCGATCCGACCTCGATCCCCGAGCGCGCCTCGAGGCGGGAAAGCTCCCGGTCGAGGGCCTCGAGGTCGGCGGCGGACTCGGCCTTGGGCAGGATGATCGCCTGGGGGAAGGCGCCGGCCAGCTCCTCGAGATCGGCGGCCCCGAAGGGCCCCGAGAGGGGGTTGATCCGGATGGCCAGCTCCGAGGCGCCGAAGAAGCCGCGTCCCTCGACGAGGCTCCGGCGCGCGAGGATCCGCGCCTCCACTTTCCGATCGGGGGCGACCGAGTCCTCGAGGTCGAGGATGAGGCAGTCGGCTCCGAAAAGGCCGGAGTTCGGGACCAGGTCGGGCTGATTCGCGGGGAGGTAGAGCCGGGAGCGGCGGCGCCTTCGCCGGGGGCTCGCGGCGGCTCCCGGGGGCGGGACCGATCGGGGCGCCGGGGCCGCGGCGAGGCCGGCCTTCCGAAGCGCGGCCTCCACGCGGGAGGCGATGACGTAGTCGAGGGCCCCGTCGTCCTCGATCTCCAGCTCCCCGGTCCGGACCCCCCGCTCCGCGGCGGCGGCGCGCGCGGCCGCCTCGATCGCCGGGCCGAAGAGGGCCCGGACCGAGGAGCGTATCCCGACCCGGAGCGGCCCGCTTCCCGGCTCGTAGCGGACGAGGCAGTCGGACTTGCCCCCCGTCCCCGCGGCGGCGGCCGATCCCGTCACAGCTCCTCCACCTCGAACTCGCCGTAGAGGGCCCGCGCGGCCTCGGCCGCGGCGCAGCCGACCATGCCGGCGGCGTGCGTCCCGTCCCTGGCCTCGAGGAGCTTCCCGCCGTCGACGAGCAGCGTCAGGCGATCCCCGATCGCCTCGAGGCTCAGGCGGTACTCGCGCCCGGCCTCCCAGGGGAAGGCCGCCTGGGCGAGGCGGGCCAGGCCGAAGTCGTTGCGGTAGATCGCCGCGCGGCCGGCCCCGTCGAAGCCGGCCCAGTAGCCCCGCATCGCCCCCGCGGCCCGCGCCACGAGGAGGTGGCTCGTCCCCGCGAGGGGGGTCACGAGGGCCGAGACCCGCTGGTCGCGGACGGCGTAGCCGCCCGTGTACGAGGCGCACTTCTCGTGGGTCATAAGGTGCATGCGGGCGCCCTCGATCGTCCAGTTGCCCTTGTCGTGGGAGAAGGGCGTGACGCAGCCGAACTCGAGCGCCTGCTTGGCGATATCGATCGTATAGCGCGCCTTGCCGGAGATTTCGAAGGAGCTCACGAGGATGCGGCCGGAGTCGCGCTTCTTGGCGCCCGAAAAGCCCGTGAGGAGGAGGCCGACCTCGTCGATCTGCGAGCCGGCGACCTCGGGCAGCTCGAACTCGACGAGGTATTCCTTCCCCGGCAGCGGGAAGACGGGCACGGTGGTCGGGACGAGCTTCCCGCCCCAGGACTCGCGGACGTATCCGTTCACGCCGAGCTTCTCCCCCTCCCAGCGCTCCAGGCTGAAGGCTACGCGTGCCTTCATGCCGGGCCGGGCCGTGGGCGCGAAGGTGGGGCTGTAGCGCTCGTCGTCGAAATCGGCGCGCCGGTAGAATGGCTTGTAGAAGAGCCGCCCGGACATCTCGCGCTCGATCCGGTCGAAGCGCCACTCGAGGCAGCCGCGCGCCTCGCCGCCGGCGGCCGGCGGGAGCTCCCGGTGCGCGATCGCGAAGGGCACGGGGTCGGAGACGCGCAGGCCGTGGGTCGAGCCGGGCAGGGCGAAGTCGAAGCGCAGGGCCGCCTCGCCGTCGCCGGCCGCGAGGGCCGCGGCCAGGGGGGCGGGCAGGGCCTCGCCGGCCAGGCGGTAGCCGGCCGCCGCGAGCTTGCGCGAGAAGCTCGGGATGTCGAGGACGTTGAGCGATCCCGGGAGGCCCGAGAGCACGATGGAGTCGTTGATGGGGCCCCGGTATTTGGCCGGTATCGCGTCGACGCCGCAGAGGACGCCGACGACGGTGCCGACGTTGCCCGCGTTGCAGTCGGTATCCCAGCCGCACATGGTGGCGATCTCCACGGTCCGGCAGAAGTCGCCGCCGCCGTAGAGCAGGGAGAGGACGCAGACCCCCGCGTTCGGGATGACGTGGCACATGCCGGGGTAGCGGTCGTAGCCCCACTCGGCGAGGAGGTACTCCATGCACTCGCGCCAGTCCGCGGGGTGGGCCGCGTGGAAGGCCGCGACGGCGCGGGCGACCCGGTCGTAGGTCGAGCCGCGCTCGAGGACGCCGAGGCCAGCCTCGAAGACGGCGCGGATATCGCCACCGACGGGCTGGGAAAAGGCGGCCGCGATCGAGGCCGCGACGAAGCGGGCTCCCTCGAGGCCCTCGCCGTCGTGCGACACGCTCGCGGCAGCGGCGGCGAACTCGGCCGCCTTGTCGGGCCGGCAGGGCCAGACCAGGCCCCAGCTGTCCACGAAGATCTGCCCCCCGATCTGCTCGGCCACGACGGCGCCGTTGCGCGCCTTCGAGCCGGACTCGGGGGCGTGGATGCCCGACTTCATGTTGAGGTAGGCGGTGTGCTCGGTCGAGCGGCCGTAGCCCCCCCACCAGAACATGCCGACCCCGTCCCGGGCGTAGTCCAGCCAGGCCCGCTCCACCGCCCGCGGGTCGAGGGAGGCGGGCGCGGGTCCGGCCTCCGGGAGCTCGAAGAGGGGACGCACGAAGTAGGCCGGGCCGTTCGCGTCGTCGTCGGCCGCGAAGTTGCGGTAGGGCTTGAGGTAGCCTGTCACCTCGCCGTAGACCTCGCGGATCCGCTCGTAGGTCCAGATCGCCGGCTCGACGGGGGCTCCCAGCCTTATGCCGACGTTCTTGCCGATGAAGCCCGCGTACAGCCTCTCCAGATAATCGCCCGGTATACCCATGCTCGTTAACCGCTCCTCGGATCAAACCGAATTCGATATGAAACCATAGAGACACAGAGGCACAGAGTTAAGAGGCGGGGAGAGTCGCAAACGGAAAAGGTTCTCGATTCCGCTCTCTTTCTTCTCTCTCCCATATTCCCTCAGTGTCTCTGTGCCTCTGTGGTTCAATCTCCGTGGTTCAGTTCCTACTTGAGCACGGTGTTGGCGTACTTGGTCACTTCGACGCCGCCGGCCTTGTTCCACTTGTCCACGAACTCGTCGAAGGCCGAGACGGGCTTCTTGCCGGTCACGATGTCGGCCACGTACTCCTTGTAGAGGTTGGTCATCGCGTCCCAGTTGGTGACGTACTGCTCGGGCACGAGGAAGGTCTTGTCCGCGAGCATGTACTTCTTGGCGAGGGCGCCGGCGTCCAGGGCCGACTGGTTCATGATGGGCCGCGAGAGGGGCTTGTCGGGCTTGAAGCCGTTGAAGGAGTCGCCGAACCAGCCGTTGTACCACTCGGGGTACTTGTCGGTGAGGACGTACTGCTTGCCGTCGTCGTTGTAGTGGAGGCCGGGGATGCCGAGCTTCGCGAGCTTGAGGCCGGCCGGGCTCCACATGAAGTCGAGCACCGCGAAGGCCGCCTGCTTGGCCTTGGAGGAGGCGGAGATGGCGAAGCCGCGCGACTCCTTGGTCACGTCCACGAAGGGCGTGAGCCCCTGGGCCGCGCCCTTGGCCGGCGGGAGGGCGACGATGTCCGTGCCCTGGGCCTTCTGCATCTTGTTCGCGTAGACGTCGACCGAGCCGGGGGCGACGCCGGGGATCATGCCCGCCTTGCCCTCGTAGAAGACCTGCTCCTTGGAGTCCCACTTCTTGGTGAGGAACTCGGGATCGAGGAGGCCCTCCTTGTAGAGCTTGGCGTAGAACTCGAGCTTGGCCTTCTCGTTCGGCGTGACGCGGGAGTAGGCCCACTTCCCGTCGGCCCCCTTGAGCCAGGTGGAGGTGGTGCCGAAGGCCGCGTCGAAGATCGCGTCGAGCTCCTCCACGCCGTTCGTCGCGCCGGTCACGCAGATCCCGTACTTGGCGCCCTTCTTCGCGACGAGGTCCTTGAACAGGGCGTAGTAGCTGTCGACGCTGGGCTTGGAGGCGACGGCCTTGGCCGAGGGCAGGGAGTCGTACCAGTCCTTGCGCATCACGGGGGTGCGGACGCGGGGCGGCGCGATCCAGGCGACGTAGGGGTAGCTCGCCAGGCGCTGGGCCGAATGGGGATCCATGAGGGCCTTGAAGTACTTCGACTTGGCGACGTAGGGCCCCAGGTCCTCGAGCACGCCCTGGGCGGCGAGCTTGTCGTCCCCGCCCTGGAAGTAGATCAGGTCGGGGATGTCGCCGGACATGATCATGAGGCTGAGCTTCTCGGCGTAGTTGCCCTGGGGCACCTTGACGAGCTCGATGTCGACGGGGGTGCCGGCCGCGGCCATCCCCTGCTCGATCAGCTCGATGAACCGCGCGCCGTTGGCGTCGGTGTCGAGGTCCTTCAGCGCGAGGCGGACCTTGACGGGCGCGGCCCAAGCGCTCGCCGCGACGAGGGCGGCGATAACGAGGAGAGCGATTCTCTTCTTCACGATAACCTCCTATTCCTTCACTCCGCCCTCCATGACCCCTTTGGTGTAGTACTTCAGGATCAGGGGGTAGACGATGAGAACCGGGAGCATGGCCACCACGATGGTGCTGGCCTTGAGGGCGGCGTAGCTCATGCGCGCCGCCTCGTCGTAGCTGAGCATGGCGCCCGAGCCGATGAGGGTGGTCGTATCGTCGAGGACGACGAACTGGCGCAGGATGAGCTGCAGGGGGTACTTCTCCGGGTCGCTGACGTAGATGCTCGCGCGGAAGTACTCGTTCCAGTGGTAGACCCCGTAGAACAGGCCCAGGGTCGCGAGGGCGGGCGTGGCGAGGGGCAGCATGATGCGCCTGAGCACGGTGCCGTAGCCCGCCCCGTCCACGACCGCGGCCTCGACGAGGGACTGCGGGACCTCCTCGAAGAAGCGCATCAGTATGATGAGGTAGTAGACGTTGACCGCCTTGTACAGGATCACGGCCCAGAGGCTGTTCATGAGGCCGATCCGCTTGACGACGAGGTACTCCGGCACGAGGCCCGGCTCGAGGACCATCACCACGATCACGAGGACCATGAACAGGCGCTTGCCCGGGAGGGAGGGCCGGGTGAGGGCGAAGGCGGCCATCGCGGAGACGAGGAGGTTGATCGCGGTGCCGACCACGGTGACGAAGACCGAGTTGAGGATGCTCCGCACGAAGAGGGGATTGGCGGCGAGGACCCGGTAGTTGATCAGCGAGAAGCCCTTGGGCAGGACCGTAAGCCCCGTGACCTCGGGAACGCGCTCGGGCGCGGAGAGGGAGAGGGCCGCGAGGTTGAGGATGGGCACGAGGACGACGATCGAGACGAGGACGAGGAAGACGCCGATCGCCGCGCGGTAGAGCCGGTCGCGGGGGGAGGAGGGGGCGCCGCGCATCACCACAGCCCCTTCCCGCTCGCCCGCTTCGAGGCGAGGTGGGTCCCCAGGATAAGGATGAGGCCGATGGCGCCCTTGAACAGGCTCGCCGCCGTGGAGAATGAGTACTGCATGTTCAATAGGCCTATCCGGTAGACGTAGGTGTCGAGTATGTCCACGACGCTGATCACCGAGTCGTTCATCATGTTGAAGACCTGGTCGAAGCCCGCGTTCAGGAAGAAGCCCAGGTTGAGGATGAAGACGGTGACCATCGTGGCGCGGAGCTCCGGCAGGGTGATGTACCAGGTCTTCTGCAGGGCGCTCGCCCCGTCCAGGTCCGCCGACTCGTAGAGGCTCGGGCTGATCCGCATGAGGGCCGCCAGGTAGATGATGGAGTCCCAGCCCAGGCTCCTCCAGGTCTCCGAGGCGAAGAGGACCCAGCGAATGGAGGACTTGTCGGTCATGTAGTCGAGGGGGGCGAGGCCGACGAGGCCCCGGAGCTTGTTCATCCCCCCCGAGGAGGGGGAGAGGAAGGCGATCCAGACCCCGGCGATGACCACCCAGGACAGGAAGTGGGGCAGGTAGGCCGTGGCCTGGACGAACTTGCGCAGGGCCCGCGAGCGGAGCTCGTTCACCATCAGGGCGAAAGCTATGGGCAGGGGGAAGAAGAGGATGATCTTCATCGAGCTGATGACGAGGGTGTTGCGCAGGACCTCGGCGAAGGAGGGCGAGGAGAATAGGAGCTTGAAGTGCTTGAGGCCCACGAACCTGCTCGGCCCGACGATGCGGTAGTCCTGGAAGGCCATGACCATGCCCGCGATCGGGACGAGGTGGAAGACCGCGAAATAGGCGAGGGCCGGCGCGAGGAGGAGGTAGAGCATGCGGTCGCGCCGGATCCGCGCGCCAAGGCTCATCGCGCCGGACATGGCCGGCAAACCCCGTACGCGAGGGCCACGAGCTCGCGCGAGAGCGCGACGAGGTCCTCCTCGGCTGCGAACTCGAGGCAGACCCCCGAGGCGCGCCGGACGAGCTCGACCCACTGCGCGGGCCAGGCCTCGATGCCGCGCATCGCGCCGGCGAAGGAGCAGACGAGGCCCGAGATGGTATCCGCGTCGCGGCCGAAGTTGGCGCTCCACAGGAGGGCCCGCCGCGGCTCGCCTCGGGTCAGGCGGAACACCGCGTAGACCTGGGGTATGGCTTCGGGTGCCGTCGCGTGCTCGGGGGTCCAGAGCCTCGTGTGGAGCTCCTCGTAGGCCTCTTCGATATCGCCCTTCTCATCGCAGATCGCCATGGCCAGGTCCGTCTGCCGGGCCAGCCAGCTGCCCGCGGGCATGCGGCGCCTGCCGGCCTCGACGACCTGGTCGGGCGAGCCGCCGGCGATCGCGGCCGCCACGCTCGCCGCGACCGCCTCGGCGGCCCAGATCCCGTCGGCGTCGTGGCTCACGCAGGCGTCGGCCGCGGCCGAGGCGGCGGCGGCCTCGGGGTCGCCCGCGAAGAGGATGCCGTGGGGGCTCGCGCGCATGGCCGCGCCGTCGTCGACGTTCATCACGTTGCAGCGCCCGGACTCCGGCGGCTCGAGCCCGCGCTTGAGGTTCTCGATGGCGCCGTAGAGGGGGCGGCCGGCGCGCTTCTTGGCCCCGCCCCGGTCGATGATGTACTTCCGCCAGGCCGCGGCCGCCGAGGCCGGCGTGAGCTTCCCGCCCGCGTCGATGAGGGCGCGGGCGGTGAGGGCCCCGAACTCCGTGTCGTCGGTCGAGCGCGCCTCGGGGTAGAGCCGCGTCACCACCCCGTAGCGGGCGCGGTAGTCCTGGCTGCGGCCGAGATCGCCCACCGCGTCGCCCACGGCCAGGCCGATCAGGGCGCCCGCGGCGCGCGACTCGTAGAGCCCGCGGTCCGCGAGCAGCTCGTTCCTCGTCATCATCGTCGATCCTTCCTTTTATCCGCGACGCTGCCGCGCTCCACGAGCTCGCCGGGAAAGAGCAGCCGCTCGGCCTGCGCCTCGGGATCCCGCATGCGCTCGAGCAGCCGCTCGGCCGCCGCCGCGCCCAGGAGCTGCCGGGGCTTGCGCACCGTGGTCAGCCCGGGCCGGCATTGCGCCGCGGCCGGTATGTCGTCCATGCCCACTATCGAGACATCGCGGCCGGGCTCGAGCCCGGCCGCCTTGAACGCGTCGAGGGCCGCGATCGCGAGGATGTCGTTCCCGCAGAAGATCGCGTCGGGCCGCTCGCGGAGCTCGAGGAAGCGGCGCACGAGCTCGCGCCCGCCCTCGGCCGAGAGCCGCACCGAGATCGCCAGCTCCGGATCCGCGGGCAGGCCCCGCTCGGAGACGAACTCGTCGTAGGCCCGGCGCCGCCGCGAGAGGACCCGCTCCGTGCCGTACTCGCTCGTCGCTATGGCGATGCGGCGATGGCCGCGCTCGTACAGGTACTCGAGGGCGAGGCGGGTGGCCTGGCGGGTGTCCGAGCCGACCGTGTCGATCTCGAGCTCCTCGGAGCGCTCGCCGATGAGGACGGTCGGCGAGCCGAGGCCCTTGATCGACTCCATGTCGCCGGTGACGCTGTTGAGCGCGAGGCCGTCGAAGCGGCCCGAGCGCGCGAGCTCGTAGTATCGGGCCTCGCGGGCCTCGCTCCAGTCAGTGTTGCCCACGACGACCGAGTAACCCTCGGCCTCGAGCCGGTCCTGGGCCGCCCGCGCCACCTCGGACCAGAAGGGATTCGCGATATCCGGCACCATGACCAGGACGAGGTAGGTCCGCTGGGTGCGGAGGGAGGCGGCCAGGGCGTTCCGCGCGTAGCCGAGCTCCTTGATGGCGGCGTTCACCGCCTCGAGGGCCTTCGGGCTCACCGACCCGCCCCGCTCGGAGACCACCCGCGAGACCGTACTCTTAGAGACGCCCGCGAGACGGGCGACCTCATGGATATTGACCTTCTGGCTTGCCATATTGGGAACGTTCCCAATACAGTGTAGCACCAGGCTTAAAAACTGGCAAGGGGAAAATGGGAACGTTCCCTATTTTTACAGGATGACAACCAAGGTAGCAGGGACAGAGCTCGGCTGCCGGAACTCGCTTCCTTCGAGGGACAGAGCTGGATCTACCTACCGCGGTCGGATTGCGGCGAGCTCTGTCCCCAAGAAAACCGAGCTCTGTCCCTCGAGCGCTTCGGGGCTCGCCAGCTCGGGACGAGGGATGGTATACCCGTTTTCGAGAAGGCGCGCCCGGCCTCCGGCGAGGCCCGGATCGCGCAAGGGAGAAGGGCTGCATGGGAAAGGCGGTGAGGACCATGGCCACGGCGCTCGCGATTACCCTCGGCATCCTCGTCGCCGCTCTCGCGACCCTCCTGGCGCTGAGCCCCGGCAAGCCGAGGCCGGTCCTCGACGCCGAGGGGAAGGTCGCGCCCGGCAGCCTCTCGGAGAAGCTCTTCATCGAGGTCGACGGGACGAGGCAGGGCATGTACATCCGGAGCCGCGACCCGCGCAATCCCGTCCTGCTCTACCTGCACGGCGGCATGCCCGACTACTTCCTCGAAGCCCGGTACCCGACGGGCCTCGAGGATATCTTCACCGTCGTCTGGTGGGAGCAGCGGGGCTCGGGCATCTCCTACGTGGCCCGCCCCGAGCCGGGCTCCCTGACCCTCGAGCAGCTCGTGGCCGATACCCTGACCCTGACCGATTACCTGCGCGGACGCTTCGGCCAGGAGCGGATCTACCTCATGGGCCACTCGGGCGGGACCTTCGTGGCCATCCACGCGGCCGCCCGGGCCCCCGAGAAGTACCGGGCCTATATCGGCGTCGCGCAGATCGCCGACCAGCTCGAGTCCGAGCTCAGGGCCTACGGCTACCTGGTCGCCGCCTACCGCGAGCGTGGCGACGAGCGGATGCTCCGCAAGCTCGAGGCGGTTCCCGTCACCCGCGAAGGGGGCCTGCCCAAGGGCTACAGCGCCCTGCTCCGGGACGTCGCGATGCACGAGCTCGGGGTGGGCACGATGCGCGGCATGCGTTCGATCCTCGGGGGCCTCGTCCTGCCCTCCCTCGCGTTCCGGGAATATACCCTCGCGGAGAAGTACCGCTTCTGGACTGCCAAGGCGAAGTCGGGGATCAGCGTCGTCTGGGGCGAGGTCCTGTCGGCAGACCTCGCGCGCGAGCTGCCGCGGCTCGAGCTTCCCGTCTACTTCTTCGAGGGCGCATACGACTACACCTGCGCCTACTCCGTGGCCCGGGAGTACTACGACCGGCTCGAGGCCCCGCTCAAGGGCTTCTACACCTTCCCCGACTCGGCCCACAGCCCGATCTTCGAGGAGCCTGAGCGCTCCCTCCGCATCCTCCGCGAGGACGTCCTCGGGGGCGCGAACGGGCTCTCGGACTGAAGCCTGGCCCCCGAGGCCGGGTTCGGGGGCGGCGGCCTAAAGGCTTCGCGTTCCCCGCGCGATCCCGCATTCCGCCCTTGACTCTCCCCTTGGGGGAGGGCCCAGCCTGGGGCCATCGGAGGTGCCGGGATGGGAGATGCGGTGCGGATCGAGGGCCTGCGCAAGGCCTACGGGGGCCTCGCGGCGGTCGACGGCGTCGAGCTGTCGGTCGCGCGGGGCGAGATCTTCGGCCTCCTCGGGCCGAACGGGGCGGGCAAGACCACGACGATCGAGTGCGCCCTCGGGACGAGGAAGCCCGACGCGGGGAAGGTCGAGCTCCTCGGCCTGGACCCGGTGCTGGACCGGAGGCGGCTCTTCGAGCGGGTCGGCGTGCAGTTCCAGGAGGCGGGCTACCAGGACAAGATCAGGGTCGGCGAGCTCTGCTCGCTGACGGCGGCCCTCTACCGGCGGCCGGCCGACTGGAGGGCCCTCCTCGAGCGCTTCGGCCTGGGCGGGAAGCGGCGGGCCCCCGTCTCGGCCCTCTCGGGAGGGCAGCGGCAGCGCCTGGCCATCGCCCTCGCCCTGATCCCGGGGCCCGAGCTCGTCTTCCTCGACGAGCTGACGACGGGCCTCGACCCGAAGGCCCGGCGCGAGGTCTGGGCCCTCGTGAAGGGACTCAAGGCCGAGGGGGTCACGGTCTTCCTGAGCTCCCACTATATGGACGAGGTCGAGTTCCTCTGCGACCGCATCGCCATCCTCAAGGGCGGGAAGATCGTCGCGCGGGGCAGCCCGGCCGAGCTGGTGGAGCGCGAGGGTACGAGGAACCTCGAGGAAGCCTTCCTCAGGTACATCGACAAGGACAGCGAGGAGGAGGCGGTATGATGAAAGCGTTTCGCGCGGTGCTCGCGACCGAGCTCGCCCTGGCGGCCCGTAATCCGGACATGCTCCTGTTCGGGATAGCCTTCCCGATCGGGCTCATGCTCCTCCTCGGCTTCGTATCGGTGCCCGAGGCGCTCCGCCTCGATTTCGGCGGCGTCGTCTGCTTCGGCGTCTGCGCGGCCGGCCTCATGGGCCTGCCCCTCACGATCTCGGACTACCGCCACCGCAAGGTCCTGAAGCGATTCCGCGTGACGCCCGCGAGCCCGGCCCTCCTCCTCGGCGCGCAGCTCATCGTGCAGTGCGCCTACGTCGCCATCTCCGCGGGGGCGGTCGCACTGATCGCCCTCGCCGGCTTCGGGGTGCGGATCGAGGGGGGAGCAGGCCGCTTCGTCGCGAGCTTCATTCTCGTGCAGGCCTCCATCTTCGGCATCGGCGCCCTGGTCGGAGCGCTGTCGCCCAACGCGAAGGTCTCGAACGCCGTGGCCTCTGCCCTCTATTTCCCCATGATCCTCCTCTCGGGCGCGACGATCCCCTTCGAGATCTTCCCCAGGGCCCTCCAGGCCGCGGCCCAGGTCCTGCCCGTCACCCAGGGGATCAGGCTGCTCAAGGGCGCGGTGCTCGGGACTCCGCTCTCCGAGCTCGCCGTCCCGGCCATCGTCCTTTCCGTCATCGCGGCGGCGGCGTATAGTATCGCCATCGCAAAGTTCAAGTGGGAATAGGCTAGCCAAGAAGAGAAGGCAAGGATCGCCACAGAGACGCATTGGAGAACCAGGGATGAAGATGACCGCGCTACAACACGGCCGCCGGCTCGCGCGACGTTTCTTCCCGCCCCTCAGCGCCTCTGTGGCTAATGCTTCGCATGCGACCTAAGGAGCCATCGTGTACCGCATCGGACAGTTCTCGAAGATCGGAAAGGTGACGGTGAAGGCCCTCCGCTTCTACGAGGATGAGGGGCTCATCCTCCCCGACCGGGTCGACGCCGCGACGGGCTACCGTTATTACGACTCGAGCCAGCTTCCGCGCCTTCACAAGATCCTCGCCCTCAGGCAGTGCGGCTTCTCGATCCAGGAGATCCGCCAGCTCCTCGTCGGCAAGAACCTCGCCTCCCTCTTCTCGGAGCGACGGGGCCGCATCGAGGAGGAGCTGCGCGAGCGGAGCTCCCAGCTCTCGTCCATCGAGGCCTATCTCGAATCCATACGGGAGGTCGGGGATCTGGGCTACCAGATCGTGGTGAAGAGCCTGCCGCGCTGCATGGTGTACTCCAAGCGCTTCGTCGCGGCGAGCTACGACAGCTATTTCGACATCGTCCCGAAGATCGGCGAGGAGTGCGCCGCGGCCAATCCGGGCCTCCGCTGCATCGAAGATCCGCCCTACTGCTTCATCGAGTACCACGACGGCGAATACAAGGAAACGGACATCGACGTCGAGCTCTGCGAGGCGGTCGAGCGCCGGGGGGTCTACACGCCGACGATCAAGTTCAAGGAGATCGCGGCCGTGCCCGAGGCTGCCTGCGTCCTGCACAAGGGGCCCTACTCGGAGCTGCGGGGCGCCTACGCGGCGGTCTTCAAGTGGATCGATGATAAGGGCTGCATCCCCTCGGGGAATCCCCGCGAGTCCTACATCGACGGGATCTGGAACCGGAGGGATCCCGGCGAGTGGCTGACCGAGGTCCAGGTGCCCATCGAGCGCCCGCGCAGGTAAGGCGACCGAGGCGGGCGACAGCGGCAAGGGAGGCGCGGGCGGCGGGCCCTCAGCTCTTCTTCCGATAGCTCAGGACGGCCCAGCCGTTGAAGAAGGCCGCGAATCCGAGCAGGGCGGCGAGGGGGACGAGAAGATCCCCGAGGCCGCTCCCCTTCAGGTAGACGAGGCGCATGACCGCCATGAAATAGCGCAGCGGGAAGAGGCGGCTCACTGCCTGGGCCCAATCCGGCATGCTCGCCACGGGCGTATAGAGCCCGCTCATGAGGACGAAGGTGATCACGAAGAAGAACATCATGAACATCGCCTGTTGGATCGTCTTCGCGTAATTCGATATGACGAGTCCGAAGCCCGAGAGGGCGAGGACGAAAACAGAGGCGAAGAGATAGATGACGAGGAAACTCCCCTCGGGCGCGAGGCCGTAGACGAGCCGGGCCACGCCGAAGCAGATCGTCAAGGCGATGAAGCCGATGACCCAATAGGGGATGAGCTTCGACAGGATGAAGGGCAATCGCCTCACCGGCGTCACGTTCATCTGCTCGATCGTGCCCGACTCCTTTTCCCCCACTATGTTCAGGGCCGGCAGGAAGCCGCAGAGCATGGCCAGCAGCATCACCATGAGGGCGGGGACCATGTAGACGGGATACTCGAGCCGCGGGTTGTAGCGGTATAGAGTGAGTATCGAGAAGGAGGGGGCCAAGTTCCCCGCGGGGGAGTTGCCGAGCTCGCTCCGCAGCTCGGAGGAAAAGTCCGAGACGAGGCTCCCCAGATAGGCGCTGCCGAGTCCGCCCTTGGCGCCGTTGACGCTGTTGGCCGAGATCATCAGCTCGACGGGCTCCCCCTCCACGAGCCTGCGCTCGAAGCCGGCGGGAATCTCGAGCACGATATCCGCCCTGTCGAGCTCGATCTCCTTCAAGGCCTTCGCGTAATCGCTCGAGAGCTCCTCCAGGCGAAAGAGCGTCGAGGCGGCGAGCTTGCGAGCGAGGCGCGACGAATAGGGGCTTCGGTCGCAGTCAACAATGCCGAGCGAGAGGTGCCGCACCTCGAAGTTCGCCGCGAGCGGAAAGACGAGGAGGGCCATGCAGGGGAAGAGCAGGATGAAGCGGGGAAGCATCTTGTTCCGCAGGATCTGCTTGAACTCTTTCTCGAGCAGGTATCTCAGCATGATCACTCCAGCCTCACCCTGAATTGTCTGAGGCTCGCCGCGAGGATGGCGATCGTCATCGCCGAAAGTATCGCGAGCTCCCTCGCGACCGAGTACGGGCCGAGCCCCTTTATCATGAGCTTCTTCACGGCCGCTATGTACCAACGCGCGGGGAGGGCCGCGGAGAGGGCGCGCAGGAAGAAGGGCATGTTCTCGATCGGGAACATCATGCCCGAGATGAGAAGGACGGGCAGCATGAGGGCCATGCCCGAGATCAGGAGGGCCGCGGCTTGGGACGATACCATCGACGAGATGAGGAGCCCGACCGACAGCGAGAGGAAGATGAACACGAACGACACGAGGACGAGGCCGAACAGGCTCCCCTCCACGGGCACGCCGAGCACGAACACAGAAAAAACGAGGATCGTCGCCAGGTTGAGGATCGAGAGCGCGAAATAGGGCACCGCCTTGGCGACGATGATCAGGAAGGGTTTCAAGGGAGACACGAGGAGTACCTCCATCGTACCCTTCTCCTTCTCGCGGGCTATCGATACCGAGGTCATCATCGCGCAAATGAGCATGAGCACCATGCCCATGACGCCCGGAACGAAGTTGTACGCGCCCTTGAGCTCAGGGTTGTACAGGAGCCGCACCTGGGTATCGATGAGGCGCGCGCGGGCGGCGGCAGGGCCCGCCGACCTCGCCAGCTCGCCTTGGTAGGCGGCGATGACGCCCTTCGCGTAGGAGACGAGGGTCGTGGCGGTGTTCGGGTCGGAGCCGTCGGCCTCGAGGAGGACCTGCGCCTCGCCGCCCCGCGCGTATTTCTCCGCGAAGCGATCGGGGAAAAGGACTACGAGGCCCACCTCGCCGCCCTTGAAGGCCGCCTCCGCCTCGTCGGGGCTCGCGAGGAGGCGGTCGACCTCGAAGTACTCGCTCGCGCTCAGCCGCTCGACGATATTCCGCGTCATGACATCGTCGGAGGGATCGTAGATCGCGACCTTCGTGTTCCTCACCTCGGTGGTGATCGCGTAGCCGAAGAGGAGGAGCATGATGACAGGCAGGGCGAGGAGGATGAGCATCGTCCAGCGGTCCCGGACGATGTGGCGGAATTCCTTCTTCACGAAGGCGACGAACTGCGTCATCTCATTCCCCTCCCCGCTTCGCCCCGCGGGCGATCAGGCGGAAGACCTCGTCCATGCTCGCGGCGCCGAGGCTCCGCTTGAGCTCGGCCGGCTCGTCGAGGGCGGCTATCCGGCCGTCGACCATGATGGACACGCGATCGCAGTACTCGGCCTCGTCCATGTAGTGCGTGGTCACGAACACCGTGATGCCGCGCTCCGCGGCCTGGTAGATCAGCTCCCAGAAGCGCCGCCTGGTAGCCGGGTCGACCCCGCCGGTCGGCTCGTCGAGGAAGACGATCCTGGGCTCGTGCACGATGGCGACCGAGAAGGCGAGCTTTTGCTTCCATCCGAGGGGGAGATCCCTCACGAAGGTCTCCCGCTCCTCCCCGAAGCCGAGGCCGGCGAGGAGCCCGTCGGTCTTCCCCGCGATGAGGCGGTCGGGAAGGCCGTAAATCCCCGCGTAGAGCCTGATGTTCTCCCTGACGGTGAGATCGTCGTAGAGCGCGAATTTCTGGCTCATGTACCCGATGCTCGCCTTCACCTTTTCCGATTGCCGGCCTATGTCGAGGCCCGCCACCCAGCCGAAGCCCGAGCTCGGCTTCGAGAGCCCGCAGAGCATGCGCATGGCGGTAGTCTTGCCGGCTCCGTTCGCCCCGAGGAAGCCGAAGATCTCCCCCTCCTCGACCGAAAAGCTTATGCGATCCACCGCGACGAAGTCGCCGAAGGACTTCGTCAAGGACTGGGCCTCGATGGCCTTCATCGCCCCTCCCCGGCCCCGGCGAGATCCATGAAGCAATCCTCGATCCCGGGCTCGATGCGCCCGATCTCGATCGACTCGTGCCCCCTCGAGGCGAGGTAACGCTCCAACTCCGCCGGGCCCAGCGAGCCATCCGTGGCGACGTGATGCGAGTCGCCGAAGGCGAAGCAGGACAGGACCCCGGCCTTGTCCCTGAGGTCCCCGAGGAGGCCCGACATGCGGCTCGCGCGGACGGCCCAGAGCGCGTGCGGGTACTTGGCCACGATGCCGGCGGGCCGATCGACGTCGAGGAAGCTCCCTCCCTGCATCAGGGCGATCCGGTCGCAGAGCCCAGCCTCGTCCATGTAGGGTGTCGAGACGAGGATCGTGATGCCCTGCCCGTTCAGCCTCCCGAGCATGTCCCAGAATTCCTTGCGCGACACGGGATCGACACCAGTGGTGGGCTCGTCGAGGAGGAGGAGCTCCGGCTTGTGGATCAGCGCGCAGCAGAGGGCGAGTTTCTGCTTCATACCCCCCGAGAGCGCGCCCGCCCTCCGCTTCTTGAAGGGCTCGAGCTGGCGATAGATGTCGGCGACGAGGGCGTAGTTCGCCTCGATCGTGGCGCCGAACACCGTCGCGAAGAACTCGAGGTTCTCCTCGACCGTGAGATCTTGGTAGAGAGAGAAGCGCCCGGGCATGTAGCCGAGCCTGCGCCTAAGGGCGGCGTAGTCCCTCGCGACGTCGAGTCCGTCGATCGTCGCGCTGCCCGAGTCCGCGAGGAGGAGGGTCGCCAGCACCCGGAAGAGCGTGGTCTTCCCCGCCCCGTCCGGGCCGATGATTCCGAACAGCTCGCCTCGCCCGACCTCGAAGCCGATGCCGCGCAAGGCATCGGTCTCGCCGTAGCGCCGCCTCAATTCCCGCGCGACGACCACGTCTATTCCCCGAGCACGGCTTTGCCGTACATCCCGATCTTGAGGTAGCCGTCGTTCTCGACCGCCACCTTCATCGCGTAGACGAGGCTCGCCCTCTCGTCCCTGGTCTGGGCGGTCTTGGGGGTGAACTCGGCGGCGCTCGCTATCCAGGCGACCCTGCCCGAGTATTCCCTCCTGTCCCTCTCGCCGAAATCGACGACGACCCTGAGCTCCTGCCCGAGCTTGACCCCCGAGAGGAGGCCGGCGTCGAGGTAGGCCCTGAGCAGCATGCTGCGCATGTCGGCTATCTTGAAGAGGGCCTTGCCCTGGGCCGCGTATTCCCCCGCCTGCGCGTACTTCACGAGAACGGTGCCCTCGATGGGGCTCGTTATCGAGCACTTGGCGATTTGGTCCTCGAGCTGGGCGACCTGGAGGCCGAGGGAGGCGCTCTCGCCGCTCACGCCGGCGTTGGCGTTCACGAGCGCGGTGAGCTGCGCCGCCTCCCGCTTCTCGAGCGCTGCGAGCTGCGCCTCTATGTCGTCGAGCTGCTTCTGGTTGGCCGCGTTCGCCCTGACGAGGTTCTGCGCGCGCTGCCGCTCCTTCTTCGCCGTGTCGATCTCCTGCCGTATGGCGGCGAGTTGGCGATCGACGTCGCTCCGCCGGCTCTCGACCGCGGACCTGCTCGCGAGGAGCTGATCCCTGCGCAGTCTCAACTGCAGGTCGTCGATGGCCCCGACGACCTGCCCGGCCTCGAGCGTCTGCCCCTCGGCCGCCTCGAAGGACAGGATCCTTCCGCTCGCCTCAGCGGCCACGATGACCTCGGTTGCCTCGAAGCTGCCCTGGGCCGAGGGGACAACCTCTCCCTTGCCGCAGGACATGAACGCCAAGGGCAGGGCCAAGATGGCCGCGAGCCCGCGTGGTTTTCCCATTTCCTTGTCTCCTCCGCTGCCGCTACTCGTTGAGCGCGAACTTGAGCGCGTAGATCGCCTGGACGAGCTGCAACTCGTGCAGCGAGGTGGCGCGACGCGACAAATCCTCGGCGTCGATCGCATTGAGCAGGTCGTCCGCCGTTGCCGATCCATTCTCGTACCTGCCTTCGGTCGACCTCGTCATGCCTGCGCGGAGCTCGATGATTTCCCGGTCGAAAGCGAGGAGCTCGCGCAACTTGGCTATATCGTTCCTGAGTCCCGCGACCCGGATGTCGCTGTCGAGCACGAAGGCGTCCCTGCGCGCCTCGATGGAGCGTCTCTTGTCGTCGATCTTGCCGAGCTCGTCATTCCTGTCCAGGAGACCGTTAGCGCTCCAGCTCAGCCTGACGCCGCCAACCCAGTAGGGCGCGAGATCGTCGTCGAGCATGTTGAGGCCGGGTCGGCCGTAGCCGACCTGCAGGAAGGCGCCGAGCTTCGGGAACTTGGAGACGCGGACGGCATCCTCCTGCGCGTCGCACTGCGCTACCTGCGCGTCGAGGAGTCCGAGCTCCGGTCGCCTATTGACCACTTCGAGCGGCTCGAGCGTCGCGGGGTCCGGCATATCGAAGACGGAGTCGCGGGGGATGGCCTCGCCCAGGAGCAGCGCGAGCGCCTCCCGAGACGTTTTCTCCGCGATCTCGAGCTCCACGGAGCGCTGCCGCGCCTTCAAAAGCTCGACGCGCAGGGCGTCAAGGTCGCTCGGGCTCGCGACGCCGTTTGCCAGGCAGGCCTCCACCCGGCGACGGTTCGACTCGAGCTCGCCGATGAGCAGCTCGTCCTGCTTGAGCTGCTCCCTGGCGGAGAGCAAGCCGAAAAAAAGCTGATCGACCCGAGCATCCAGGGTGTAGAGGTCGACGTCGAGCTGTCGGCGATCGACCCTCGAAGCGGCGTCGATGCCCAGGACCCGCGTCGCGATCGCCCCTCCATCCCAGATGGTCTGGTCGAATTCCGCGAGCGCGAGGTAGTGATCCTTGCTCATTGACGACAGGCCGGGCATGGAGATCGGCAGGGAGGTGACGTCGGATTGGCCGCTCGCCTTGCCGCTGAGCGAGAGTCGGGGAAGGAATCCTCTCCTGGCCATCGCGCGATCGATGGCCTCGCCCGCGTCGATGAGGGCGTATTGCCTCGAAAGCGGGTGGCGTTCCCTCGCCTTCGCCCTGCAGGACTCGAGGTCGAACCGACCCTGGGCACCCGCGAGGCCGAGGCCCGACAGCAGCAGGGCGACGAGCGCGGTCACGCGCCTCATCTTGAGCCGTCCTCGCCCTCGGGCCGAGCCCCGTCGGGCCTGAGGCCCCGAAGGAGCATCTCGACGATCTCGCGCTTCCTCGCTTCGACGAGCCTCTCGTAGTCGTCTTGTGAAAGATCGAGCGCAGCCTTCAGGATCGGCCCGCCCAAGAAGACCGCGACGTTCAGGGAGACGGCGTCGAAGAGAAGGTCGAAGACGCTCATCGGCCGGACGCGCCCCTCGGCGATCTCGGCCTTCAGCGCAGTTTCCAGCCGCTCATAGGTCTTCGATACCCGCCCCCCGAGCCGCAGCTTCAGGGAATCGATACGGCTCGGGTTGGTGACGAGCTCGTTGATGACGAGGAACGGCAACCGCGGATTGGCGCGGAGCAGCTCGAAATGGGCCTCGACGAGGCTCCTGAGCATCGCTTCGAAGGAAGCGCCCGCAGCCCCGCCGGAGTCAAGGTCGGAAAAAAGGAGTTCAGCCTTCCTCGCGAAGATGGTCTCGAAGAGCTTATCCTTGGTACGGAAATAATAGTGGATGAGGGCCTGGTTGCAGCCCACCTCCTTCGCGATGTCGGTCGTCGACGTAAGCGCGAGGCCTCGTTCCAGGAATAGCCTTTCGGCTGCCAGGAGAATCGCTTGTTCCATACCGGATTGGGGCGTATCCACCATCTTAACAGTCCTATTTAATAAGTCTATTATAACTATTCTGATTTGGTTTTCTTTGGTCAAGTGCCAAAGCCAGCCCGTCGTTGACCTTTCCCGCCTCCCCGTCGGATAGTGTCCCCATGCATCGCGACCTCACGAAGGGATCGATCCTCGGCAACCTCCTCGCCCTGTCGGTGCCGACGATGTTCGGCATGCTCGGCCAGACCCTCTACGACGTGGTGGACCTCATCTGGATGGGCCGGATCTCCGCCGAGGCCGTCGCGGGGGTCTCCCTCTTCAGCTCAATCTTCTGGCTCGTCGAGGTCCTCAACGAGGTCATCGGCACCTCCTCGGTGGCCCTCATCACCCAGAGCTACGGCGCGGGCGACAAGGCGAGGACCGAGCGGATCATCGAGCAGACCATCGCCTTCAAGGCCCTCGTGGCGGTCGTCGCGGCGATACTCCTGTATTTCTTCCTCGAGCCCCTCCTCCGCGTCTTCACGCAGGACCCCGCGGTGATCAGGGCGGCCCTGGAGTACGGCCGCGTGCGGGTCTTCTTCCTCCCGGTCTTCTTCGCCTCCTACTCCTGCTTCACCGCCCTGCGCTGCACCGGAGACGCGAAGAGCCAGATGTGGATCATGCTCCTCGTCTCCCTCCTGAACGCCGTGCTCGACCCCCTATTCATGTTCGCGGAGATCCCCTACTTCGGCGGCCGCGGGATCGGGCTCGGGCCCTACGGGGCGGGGCTCGCCACCGTGATCGCGATCTGCGTCGCCTTCGCGATCGGCTTCGCCCTCCTCGCCAGCGGCCGCACCCGGGTGCGCCTGAGCCCCCGCGGGCTCTTCAGCCTCGACGCCGCGATCGACCGCAAGCTCCTCACGATAGGCCTTCCCTCGGGCGGGGAGATGCTCGCGCGCCAGCTCGCGGGCCTGGTCACGACCAAGTTCGTCGCCGCCTACGGCACCGCGGCCCTGGCTGCCCTGGGCATCGGCAACCGCCTCGGGGGGCTCGTGTTCATGCCCCTCTTCGGCCTCATGTCCGGGGGCGGCACCATCGTGGGCCAGAACCTCGGCGCGGAGAAGGTGGAGCGGGCCGAGCGCACCGCGAAGGCCGCCTCCCTCCTCGGGGGCTCCATCGTCACGGCCGCCATGCTCCTCGCCTTCGCCTTCCCCCGGCCCGTCATGGCCCTCTTCGTCGACGCGCCCGAGACCATAGAGCTGGGCGTGCCCATGATCCGCATCCTCGGCCTCTCCTTCGCCGCCGTCAGCTTCTCGATAGCCCTCGGCTGCGCCTTCTCCGGCTCGGGCTACAACAAGCCCTTCCTCGTCTCCTCCCTGGCCGGCCGCTGGGGAGCCCAGGTGCCCTTCCTCGCCGCCTCGGCCTACCTCCTCCCCCTCGCCGGGATCGAGCTCGGGATCCTCGGCGTCTGGGCCAGCTTCCTCGTCTCGGACCTGATCGAGGCCCTGGTCCTCGCGGCCTACTACCGCAGGGGGACCTGGAAGGCCGTGCGGGTCTAGGCTTGGCTAGGGGAGCGGTCCCGGCGCGCCGCCTCCCGCGAGCCTGACCCGAGGCTCGAGCGCCTCGCCCCCGGGCGACGCGGCCTCGACGACGATGAGGGCTTCCCCCTCGCGCAGCTCGAGGCCCTCGGCGACGGCGCGCTCGAGGGACTCGAAGAGTCCTAGCCGGCGCGTTGGGCGATCGATTTCGGAGGTTGGACGCGATATGGCGAAGCGCAACCTTCCCTCGAAACGGATGGCCTGTAGCCGCAGGTATCGCTCGGCAAAATCGAGCTCCTCGCGCAGCGGCGCCTCGTCCCCGCGGCCCTCGGCGTAGTAGAATATCCTGCTCAGCTCCCCGAGGGCGATCTCGAGCGTCTCCGGGACGTGACGGCCCCCGCCTCGGCCCTCGCCCGCGCGGGCGAGGGCGCAGAGCGCCACCAGGACGCCGCTCGCGAAGCGGGAGCGGAGCAAGCCGCAGTCGTTCGGCGCCGGGCCATCCGCCGCGGCGCCGGGCATCGTGACGCATCCCATGGGACCAATGCTACCCGCCGCCGGCCGCCGCCGCATTGCCCGGGCGGCCATACTAGAGGATAATCCGGCCATGCGGCTCGAGGTGCCCCCCTCCCCCTTCTACCGGGGCAGGGCCTTCTACGGCGATCCCGAAGTCCCGATCGCCGTCGTCCACATCGAGGGAGGGCCGGCCTTCCCCCCGCACGGCCACGATTTCTACGAGCTGGTCCTCGTCCGCTCGGGCGAAGGCCTGTACGAGTCGGGAGGCGCCGAGCGCCGGATCCGGGCGGGCGACGCCCTCTTCCTGCCGGTCCGCGCGCGGCACTCCTACGCGCGCTCGCCTTCCCTCGCCTACGTGAACCTGCTCTTCGATCCCGCCCTCCTCCTCGAGGAGCCGCTGGCGCCCGGCCTCGAGCTGCTGGACCTCGCGCCCGAACGCGGCGCCGCCCGCCTGCGCCTGCCCCCCCTCGCGCTCCGCGAGGCCCTCGCCTTGGCCAACCGCGTCGATCAGGAGCTCCTCAGGCGGGACTCGGGATACGGGCTCATGGCGAAGGCGCTGCTCGCCCAGCTGTGGACCCTGCTCTGCCGCGAGCGGGAATGGGAAGGCTCGGCCGGCGAGTCCGCGGAAGCCAGGGCGCGAAGGGTAGCGGAGCGCATAACGCGCGAGCCCTCCGCGGAACGCTCCTCGGCCGACATGGCGGAGGAAGCGGGGACGAGCGAGCGGAACTTCAGGCGGGCGTTCAAGCGGGCGACCGGCGAGGCGCCGCTTGCCTTCGCGCGGCGGGTCAGGATCGAGGAGGCGAAGGCTCTCCTGTCCGGATCGGACAAGACCGTCACGCAGATCGCCTCGCTCGTCGGCTTCGGGGATCCCGCCTATTTCGCGCGCGCCTTCAAGCGGGCCACGGGACTCGCCCCGTCGGCCTTCCGCCGCCGTGCCTAACCCCTTCGCGGAACTCATCGACTCGGGGAGGATCGCCGACGAGGCGGCCCTCAAGCGGGCCTTCCGCGCGGCGGCCAAGCGCATCCATCCCGACATGCTCGTCGGGGCCGACGTGGCCTCACGGCCCGGCGCGGCCGACGGGGCCGGGCCGGCCAGCGATGCGGACGCGTTGCGCGACGCCGAGTCGGCCGCCCGGGCCTTCATCGCCCTGCGCGCCGACTACGAGGCGGCCCTCGGCTACCTCGCGGCGCGGCGCGGCCGGGCGTCGGGAGCGCGAGGCGGCGAGGCGGCCGGGCGGGGCGGCGCCGCGCCGGGGTCGATCCGTCCCCTGGCCTTCTCCCGCGAACGCTTCTACCCGGCCCTCGAGGAGCTCGTGGGCCGGGGCTTCCCGCGCCGCCCGCGGGCCGCCTATCCCCGCGCCGCCTACGACGCCTCCCGCGAGCGCCTGCTCTCCTACCTCGCGGGCCGGGACGAGGTCTACCCCGAGGAGGGCTCCCTCGCGGCCTTCCTCGCCTTCGAGGCCGGCTACGCCTCCCTGGCCCGGCCCGGCTCGGGCTGGCTCTCGGTCGAGAACGATCCCGCCCGCTCGATCTATTTCCTGCTCTCCGACGTCCTGCTCTTCCACGAGAACGGCTTCCCCCATCTCGCGGCCTTCGCGCGCAACGTGCTGCCGGTCACCGAGTCCCTCCTCCGCGAGCGGGGCGAGACGCGGCCCCTAGCCTTCCTCGGCCTCCTCGTGGCCGACCTCGACGCGGGGCCGGCCTGCGAGGACTGAGGCCGGGGGATACCTAGCTCACTCCCGCGGCGGCGAAGCGTCCGGACAGGTACTTCCTGATCATCCGGACGAGGATCTCGGGCTCCTCCTCGAAGGCCGCGTGGTCGGCGAAGGGCAGGTTGAGGATCATGGCCTTTTTATTCAGCGTCCGAAGCCGGGCCAGGCTTTCCAGGCTCGTCAAGCGGTCCTCCTCTCCCCGTATCGCGAGGAAGGGCAGGGAGATGCGCTTGACCGAGGCGCCCGGATGCCCGGTCGGGCCGAGGTCGCGCCACATGGCGAGCACCCGCTCGGCGAAGGCGGGCCAGTCGGCCCCCGGCTGGAGCTCCTCGTAGCGCCTGACGCTTTCCGGGAAGAGCCGCTTCCAGAGCTTGGGCGTCATGCCCTTCAGCATGCCGTAGACCCTGTCCTCCTCCGAGAGCTCCCAGCTCGAGCCGATGGTGACCAGGCCGCGGAGCCCCGCGGGCCTCGCGGCCGCGTGGCGGTAGGCGGCGATCCCGCCGTCGCTGAAGCCCAGGATGGCGTAGGACTCCAGCCCGAGCCGGGCGATCAGGGCCTCCAGGTCCCCGCGAAGCCGCGCGTAGCTCAGCGCGGCCTCGCCGAGCGTGGAGCGGCCGTGGCCCCGGCTGTCGACGCCGACGAGGCGGTAGTCGCGCGACAGCTCGCCGCAGATCGGGCCGAAGTCCTCGATGCTGCCGAAGCCCCCGTGGAGCATCAAAAGGACGGGCGCGTCCCTCGGCCCCAGGCACTCGACGTAGAGCTCGGCGTCCCCGCAGCCGAGCAGCTCGCCGCCCTCGTGGCTGAATCCGCTTATTCGCTTCATAGGGCGATGCTACGACGCCGCCGCGACAGCCCACTGTCGTAATTCGGCAGCTACTCGTACTTTTTCGCCACGCCCGCAGCGAGGGACTTGAGCCGCTCGCGGACGCGGGCCGGCTCGAGGACTTCGATCGAGTCCCCGTAGGACAGGAGGTAGCGGTACAGGCTCTCCTCCTCCGGCCGCCGGCAGCGCGCTAGGATCGAGCCGTCGGCTCGGTACTCCAACTCGCCCTCGGGGTGCCGCTCCTCGAGGAAGGCCCTCGCCGAGGGCTCGGCCACGAAGACGAGCTCGACCAGCCGATCGTTCCGGAAGTCGGGGCGCTCGGCGATGAACTCGCGGTAGCCGAGGGGTCGCCGGGAGAAGGCGGCGTCGCGGATCGCGAGCTCCCGCATGCGGCTGACCCTGAACAGGCGGTAATCCGAGCGCAGGCGGCAATAGGCGAAGAGGTACCAGGCGCCCCATTGGAGGATCAGGGTCATGGGCTCGAGCTCGCGGGAGACCTCCCCCTCACGGTGGCTCGTGTAGCGGCAGGAGACCAGGCGCCGGAGGCGGATGGCCCGCTCCAGGACGCGGAGCCGCTCCTCGAGGGCGGAGTCCTTGGCCGAGGCGGAGAAGTCCAGGATCAGCGAGCGGTCGAGCTCGTCGGCCCGCTCCCGCAGGCCCCGGGGCAGGAAGCTGTAGACCTTCTCGAGGGCCCCGAGGAAGCGCTGGTCGGCGAAGGTCCCCTGGACCCCCTTCAGCGCGGTCAGGAGGCCGAGGAAATCCTCGTCGCTCGCGAGCCGGTTGCCCAGCTTGTACTCGGGCATGATGCCGTATCCCCCGGCCATCCCCGCCTGGGCGTAGACGGGTATGCCGGCGAGGTTGAGCGCCTCCATGTCCCGCTGGATGGTCCGGACCGTCACCGAGAAGCGCCTGGCAAGCTCGCTCGCCGGGACGAGGTCACGCTCGAGGAGGATGACGACGATGGAGATGAGCCGGTCGATCCTCATCGGCCCTCCCCGCGGGCTCGGCCCGCCAGGGCCGGCCCGAGCCCCATATCCCCGATCAGCATTCCAATAAAGCCGCACAACGCGTCTCGCTCCCGGGCGCCCGCGGGCAGCTTCCCTCCCCGGGCCGGCCCGGGGGCGGGGGCGCGGAAGCGGGCGAAGCCGAGCTCGGCCACGGCCCGGGCCGCCTCGACCCCCGAGGCGTGGTACTCGAGGATCGAGGCGAGGAGGGCGAGGGTCTCGTCGAAAGCCTCGCCCCCGCCCGAGGCCCTGAGGTCGAGCATGGCGGCCTCGAATGCGTCGAAGAGCGCGGGGCAGGCGGGTTCCCAGGCGCGCAGCCGCGCGCGGAAGAGGTAGCGCTCGCGCTCGTAGCGCGCGCGCTCCTTCTCGTGCCGCGGCCGCTTCGGGAAACCCCGGGCCAGGAGCCGCGCGAGCTCGGCGTAGAGGGCCCGCCGGTCGTGGCCCGGCGCCTCGCCCAGGTCCGAGGCCGGCCCGCCGTAGCGCAGGCCCAGGAAGCCGCGGAGCGCTTCCTCGTACTCGGCGCGGAGGGCGGAGAACTCCCCGCCCGAGGCACCCGGCCCGGCCAGGTCGGGATGCGTGGTCTTGGCCAGGGCCTTGAACTCGGACTTGAGCGCCTCGACCGTATCGATCTCGCCTGCTCTGATCCGCCTCGCGAAGCGGTTGGGCACGGCCGCCTCAGATCCCCTTGAGGAGCCAGGCGGGGAGGAGGATCCCTATGGCGAAGCCGTAGAGGGCGTCGAACCAGACGATGCTCAGGAGGTTGGCGAGGTAGATCAGGCCGACGACGGGATACGCGGCGTAGGCGGCCTTGTTCCTGGCGGCCGCGGCCTTCTTGGCCTGTTCCCAGAGGTTGGCCGCGTCGCCCGTGGAGGGGAAGGCGTGCATGCCGATCGAGACCCCGAGCCAGAGGAGGGCCAGGGAGGGGAAGTTCGAGGCGCCGAACATGCGCAGGGGTATCGAGGCGGGGAAGCAGATGAGCATGCACAGGAGGCTGTTCACGATGAAGGGCCCGACCGAGATCAGGAAGGAGTCGCCGAAGCGCTCCACCGGCCCGTGGAGGACGTAGCCGGCGGTCTTCATGTCGAACTGGAAGAACTTGACCTCGAGGACGGGCACGCGCCGCAGGCGGCAGAACAGGAGATGGGCGAGCTCGTGGATGATGACGCCGGGGAAGGTGGCGATCGAAATAAGGAAACCGGGGATCGGGATCATGGCATCTTCTCCTCGGGGTGGCGGAGGTAGTAGTCCTCGGGGCTCAGGATCTCCTTGGTCTCGAGGCGGAAGCGGGTTCGCCTGACGTAGGCCTCGACCGCGGCCCGGTTCTCGTCGCCGGCGGCGGCGAGGGCCTTGGCCATGAGGAGCTCGGCCTCGGCGCGGCGCTCGGCCTCGCCGTAGGCGGCCCAGAGGCAGGCGGCGGCCGAGGCCAGGGCGAGGTCGTTCATCGGGTCGGGGCCCCCGTCCTTCGCGATGGCGGCGTTCAGCTCATAGAACTTCCGCCAGTCGCCCTCGTCGAAGGCTATCGAGGACTCGACGCGGCGGGCCTGCTCCCGCGCCTCGGCGTCCTCGGGCTCGAGGGCGAGGTAGGCCTGGTAGCGGGCCAGGGCCTCGCGGAGCTCGCCCTCCGAGGCGGCGGCGTAGGCGCCCAGGATAGCGGCCCCGGCCGCCAGGTCCGGATCGCCCGGCAGGGCGCGGGAAGCCGCGTCCATGCTGGCCGAGGCTTGGGCTATATCGCCGCGCTTCATGGCCGCCACGGCCCGCTTCGAGCCGGCGAAGGCCCGGTAGTAGGGCAGGTTGAGGAGGCTGCAGGCGACGAGGACGGCGGCGACGGCGGCGAGGAAGCCGAGGACCCAGCGCGGCAGGGGGGCGCGGTAGAGCCGCTCCCCGCAGGCCGGGCAGGCCGGGACCCCCAGCTGGAGGGGCAGCTCCGCCTCGCCCGCGTCGGCGCCGCAGAAGGCGCAGACGCTCGGGTCGCGGAGGGCGGCGAACTCCTCGTCCGAGGACTCGGGCTGGGCGCGCAGCTCGTCCGCGCAGTTCCCGCAGTAGTCGGCCCCGCGGAAGGCGTAGGACCCGTTCCGCGGCGCCGCGGCGCCGCATCGGGCGCAGGTTATGGAGCGCATGACGAGACTATAGCACGCGGCCCCCCCGGCTTTCTCGGGGAGGCCGCGGATCGAGGGGCCGCGATCGGGCCTCGGCTCAGCGGATAGTGGTCTCCCAGGTCGCCCTGATCGAGAGGCCGGCCGAGGGTCCCGAGAGGGAGGCGCCCCGGTAATCCTCGAGCCCGGGCGAGAGATCCCAGGCGGCCCAGGCCCGGGCAGCCCAGCGGCCGCCGAGGGGGAGCTCGGCCCCGAGGACGAAGGAGCAGTCGATGGAGCTCTCGAGGTCGGTCAGGTCGCCCTGGCCGGACTCGGGGACCCGGCCGATCCCCGCCCGGCCCAGGCCCAGACGGGCGAAGGGTGCCAGGGGGAGGCCGAGCTCGGGCTTGTAGCCCAGGCTGGCGCCCCAGCGGGCCGCCCCCTCCTGCACGAGGTCGGGGCTCCCGAAGCGGAGGGGCAGGGCGCGGAGGTAGGCGCCCAGCTCGAAGTCGCCGAGGAGGAGGCCCCAGTCGAAGGCGGCGAGGGGATGGAGCTCCCCTCCGGCGAAGGAGGCCCCGGCGCCCGCCTCGGCGTAGGAGCGCCAGCGGAGGCCCCCGGCCTCGGCGCTCTCCGCCGCGGACGGGGACGGGGCGATGAGGGCGAGCGAGGCCAGGGCCAGGAGGACGACCGCCTTGGCGGCGGCCGGGGCCTGGCCCGAGGCCCTGCGCGAGGCCGTTTCGGGCAGGTCGCGGGAAGCGATGCGGGGCGCGCGGCGCCCGAGCTTGGGGAAGAACATACCGGTACTCTCCTTATAGTCGATCCACTCGCCGCCGAAGCGCTCGGCCATCTCGGCCTCCTCGCGGCGCGCGAGCTTGAAATACAGGACGCAGATCAGGGGGAAGAGGAGGAGCATGGGGAGGTTGGCCCACTCGAGGAGGAGGCCCAGGCTCAGGACGAGGAAGCCCGCGTACTGGGGGTGGCGGATCTTCGCGTAGGGGCCCTCGCGCACGAGCCTCCCCCCTCCCTCCTCGGCGCTCCAGTAGTCGCGGTGGATCCTCCTCCAGCCCGCCGCGACCAGGGCCCCGCCTGCGAGGGTGCAGGCGAGGCAGGCGTAGGTGCCCGCGAAGCCGACGAGGGAGACGAGGCTGTGGCCCCAGAGGAAGCCCTCGGGCAGGCTCGCGCCGAAGGCCCAGAGGACAAAGTAGAGCGAGAGGGGGATGCCGAACATCTCCAGGGCGTAGGCCACGACGAAGGCCAGGAAGGCTCCCGCCGGCTTGCGCTGGGCCTTGCGGTAATACGGCAGGAAAAGGAGGAAGGCGGCGTAGAAGGCCGCCCAGAGGGCGACCGCCCACCAGTTCCCGAAATGGCTCCACACATCTTCCCGCATGAAGGACCCCCCTCCTCGAAGCTGGCCTTCGGGCCCCCTCGATCGGGGCGCCCGGGCCGAGGCGGCCTTCCGTCGGCCCGCCATGGCGAGGAATCTAGCGGGATAGAGGGCCTCGATCGATACGAAGAAGGTCGTGCTTCGGGCCGCCTCGGCCTACGATCTTCGTCGTAGGGAGGGCCGTAGGGGGGCTATTCGTCGGGGAAGGGAGGGCGAAGGGGGCCTTCGGCCCCGCCTCAGCGCCGGGAAAGGATGTTGAGCAGCTCGACCCGGCTGCGGGCGCCGGCCTTGCGGTAGAGGTTGTAGATATGGGTCCGGACCGTGGCGGGGGAGATGCCCAGCTCGGCGGCGATCTCCTTGTTCGACAGGCCCCGGCCGATGAGCTCGGCCATGGCCTGCTCCCGCTCGGTCAGGCCGAGCGCCGAGGCCGCCTCGGCCGTGGGGGGGGCGAAGGCGGGGCTCCGGTCCCGCGAGAGGGAGGCGGCGAGGGAGGCGCAGGAGACGGCGTTCATGCCGAGGTAGAAGAGGAAGTCGAGGGAGAGGGGCTTGTAGGGCCAGGAGCCCGAGGCGGCGAGGAGGGCCTCGGCGACGGTGAGGGGGACGAAGGCCAGGCAGCAGAGGCCCAGGCCCCGCGCGAGGAGGCGGACCGAGGGAGGCTCGTCCCCGAGCCGGGCCAGGAGGAAGGCCAGGCCCGCCATGGCCACGGCGCCCCCGGTGAGGAGGTAGCCGAAGGAGCCGAGGCTGTCCGGCGGGATGGGCGCCTCGCGGAAGAGGGCGTCGGCGGCGAGGAAGAGGTAGGCGGCGGGGACCAGGACGTTGGCCAGGGCGAGGGAGCGGGCCGCTGCGCGGAGGGCCCGGAAGGCCCCCGAGCCGGGCTCGAGGCGGCCGAGGGAGAGGAAGACGAAGAGGTAGATCGAGGCCTGGAGGACGAGGGAGGCGATGCCCAAGGGGGTCATCACCGTCCCGCCCCCGGGCCCCTCGTAGGAGGCGACGTTGCGGAGGTAGAAGGCGGCCAGGGTCAACGCGAGCCCCGCGAGGAGGGAGGCCTCGACGGCGGCGATCAGCGCGACCAGGGGGCGCCGCGTGCGCGCGTAGAGGAAGGCCAGGCTCGCCAGGCCGGCGAAGCCCGTGGCGGCCAAGGCGGCGTAGGCGGCGAGGATGAGGTGGCGCACCTTAGGAGCCCTCCGGGGCTCCGGCCGCGGCCCCGGCGGCCTCGATCGCCGCCTCGAGGAGGGCGCGGAGCCGGGGCTCGCGGACCGTCCTCCGGGCGCTCTCGTAGAACTCGAGCATGCCCGGCTGGCCCTCGGCGCCGTGCAGCGCGGCCTGGAGCCCCATCTCGAGGCGGTCGAGCTCGCGGACGAAGCGGGCCTCGGGGCTCGCGCACTCCTCGAACTCCTCCCACAGGCCGAGGAACCACTCGGCGTCGGGATGGCCCTCGAGGGCGCGCAGGATCGAGGCCCGCTCGAGCTCCCGCTTCTCCTCCTTCGAGATCCCGTCCACCGGCGTGATGTCCCCGGCGTAGGACTCCCCGAGCTCGTGCACGAGGGCCATGAGGGCCGCCCGGGCCCCGTCGATCCCGCCCGCCGAGCCCTGCCCCGCCACGAGGAGGGCGAGGAGGGCGGTGCCGAAGGAGTGCTCGGCCACGGACTCGCAGAGCTCGGCGGGCACTCCCCGCTTGAGCCAGCCCTGGCGGTAGAGCCGCTTCAGGCGCATGAGGCGGTAGTAGGAGGCGAGGACGGGATCGGCCCCCGTCCCGAGCGCGAGGCTCTCGTCGGGCCCCTCGGCCTTGGTGATCACGGCTCAGATCCCGTTGTCGAAATTCCCGGCCTCGATCTCCTTGAAGTAGCGGACCGTGCCGACCTTGAGCTCCATGGTCGCGTCCTCGTCGCAGACCACGAGGCCCCGGGGGTGGAGCTGGATGCAGGAGAGGGTCCACAGGTGGTTCACCCCCTCCTCGATCGAGTGCTGCATGGCCCGCGCCTTGTTGATCCCCGAGGCGAGGACGAGGACCTCCCGCGCGTCCATCACGGTGCCGACGCCCACGGTGAGGGCGGTCTTGGGCACCTTCTCGGGGTCCCCTCCGAAGAAGCGCGAGTTCATGACCTTGGTGTCCTGGGTCAGGGTCTTCACGCGGGTGCGGGAGGAGAGCGAGGAGCCGGGCTCGTTGAAGGCGATGTGGCCGTCGGCCCCGACCCCGCCGAGGAAGAGCTCGATGCCGCCTAACGCGCGGATCTTCTCCTCGTAGCGGGCGCACTCGGCGCCGAGGTCGGGGGCGTTGCCGTCGAGTAAGTTCACGTTCCCGGGCCGCGCGTCGACCTTCGAGAAGAGGTTCTCCCGCATGAACGTGTGGTAGCTCTGGGGATGCTCCTCGGGCAGGCCGACGTACTCGTCCATGTTGAAGGTGACGACGTCCGCGAAGCTCAGCTTGCCCGCGGCGCAGAGCTCGGCGAGCTTGCGGTAGGTCCCCAGCGGGGTGGAGCCCGTGGGCAGGCCGAGGACGAAGGGGCGGGCCGGCGAGGGCGCGAACTCGCGGATCCGGCGGGCGATGTGGTTCGCGGCCCAGGCGGAGACCGCGTCGTAGTCGGGGCGGATGATCAGGCGCATGCGAATTCCTCCATGGCGACGCCCCAAGAGTAGCGGATACGCGCGAAAGAGGCGAGCCCTCGGCCGCCGCCTCAGGCCTCGGCTCGGCCCAGGCGCCAGAGCATGAGGGCCTTCGCGCCGCCCCGGACCAATCCCGCGGCCGCGGCGAGGAGGGCGAGGAGGGCCAGGTCGGGCAGGAAACGGAAGAGGTCGGCCCAGGTGCAGGCGAGTCCCGAGAGGGCGGAGCAGAGCCCCGGCAGGCCGAGGAGGAGGGCCGAGGGCGCGGCGCTCGCGAGGAGGAGGGCGGCGCGGAGCGCGGGCCCCCGCCTCCTCGCCTTCCCGAGCCAGGCGGGGAGGCGGGCGAAGCGCCAGGCTTGATAGGCGAGGATCAGGGCGGCGAGGCCGATGGGGAGGGCCGGGAGCCAGGCGAACTCCCGGGGATCGGGGACCGGCCCCCCGCCGAGGAGGGCGTGGACCGCCATCGGCAGCTGGTCGTAGCAGCCGAGCATCTCGCCCAGGCCGTTCTGCCGGCACAGGACTATGCAGCCGAGGCAGGTATCCAGGTTCACCTCGGCGTAGGCGTGGAAGCCGGAGACATCGCCGCCGTGGATCAGGCGCTGGCCGTCACGCTCCACGGTCCAGCCCAGGCCGTAGCGGCTGCGGACTCCCTCGGGGACCTGCCTGAGCTGGTCGAGGAAACCGGGACCGACGGCGCGGCCGCCCGACGCGTCCATCAGGGCGACGAGATACTTCGCGGCCTCCGCCGCGCTCATGACCAGGCCGCCCGCGGGCGCGTCGCCCGGGCAGAAGGAGGTCGACACCGGGACGGGCAGGCCGAAGAAGGGAGCGCTGCCCGCGGCGATTCCCGCCGGGTCCGTCGAGGCCCCCTCCATGCCGAGGGGCTCGAAGACCTCGCGGCGCAGGTACTCGCCGTAGGGAAGGCCGCTCGCGGCCTCGACGAGGTAGCCGAGGGCCCGGTAGTTCTTGTTGTAGTAGGCGTAGCGGGTGCCCGGCTCGGCGGAGGGCCGCACCCGCGCCAGGGAGCGGACCTCGTCCTCGGGCGAGGCGCCCGGGATCTCGGGCCGCGGGTCGCCCCGCTCGTCCAGGCCGCTCGTGTGGGTAAGGAGCTGGCGGACCGTGATCTTCTCCGCCCCCGGCCCGTCCACGGAGAACCAGGGGACATAGCGCCGATAGGGCGCCTCCAGGTCGACGAGGCCGCGCTCGGCGAGCTGGAGGATGGCTAAGGAGGTGAAGGACTTCGACACCGAACCCAGGCAGAGCCGCGTCTCGGGCGTCATCGCGGCGCCGCGGCCGTCGGTCCCGTAGCCCGCGCTCCAGATGACCTTGCCCTCGCCGACCACGGCGACCGAGAGGCCCGGGATCCGGTTCTCCCTCGCGAAGGCCGAGAAATACTCGTCGAGGCTCCGGGCGGACGGGGCTCGCCCCGCCTGCGCGACGATCGGAGAAACGAGGCCGATCGAGAGGATCGCCAGGGCGAGGGACCGATTTTCCATCCGCATGCTTCGCATTCGAGGATCTCCTTGAGTCGAGCATACGCGTCCTCGCGCGAGGGAATCGTCCGAAGCGATCGATCCGGAGCTCGGATATCGGGATCCGGGCCGTTCATGCTAGATTGAAGTCCATGTCCCTCGACCTCTGGCTGAGCCTCGCCGGCCTATCGATCTCGGCGGTCGCGGCCATCGCCATCCTCCGCTCCTCGCGCGGGCCGGGCGGCCGGCCGGCCTTCCTCGCCCTCGTCTTCCTCGAGGCCGCCCTGTTCTTCCTCGGCGTCGTCGCGGGGCGCCTGCCCGGCGGCTCCTTCCTGAGCGCCGCCTGCAGCTACTGCGGCTCCTTCATCGGCCTGCCCTCCCTGTACCTCTTCGCGCGCTCCACGGTGGAGAAGGTCGGCCGGCGGGCCTGCCTCCACTACCTGCCGGCCCTGGCCAACCTCCCGCTCGGCCTGGCGATGGCGGCCCTCGGCTCGAGCTCGAAGGGGGGGCTCGCCCCCGCGATCTACTACCTCGTCCTCGTCGCGGCCCTGACGGCGCAGCTGGTCATCTACGGCCGGGCTGCCCTCGTCCTGGCGCGGGACCACGGCGGAGGCCCCGGCCCCAACTGGCTCCTCCGCGCGGCCCGCGCCGTCATCTCCGCCTACGCCCTCCTCTGCGCCATGAGCTGGGCCATGATCCTCGTCGCCCTCGCCGAGGAGCTCGTCGGCCGTCCGATCGAGTCCCGCTCCTGGATCGATCCCGCCTCGCTGCTCGTCGCCCTCTTCCTCGCCTGGACCCTCGGCCTCTGCGCGCTCTGGGGCCGCGACCGGAATTCCGCCGAGAGCCGGGAGCTGCGGAAGTACGGCGGCCGCCCCCTGCCCGAGCCGGAGGCGGATAGGCTCGTCCGCCGCGTCCGCGCCCTCGTGGCGGTCGAGCCCGACCTGGCGGCGGAGGCCGCGCAGCCGCGGGCCCTCGCGAGCCGCCTCGGAGTCCCGTACTACCTGCTTTCCCGCGCGGTGAACGAGCTCGAGGGCCGGAGCCTCCTCGACCTCGTGAACGAGTATCGAGTCGAGCGGGCCAAGGCCATCCTATCGGAAAAGCATGAGGCGAGCGTCCTCGACGCCTGCTTCGAGGCCGGCTTCCAGGCCAAGTCCACCTTCAACGAGGTCTTCAAGAAGCGGGTCGGCATGACGCCGCGGCAGTTCCGCGAGGCGGCCTCTCGGGAAAGCGGGGCCCCGTCGAGGGGAGCTTGACCCGGGTCCCCGGCATCCGCCATCATCCTCCCTGGATGCAGACACTGGATTCCGCCCTCGTCGCGGCCCGCTAGCTCCTAGCCGGCCGCGAGCGATCCGACGCCGCGCCGGCCGCGCTCATAGGCCGGCGCGAGGGACCGTAGGGTCCCTCGAATCCGCGCGATACCGCGCGGTCGGAACGATAGGCGGACATCCATGCGCTCCCAAGACGACATCATCATCGAGACCTCCTCGCTCGGGCGGACCTACCGGACGCGCGCCAAGGCCGAGGGCCTCGGGGCTTCCCTGAAGGGTCTCCTGCGGCCGAGCTTCCGCGAGACCCAGGCCCTCGACGACCTCGACCTGGTCCTGCGGCGAGGCGAGTTCCTCGGCCTCGTCGGCCCGAACGGGGCCGGCAAGACCACCCTCGTCAAGCTGCTGACGGGCCTCATATCGCCAACCGCGGGCAGCGCGCGGGTCCTCGGCCACGAGCCTGCCCGGCGCCGGGAGGCCTTCCTCTCGCGCATCGCCTTGGTCATGGGGCAGAAGAGCCAGCTCTGGTGGGACCTCCCCGCCGTCGACTCCTTCGCCCTGGCCAAGGCGATCTACGGCATCCCCGAAGGCCGCTACCGCTCCGAGCTCTCGAGGCTCTCCGGGGCCCTCGACGCGAAGGAGCTCCTCGAGCGCCCGGTGCGCTCCCTCTCGCTCGGCGAGCGCATGAGGGTCGAGCTCATCGCCGCCCTCCTCCACGGGCCGGAGCTCCTCTTCCTCGACGAGCCGACCATCGGCCTCGACGCGCCGACGCAGAAGGCCCTGCGCGACTTCCTCAGGCGGGAGAACGAGGAACGGGGCATCTCCCTCGTCCTCACGAGCCACTACATGGAGGACATCACCTCCCTCTGCCCGCGCTGCGTCCTCGTCGTGGAGGGCCGCAAGCGCTACGACGGGGGCACCGAGGAGATGCTCGCGGGAGCCCGAGCGCGGAAGAAGCTGCGCGTCGCGCTGGAGCCCGGCGGCCCGGGGACGGGCGATCCGGGCGAGCTCGCCGCCCTTCCCGGCGAGCTGGCCGAGCGCGGGCCCTGGGGCTTCGCCTTGAGCCTCCGGCCGGAGGAGGTCGGCGAGGCCATCGCCGCGGTCGGACGCGGCTTCCGCGTGCTCGACCTGGCGATCGAGGAGGAGGAGATGGGCGACACCGTCTCGCGGCTCTACGCCGGGGAGGCAGCCGATGCGCGGTAAGTACCTCGCTATGTCGCGCATCGCGTTCCTGGAGCGGCTCGCCTACCCGGGCGAGGCGGTCCTGATCCTGGCCTCGGCGGGCATCCGGACCTTCGTCGCCTGGCTCCTGTGGAGCGCCATACTGTCGGGAAGCCGCCGCGAGGCGGGGGGCATGGACCTGGCCGCCCTGGTCGCCTACTACCTCGTGGCCTCGATCCTGCGGACCTTGGACCGCTCCGAGGGCTACGCCTGGGAGTTCGCCGCGGAGATCCGTTCGGGGTCATTCTCGAAGTACCTGGCCCGCCCCGTCGACCCGGCGCGCTGCTTCCTGGCGGTTTCCGCGGGGCGCGGCGCCTGGCAGGCCTGCCTGATCCTGGTCCTGGGGGCCTTGGCCGCCCTCGTGCTCGGGCCGGGCGCCCTGCCCGACCCGGCCGGCCTGGCCTGGGCCCTGCCGATCCTGGCCTTGGGCCTGACGGCCCTGGCCCTCCTCAACTTCATGACCTCCCTCCTGGCCTTCGCCTTCCAGGACATAACGCCCTTCCATATGATGAAGAACGAGCTCGTGAATTTCCTCTCCGGTACCGTCGTGCCCCTCGCGATGATGCCGCCTTGGGCGCGCGCGGCCCTGGCCTTTACCCCCTTCCCCCCCCTGGCCTCGCTCCCCGCGCGGCTCTGGGCGGGCGAGGGCCTCGCCGAGGCCCCCGCGGCCCTGGCGACCCTGGCCGCCTGGGTCCTCGCCCTCGCCCTCGCGTCGCGCCTCGCCCTGGGCGCCCTCTCGGCCCGCTACGAGGAGGCCGGATCGTGAGGCGGAACCTGCGCGTCATCGCGACCATGCTCAAACTGCGCCTGACGCGGTATACGGCCGACCCGGCCTCCTTCTGGTCGGGCTTCCTCGTCGACAGCGCGGTCTTCGGCCTCCAAGCCGCGATCTTCCTGGTCATCTACCGCGAGGCGGACAGCATCAACGGCTGGGACCGCTGGCGAACCCTCTTCTTCGTCGGGACCTTCATGCTCCTCGACGGGATTTGGATGAGCCTGTTCTTCTTCGGCGTCATCGGCATCCCCGACGCCATCCGGACCGGCCGGCTCGAGCTCTACCTGGCCAAGCCCGCCGATCCCCTGGCCTGCCTGAGCTTCGAGAAGGCCGACCCGGGCTCGGCCCTCGTCGTCCTGCCCGCCTTGGCCCTCCTCGCGGCCTCGGCGCGGGCCGCGGGCCTGCGCGCGGGCCCGGCCGAGATCGGCGCCTACCTCCTGGCCCTCGGCCTGATGCTCGTCCTCATGTACGACCTCATGGTCCTGGCCAGGACGCTCGC
>ERZ795054.736-NODE-736-length-37170-cov-8.336791_pt1 | contig 37170 bp, 24 predicted proteins | sample MGYA00375138_ERZ795054 | MGnify/ENA primary metagenome ERZ795054 (study PRJEB30183, sample SAMN05720215) | anaerobic digester metagenome | isolation source: active sludge of municipal wastewater-treating anaerobic digesters | place: USA | collected 2014-12-23 ... | reverse complement strand
TCTGACCCGGCGGCGCTCCCGCCAAAATCGGAAGTTATTTTTGCACGGACCCTAACGTCATTCCATCGCTCCAAAGCAAAAATTGGCCATGGCACTAACACTGCAGGGACACTCGGAGCACGGAGTTTATTCCGCAGTGGCATGACGGGCGGACTGAAGTCCGCGCTCCGTTGCATCAGGGCGGATAACGTGTCTTGGTTCGATCTCACCGCCGACCTGCGCGCGGAATTTGTTTCGCGGCACCAATCGTCATAGGTTCGCTCGGGTATCGGTTCGGCTTAATTCGCTGTCGTCACCACTCGATCATGCTCCTTGAGTAAACTAATTCCAAATAGGCGCGACCGCTGCGCGGGCTCTTCTTCTTTCGCTAACCCAACCTTTTACCATATTCCCCTGCTCCACCTCCGGTCGTTGCTACGGCTGGCCTTCGTCTCTCGGGCGCCAAGACGCCGCCCGCAGACCTGAAACTAAAATACGGATTGCCTATTCGTCGGATTCGTTCCCGCAATGTATTCCTGCCAGGTGGCCATGCCGTCCGAGACGTAATTGCAGTGACAATCGAAGCGACCATCCGGAGGGACGAGTTATACGAGTCCCGAATTTCGCGCCGGATTCTGGGACTCGCGGAGGTTGTCTCTCGGCAAACCCCGTCTGGGACTCGCAGAGCTCGTCCCTCCGATCGGGCGCGCGCGAAACGTCACAAGTCCATGCAAGTCGGCGTTGATAAATTTCCCGGGATGGGGCAGGCTGGCGAAATCGAGAACGTCGGCCATGAATCATCCAGCGACCAGTTATCGCAGAGCCTTCTGGAAAAGCCCGCATCACGCCTGGCTGGCCATCCTGACTTTGGGGGCGGGATTCGTCGCCGCGCAGCCTTTGTTTCTGCTTGCGGGCGCGGTGGCGTATGCGCTGGGCTGGATTTACCTTCCGGACCTGGGCATTTATCGGAAATGGCTCGACTCCAAAACCCAGGATTTCCGGCAAAAAGCGGAAGAGGCCGAAGTCACCCAGTTTCTGGCGCGCCGATCCCAGTTATTGAATGGGCTTTCCCACGCGGGACGAACCCGCTACCAGGAGTTGGCTGATGTCTGCCGGGAAATTGAAGCTGCGGGGAGCAAGGCCGCCCTGACCGAGGGGCCTGGCGGCATCGACACCCGAGTGTATAGACTGGACGAGTTGATGTGGACTTACCTGCGGCTTTTGACCATCCAGGAGTCCCTCGAGGGATTCTTGGCGGCCGAACTCCAGGAAGATATCCCCTCCAAGCTGAAGGAGACCGAGCAGGTCATCGCGGGGATCCAGTCGGAAATGGAATCGCTGCGAAAGAATCCGGATTCGGAATCGAGCCTGGATTCGAGACAGAGGTTGCTGGACTCGAGACAAGAGCTGCGCCAAGTGTTGCAGAAACGACTCGAACGTCTCTCCCAAGCCCGGTCGAACCTCGAGCTGGTGGCCTCGGAAGAGGAACGCCTCGAGCAACAGATCAAGCTGCTCCGCGCGGATGCCGTGGCGATACGCAACACCGACACCCTGACCACGCGCATCAACGCAACGGTGGAACATCTCGAGCAGACCAATCGCTGGCTCGGACAATTGGAGGAATACCGGGATCTGGTCGGTTCGCTGCCGCAGACCGATCGGAACCTGGGTTTTGGCACCGAAATTCCCCCGCAACTCTCTCCCGGTTCCCCGGTGAAAACAGGACGTCCAACCGTCAGAAATTGACTATGAAACCACGTCCCGCTCTGGCTGAATTCACTCCTCCTTTGTCCGGTTCGGATCCGACCCGACTGCCTTTGCGCGGCTGGGCGCTGGAATTGGCGCGCCGATGGAATACCGGTTCTTACTCGGTGTTCATTCTGCACGGAAATATCTTCGATGTCTTTCCGGTTCAAGAGGGCGCCGAAACCGCTTTCGTGTCTCTTAAGACTTTTCTGGTCCGACGGCTCTTCCCCGAGCGCGCGTTTCTGCTGTTTTACGATATCAGCGATGGATTGACCTTTGGCAGCGCCGATATGCAGAAGCGCTTCTTCGAGTGGCTCGAAATCTACGACCGCGTCGAAAACACGGCCTATCATGTCCAGGGTCCCCCGAGGGAATTTTTGAAGCTGGCCCCCCTGCTCCGCCGGTTTTTCCAGCACATGGCCCAGGAACGCCAGCGCGGCGCCACGCTGATCCTCGAGTTCCCGGAAAAAATTGTGCCGTCGACGTCGGATGCCTACGCCAGCCCGGATGAAAGGATTGCCCTGGTCACGCTGATGAAATGGGCCGCCTCGCCCGAAATGCGCCGCTCCGACGTGGGCATCCTGCTCGTAACCGAGTCCGCAGCGGAATTGAACAGCGACCTCGTCCAAAATCCGCATATCGCTCAAATCAAGATCGATCTCCCCGACGCGGAAGAACGTCTGCAATTCCTGCAATCGGGCAATCTCAAGGCGCTTGGGGAGGGCCGTCCCCTGGAGACATGGTGCGACTTGACCGAATCGGAACTGGCCAGCCGCCTTTCGGGCTTGAACCTCGTCCGAGTTCAGAACCTCCTGGTGGAAGCCATCCGCAACCAGATCCGGGTGACCGTCGATTACCTGGCCGCGGGCAAGAAACGATTGATCGAAGACTATTGCCAGGGCCTGGTGCGATTCAAAAATCCAAAAGCCGGCGTGAGCCTCGATGCGGTCGCGACGCACGTGGCCGCCAAGAAAAGGCTCCGAGAACTGGCATGGCTAATCAAGAACGGCAAACACGATGTGCTCGAACGCGGCGTGTTGCTGCCGGGCCGGGTCGGAGTTGGCAAGTCGTTTTTGGTCGATTGCTTTGCCAGCGAATGCGGTCTGCCGGTGATGGAGATCGGAGAGTTCCGCTCGAAGTGGGTTGGAGACACCGAATTGCAGCAGGCGCGCATCCTGATGACCATCCGGGCTCTGGGTCCCGTGGTGGTGGTGGTCGACGAGGCCGATGCGGTCTTTGGCTCTCGGGAATCGGGCAGCGACGACAGCGGCGTGTCCGGCCGTGTATTCGCCGCTTTTGCGGCCCATATTGGCGATTCCAGTCTGCGCGGACGCGAGCTCTGGATTGCGATGACCTCCCGGCCGGATCTGCTGGCCATCGACATGAAGCGCCAGGGGCGCTTCGGGTTGAGCATCCCCCTGTTCCCGGCCCAGAACGCGGGCGAAGTCATGGAGTTATTCACCACCATCGCGCGGTTCAAGAAGATCGAACTCTCCGACGCCGTTAAGAAGCAGATCAAGAAAACCGCCGGCGACCGGCCTTTCACCGGCAGCGATGTCGAGGCCATCCTCGTCAGGGCCAAGGAACGGGCGGTGCTGGCGGAACGGGATGACAAGGTCCAGGCCGCGGATGTTCAGGAAGCCCTGGAATCCTTCGTCGATCCCCTGGATCCACAATTGCTCGCCTTGCAGGAGCTGGCGGCTGTGTTGGCCTGCTCGGACCGGCGTTACCTCCCCGCGCGATACCAAAACGCCGAACGCGGCGCCCTAGTCGAGGAGTTCAATCAACTCAAACACCGCCTGGGTTTTCGACGCGTTTAATATCGTGACTCGCGCCTCTCGACACATTTGTTCCGCTCAATTTGGCCTGTGGCGAGGCGTGATCCCATGATCTTTTTCACCCGCCGGACTTGAGTCCGCCCTTTCTCCTGCACGCATGCTGCCCTCGTTCATCACCACCTTGCTGTTTGCCATGTCCGCGGTCACAGCAGCCCGTTCCACACGAATGCTCGGCAGCCTGCAAGCCAATTTCTGGCGGCTGATTGTCGCCACGTCCTTTCTCGCCTTATGGGCGCACAGCTTCGGACAGGGGCTGACGGGACCCGGGCTCCCCATCTTTCTTGTGAGCGGCTTCATCGGATTCGGGGTTGGAGACCTGGCCCTCTATTTCGCGTATCCACGACTGGGCGCCCGACTCACGATCCTGCTGGCTCAATGCCTGGCGGCCCCCATAGGAGCGGCGATTGAATGGGCGTGGCTCGGCACCACGCTCAGCCTTTCCCAAATCTTCTGGATATCTGTCATCCTCGGGGGCGTCTATCTCGCCATTTCTCCGGTCCCCATCGAGGCTAAATCTCTGAAAACCGTTCTCGTAGGAACCGCATGCGGGATCCTGGCGGCCCTGGGACAGGCCGGGGGAGCCGTGCTCAGCCGCAAGGCCTTTGAGATCACAAAGGCAGCCGGCCAATCCCTCGATGGAATGACCGCCGCCTACCAACGCATCCTGGCGGGACTGGTGATTGGCAGTTTGGTTTACCTGGTCCACTGGATTCGTGAAAACCGGATCAAGAAGACGATGCCTGCCATGGCCAAAATACCTTTGCGCCGGGTGGCGCCCTGGGTTCTGGCAAATGGCCTTTCAGGACCGGCTTTGGGGGTTGGCTGTTACCAGTGGGCCCTCGCCACCACGCCCGCCGGTATTGTGCTGCCCATCGTGGCCACCACCCCGCTCGCGGTCATCCCTTTGGCCATGGTTTTGGATGGAGAAAAACCGAGCCTCCGCTCCCTTCTGGGAGGACTGCTCGCCGTCATTGGAGCGATAGCCCTCACATTTCTGGTCTGAGGACCAACACTGGAGCGCGCCTGTGTCGAAGGAACCTCAATCTTCCCCCCAGTTTGAGGCATGGCTGGATTATGGGGATACCTGAATCTGACCTCGGATCTCGCCTGCGGGATGGCTGATCGTGTGAATATTGATATAGGCACGGCCCTGCAGTATCAAATCCTTGTTGGTATCCGATAGGGTCAGCACCCCGGACAATTCTCCCGCGGTCCCGGCAGCCCCGTTCAACGGGTAGAGAACCGCCGCATTTTCGGCGAGTCCAGCGGGACCGTGGATATGGGCTGCCGAAGCAGGCGATTTCAAGCCCGTGAAATCAACCTGGTAGGTGAGAGTATTGCCCTCCAGCGATAGGGTGCCAAAACCATGACCCGATGTGTCTACCGCAGGAACCTCCGCCTCACCTGTCATCGTGACCGTCAGGGGGATCACGACCGTTTTGGCATCGTTCTGCACGCGGAAAAGGCCCACAGTCCCACTCAATCCGACTAGAGCCCGGCTATTGGTTGTTGTCAGGACATTCACCCAATTCGTATCGGCCACCCGGTTCTTCCGTTGAATCAGGTAAACGCCGTTGCCGCCATCCCACTCCAGTTGGGCTGTGTGGCCATCCGCCTGCAAGATAGGTATTCCGATTGAGATCGGCGTTACAACAACCGCCGGCTTGCTGGCCGGATCGCCCGGATTGGTCACCTTGGCCCCGGCCGCGGGTTTGCCGTCTCCATCCGGATCGCCCAACTCCTCGCCGTTGGTAAAACCGTCGCCGTCAGAATCCTGCCCCGCCAGCACGGCGTCCCAAAAGGCCTTGGTTGAGGATCCGGTGATAGCCTGAACCGCCTTTCCGAAATTATTGCGGGGTCCGCCCTGAGTCACATGGCAATTCGCGCAGCCGAAAACGGAACCGTTCGGAAGTTGGCTGACACGAAAGGACCGGCCAAAGGCGTCGTTGCACGAGACCAGACTGAAGACAAAGAGGGAGAAGCCCAAGCCGAGACGCGGGAGACGTTGAAAGATGGAAACCGGCGGGAAGAAATCTGATCTCATACAATACATTCCTTTTTCTTATTCAAACAACAGATAGCATATCTTGGGTGGGCGTCAAATGGGTTGTGGCCTTGAAATGGCCATTGGTTGCGGGATGAATCCCGCGCTCCAGCCTGTCGAGCGACTCTCCCTTCGGAGCCGGGAACGATCGGCACGTGGCATTCGTTCGGCAGAGCGATTCAACCAACAGGATTTCACCGCTTGTATTGGTGTCTATTGGTGTTCATTCGCGGTCAGATTATTTGTGGGTGACTCTTGTGCGCGGATTTGGGACTGGTTAACAGCCTTGCACTTTCCGCAGCTTTTGCCTAATTTGCGGGCACTCATATGGACCCGTTTTTTTTGAGATCCCTTTTTCGCAAGAAGAGTCTTGATCACATTCACGGGGAAGCCTTTAACGAGGAGGGGCCCAAGCTGAAGCGGACGTTATCGGCGCTGGATCTAACGGCGCTGGGGATTGGGGCGATCATCGGAACGGGGATTTTTGCCGTGATTGGGACGGCCGCGGCTGGGGGGAGTCATCATCTGGGGGCGGGGCCGGCCGTATCGCTTTCATTTATCATCACAGCGGTGGCGTGTGGTTTTTGTGCTTTGTGTTATGCGGAATTTGCGGCGTTGGTGCCGGTTTCCGGGAGCGCGTATACGTATTCCTACGCGACGCTGGGGGAGTTGGTCGCGTGGATCATTGGATGGGACCTGGTATTGGAGTATGCGGTGGGCAACATCGCGGTATCGATCGGTTGGGCGGCGTATTTCCGGCAGCTCTGTTCGGGGATGGGATTCGAGATTCCGGCCTGGTTATCGGTGGACTATCGTTCGGCCTACCAGGCGGCCATGCAGGTCGCGGACAAGGGCGGCGAGATTCCAGCCAATTTGAAGCTAGCCTACGAGGCGTGGCAGCTGCATCCGACCGTTTTGGGAATCCCGATCATTTTCAATGTGGTTGCGGCGGGGATTGTGTTGGTCATCACCTGGCTATTGGTCATTGGGATCAAGGAATCCGCGCGCGTGAACAACATCCTGGTCGGGCTGAAGATCATCATCCTGCTTCTATTTCTGGCGGTGGGTTTTTTTCATATCAAGCCGGAGAACTGGAGTCCGTTCATGCCGAACGGACTGCAGGGGGTATGGACCGGGGCGAGCCTGATCTTTTTTGCGTTCATCGGCTTCGATGCGGTTTCGACGGCCGCGGAGGAATGCCGGAATCCGGGGCGCGATCTGCCGATCGGGATCATCGGTTCGCTGGCCATCTGCACGCTTTTCTATGTGGCAATCGCCGTCGTGCTGACCGGGATGCAGCCCTGGCACCAACTGGGGGTGCCGGATCCATTGGCGGCGGCTTTTACGAATCTGGGCATGAGCTGGGCGGCCGGCTTGATTTCGTTGGGTGCGGTGATTGCGATCGCGGCGGTCCTGTTGGTGCTGCAGATGGGTCAGACCCGGATCTTTTTCTGCATGTCGCGGGATGGATTACTGCCCAAAGGAGTTGCCCGGGTGCATCCCAAATATCAAACGCCCTATATCACGACCATCCTGACAGGGCTGGCTGTGGCCTTGATCGCCGGCATCTCGAACATCAGCGAGATTGTGGAACTGACCAATATCGGGACGCTGTTTGCCTTTGTGCTGGTCAATGCGGGGGTGATCATTCTTCGGGTAACGGATCCTGATCGGCCCCGGATGTTTCGGACGCCGTTCGTCCCGGTCTTTCCGTTGCTGGGCATTGTGATGTGTCTGTATCTCATGCTCGGTTTGCCGGCAATCACATGGAAACGTTTCATAATCTGGCTGGGGATCGGATTGGTGGTGTATTTCACCTACAGCCGGTATCGGAGCGTTCTGGCGAGACACCGTCGGTCCCATTAGAATTGGAGCGATTTCCGAGGTGGGGATCCGCAAAATTGATTTCAGGCTTGCCTTTTTTCAGGTCGTTCTAAAGATAGCCCCTTTACGTATGAATCCAGAGACAAGCGAGTCGGTAAGAATTTATGAGTGGTTGGCCTGGCTGGAAACCAACAAGAAGAAGTTGATTGTGGGAGCCGTTGTGGTTGCGGCGATCAGCCTGGTATTTTCCTTTGTGCGTTACCAAGCCCGGGAGCGGGAATCGGCGGCCAACGCGGCCCTGTTCAAGCTGGGACTGCCCTTGCGTCAGGACGAGATGGCTCCCAAACCCAACGCCTCCGGTTATCTGAAAGTGGCCAGCGATTACGCCAGCACGCAGACAGGACAACGCGCTTTTCTGATGGGCGCGGGACAGTTGTTTTCGGAAAACAACTATGCGGGCGCCCTGGAGCAGTTCAGGAAGTTTCTGAGCGCGCATGGGAGCAGTCCCCTGGCCTCGGTCGCTTCGATGGGAGTGGCGGCTTGCCTGGATGCCCAGGACAAAGTGGAGGAAGCCGTAAAGGCCTACCAGGAGGTGATTTCCCGTTACTCGGCCGAACCGGTGGCCAACCAAGCGCGGATGGCCCTGGCTCGAATTCACGAAAGCAAAAAGCAGCCCGAGCAGGCCTTAAAGCTTTACGACGAGGTTTCGCGGGCCGATTCTCTGTCTTTCTGGAGAAATGAAATCTCGGAACGCCGAGGAAATTTGCTCAAGGAATACCCACATTTGGCGCCGACCAACCAAGTCAAGCCCCAGGCGGCGGCGCCGGCGCTGACCCCCACCAACGCGGCCCGAACGTCGGCACCGGCCACCAACGCGGCCAACGTTAAAAAATAGCGAGGATGAAAATCGCCATCATCGGAACGGGATACGTCGGTCTGGTGACCGGCGCCTGTTTTGCCGAGATTGGACATCAGGTAGTGTGCGTCGATTGCGACGCCGAGAAGATCCATACGCTTAAAACGGGTCTCATGCCCATCTACGAGCCCGGACTGGACGAGTTAGTGGCCCGGAATGTGGCCGCCGGTCGTCTCGAGTTCTCGACCAGCACCCAGGAGGGCGTGGAAAAATCGACCGTGATTTTCATCGCGGTTCCGACACCGCCTTTGCCGGACGGCTCGGTGGACCTCAGTTTTATCGAGGGCGTGGCCCGGGACATTGCCAGGTGCATGACGGGATACCGGATTATCGTGGATAAAAGCACGGTGCCGGTGAAAACCGGCGAGAAAGTGGCGGAAACAATCACGCGCTACTGTAAAAGCCGGGTGGCCTTTGACGTGGTGAGCAATCCGGAGTTTCTCCGGGAAGGCTTTGCCGTCGAGGATTGCCTGCATCCCGATCGGGTGGTGATTGGTACCAACTCGGCGCGACCAGTCCCCACCATGAAAGAGATCTACGCCCCGCTTGAGGCGCCGATCATCGTGACCGATATCAGCTCGGCCGAGTTGATCAAACACGCCGCAAACTCTTTCCTGGCCCTCAAGATTTCTTATATCAACGCCATTTCCGTGATTTGCGAGGCATCGGGAGCCAACGTAATGGAGGTCGCCAACGGGATTGGGATGGATTCCCGCATCGGTCGCGCCTTTCTGGATGCCTCGCTTGGTTTTGGCGGGAGTTGTTTCCCGAAGGATCTGAGCGCCTTTGTGAAGATATCCGAACAACTGGGCTATGATTTCGCCCTGCTGCGCGAGGTGCAACACATCAACGCCATCCAGATGGATCGATTCTTCAAGAAGATCCAGGACACCCTCTGGGTGCTCAAGGACAAGAACATCGGAGTTCTGGGCCTCGCCTTCAAACAGAACACCGACGACGTTCGACAATCCCCCGCCATTGAGCTGTGTCATCGGCTCCAAAAAGAGGGCGCCGTGCTGCGTGTGTTCGATCCTAAGGCCATGGGCAAAGCCCGGGCGGTCTTGTCCAACGTGACCTACCTTGAGGACATGAACACGGTGGCTGAAGGTTGCGATGCCCTGGTGATCGCCACAGAATGGCCCGAGTTCAAACAGCTGGATCTGCAGCGAGTTCGGGCGACCATGGTTTGCCCGATTGTGTTCGACGGGCGCAACCTGTTTGATCCGGCCGAAATGGAGCAATTGGGCTTTATCTACAAAAGCATCGGGCGTTGAGATCGACAGACGTCCTTGGCCCCTCTGGCCTGAATTCGCCGATAATTTCTTCGAAGACAGAATCTTGGACCGGCTTCAAGGATGCAGGCATTCCTTTGAAGCCGGTCTAAATACCCTTCCACAAACGTTTCCAGTCGTGCGGGATCGTTCGTGGCATGTCCGGGATGCAGATCGGTTTATCAGACTTTCTGGGGCACCACAAAGGGCTCGCGGTATTCCCGAGTCAGGAGCTTGTTGGCGGATTCGTTATCCAGAAAGCGCTCGGTTTTCGGATTCATCCTGAGGAACGCGCCGAGGGTGGCTGGAGTTTGGGAGAGATCGACCCCATTGACTTGCAGATGTTCATAGGCGCGTTCGCAGGCCTCCAGAGCTTCTGAATCGCCTTGGATGGCTTCCTGGATGGCTTCGGGTGACGCCTGTCTTCCCAGGCGATAGGAGATGTTGCCGGTGTGGCACAGGGCGCTGGAAAGATGGCCCTCGAGGATGTCGGCGTTCAGATCGGTGGGCTTTCGGCTGCGCATCGCCTTGACGAAGTTCTCGTGGTGGTTGGCGCTCCCCTCGAATTTGCGGATTACCCCGCCCGAGTGATCAAAGGCGGTAGCCTTGTCGTAGCTGGCGATGACGAGGTAACCGTTCTGGCAATCGATGACCACGCCGATGCTGGCGCCGCGGTAGTTGTCCATTTTGTTTTCCGCGCTGCTAGCGGGCAGGCCTCGGACCTCGAAGATCAAGAGGGCCTTGCCGTAGTCGTGGTAGATGACCTGGGTGTTGGGGGTTTCGCCGTCGTCGACGTAACCGAGCCGCCCTCCCACGCTAAAAACCCGGGGGGAGAGTTCCTGAATGCCGAGCGCCCAGCGGGCCATATCCATCTGGTGAATCCCCTGATTGCCCAAATCGCCACTGCCGGTTGGCCAAACCCAATGCCAATCGTAGTGCAATCGTTTGCGGCGCAGAGGAGTCATGGGCGCCGGCCCGAGCCACAAGCTGTAGTCAATGTTGGGGGGGACGGGCTGGGGACCTTCGGTCTTGCCGATGCTTGCCCGCCGTTTGTAGCAAAGGCCTCGCGCAACCTTCACGGGTCCCAAGTTGCCATCACGGAGGAATTGGATGGCCTCACGAAGGCCGGGATTGGATCGGCATTGGGTGCCGGTCTGGACAATCCGCTTGTATTTCCGGGCGGCCTCGACCATCTGACGACCTTCCCAGACGTTGTGCGACACGGGTTTCTCGACATAGACGTCTTTGCCGGCCTGGCACGCCCAGATGGTCAAGAGCGAATGCCAGTGATTCGGCGTGGCGGTGGAGATCGCGTCAATGTCCTGGGCCTCCAGAAGGCGCCGGACGTCGCTGTAAGTGGCCACCGGTTGGTTGCGGTCCTGAAACTGTTTGGCGCCCGCGGCCAGGATGTCCTTGTCCACATCGCACAACGCGACAATGCGAGTCCCCTTGACCTTCTGGATGGTTTCGATATGGCTTTTACCCTGGCCATTGAAGCCGATTACCGCGAGGCGGATGTCGTCATTCGCGCCAATCACCCGGGAATGGACCGATGAGGTTTTGCATCCGGTCAGGTATGGGACCAGCCCGAGGGAGGCGACGGTCGCGGCCGAACTTTTGATGAAACTACGACGGGATACTGGATTCATAGCTGGTTTGTTTTGGGTTGGATCGTTTATTGGGCGGGAACCCCTTATTTGTTAACATACTCACGGTATTGCCGCTCCACCTGTCCCTCTTTTTCATCTCCCTGATGAAAATAGAAACGGTAGCGGAACGTCACGCGCTCTCCGGCTTTGATCGTCAGATCTCCCGTGCCGGCGGGCTTCTTCTCAAAATCGTGGATTCCGAAGGGATTGGCGGCAAACAATCCGTAATCGCGCACATGCCACCAGGTCGGATGTCGCGGGTTCCCGGGATGATCAAAAATGGCCACTCCCACCACCTGGCCATTGACAGGACCGTAATAGTCGCACCACTCGGCCCGCTTTCCCCAGGTGTCTCCGTCACGCACCCCTCGGCTATTAACTATATGCCCCTTGCCCACTTTGCCTTTCAGGCGCATTGTCTCGGCCAGTCGAATGGCCATCGATCCTTCCTTGGTGTCTCCGAGCACGACATCGCCATCAACTGGGATCAGGGTAAACTCCCAATCCAGAAACCGATGGGCCGAACGCGGCTGAATTCGGAGGATCCGATCCTCGTTCAACAGGAGTTTGCCCTCGGCGGTGATCCATTTGACTTTCTGATGGATCAGACCCGCTTCCGGTCCCGATTGAACCGCGACGAACGCATCATGGACGATTCTACCCTTGTTGGCGCCATCGGACCAGAAATCCACCCCGTTGACGCTCCCATGCGTGAACCAAAGGGACTTATGATGGGGATGGTCCTGTTCCTCGTCGGGAACCACTTTCATCGGCCAATTCCGTGTCATGGCCAGGCTTCCAGGACCCAGGACGGGATAGAAATAAGGCCGGGGGACGTTTTGATAATGATACTCCGTGAAGAGCTGGCCATCGATTTCAATCCGGAGGCTCGCTCCCTGGTCTTTGATTTCCACAGCGGCCCTCGATGAAAAACCGGCGTTGAACAGGAACACACCGATGAGAAAAGCCGCTGCGGAAAACGAACGGATTCGCGCAAAATCAGCTGTGGACATGGCTCCAAAATAAGGGCAGGAGTGAAAACGCGTCAACGTTATTCCATCGCCAGGGATCAATCATTCGATCGCGGCGATGCCAGCAAAACGACCGGTTTTTGACTCGAGGCCACCTCGATCGGCATTTTGAGGTTGATCCTCGGAAATCCCTGGTTACATTGGGATTACCAACGCCAATAATCCGACAACTAACTATGAAGAAATCAACCATACTCAAACAAGCATGTTATGCGGCGCGTCCGGCTTTGTTATTGGCCGGCGTGCTGGTGGCAGCCAACACCCTCTTTGCGCAGACGACCCTGCTGCAGTTGGGATTTAACGAGGGCACTGGCACGACCATCTCCAGTCAAGTGAACGGTCTGGTGGGCACCTTGGGGGATCCCATTGATCCCGCCAATGAACCCACCATTGTCGCCGACTCGCCATCGGGCAAGAGCGGCGATACGGCGGCCAAGATGAACGGGACCGGATTTTTGGTTGTTGACGACAGCGTCAATCCAATCCTGGACATTCGAACCAATCAATTCACGATGGAAGCCTGGGTCAAGGTGGATCCGGCAGACACTTATGAATGGCACGGGATCATGGCCTACGGGGGCGCTTACAAACTGGGACTCCACAACGATGAGCTGATTTTCACGTTGTTTGGTGTCGTGGATATTTTCAGCGGGATGACCTTGACCTATGACGAATGGCACCATGTGGCTATCGTCTGGAATCCCGGGGTCGGAGTGACCTTCTTCCTGGACGGCGGGAATGAGGTCTTCGTCGCGGAGACCCGAGGCATGCGAGCTCTGCAGAACAACATCCTGGGGATTGGCTCCGAAGGATTGGCCACCCCGATTCTGGCGACCCTCGATCGCGCCCGCATTCACAACGAAGCCTTGACCTTGGACCAGCTGGACTCAGTCGCCGATACGCCGAAAGCAATTCGGGCCAGCACGCTCGTGGCCTACAACTTCAACGAAACTGCCTTGCCCTTCAAAAATGCGGCATCCACCGACCGGCCCGCGATCAGCTATAACACTTACCAGGAAAACCTGAACAAAGGGATGTTCAGCAGCGACACGCCCTCCGGACAGGCCGGCGACTTTTCCCTCAAGTTCGGACGCGGGCAACATGCCATCATTCCTGATCCCTCCTCTCTGGTGGGATTTGACCAGGAGAACTCCTCCTTCACCCTGGAAACCTGGGTAAAATATCAGTCTGCCGACCAACCGGGCACCCGATCGGTCCTTTTCTGGAATAACGCCCCTGGCGGAGCGCTCTCCTTCTCGGTCACCCAAAACCGGCATGTGTTTTTGACGGCGTTGGGCATTGTGGACCAGGATTCAAATGCCATCATCCCGGATGATGGAGGCTGGCATCACATTGCTGTAGTCCATGAATTCGGTGTGGCTTTTCGATTCTATGTGGACGGCAGCCTGGCTGACACCGTTCCCTACACCCAGGGGGTCATCTTCACCCGCACCGACACCAATATGCAACTGGGTTCCGAACCGGGGGGCGGTCTGCAGTTCGTCGGATCGATGGATCGCTTTCGCGTCACCAAAGGCGTCCTGACTCCCGACCAGATGGATTGGTGGCCGGTTCCCGGCGTCCAACCGGGCGCGCCCAGCCTGACCATCGAGTCGACCGTCAAGATCTCCTGGCCCACCGTTCCGTCGGGCTACAATCTGCAGCAAAGCACGGACTTGAATGAACCGCGGGTTTGGACGGCCGTGACCAACACGCCGCTTACCGGCGAAGGCAGCTTCTTTGTTGTCCTGCCAACGACAGGCCAAAAGACCTTCTATCGGCTGTATAAGCCTTAGGCGTTTTCGAAAGCGCGGAGCGAAACGAAATCCTTCGGCTGTCCTCATCGTCCACGGGATAAGTGGAGGGGTGTTTCGCCCAAGCAGATCTGCACAAGGGAGCCGGATGGCTCCCTTGTTGCATTGGAGGGCTCGGAAGACAGCCTCACAATTCCCGGTCGCGATTGGGAATCTGGTCTCTGGCCTCGTCAAAAACCATCGGCGGCAGGCTGGTAAAAAAGGTTGTGCTGGCGTTGGGGTTCTGGCACAACGAGCGCCTTGTTTTTACCATGAAAAAAGAAACGTCAAAAGCGCCCGAAGCGCAGCTGCTGGACTTGTTGAAGCAGGTTTTGCCCAAAGCCACCACGGATCCCAATCTGGCCGGACGGATATATTCGGCCATTGAGACCGAATTGAAGGCCAAGGCCCGTATCAAGGCCTTTGAAAAGTACTGCCATAAGTGTGCCCTGCGCGACCTCGAACCGAAAAGCCTGGACGAGGTTCGCACTCAACTCGCCACATCGTTTGCGGATGGAGACGTCACAGTCCGGCCTAACCGCAAGGAAAAAACCGTGATGGTCGAGCTTGCTTTGAACGACGGTCATCGGCTCACGGGCGAAATCCAGGTCAATCCCAACGCCAAAACCGATGCTGAGGACGAACCGGAATCGGCCGTGAAGTTTGCGCCGTTTCCCGTGAGTCTGCCTGGGGATCCGGAATTGGTCTGGGTCCTGGGCAAGCATGAGAACCTGTCGCCTGAAGAAGCGTCCGTGGCGCTGGATAGAATCCAGGAGGACTTCTGGGCATCCAAGACGGGCCAGAAATTGCAGCGCGACCGGGTGGAAAAGTGTTTTCCAGAGTTCATCGCTCGCGTGCCGGCCGGCCTCCTGACGGAAGCGGGTCTCAAGCGTCACTATAAAACGCCTGAGCCCATCAAGGTGCTGCGAGGCAAGGGGCAGACCCGCTAAGCCACCTTGGCTTTCAGACGGTGTCCCTTGAGCCGGATGTGGCGAAGCTTGGCCAAAATGGTTTCGGCATGTTCGGTGGCGACATCGACGAAAAGATGGCGTTCCCGGATATCCACCGTGCCGACGGTCCCGGCGGGCAAACCGGTTTCACCCAAGATGGCGCCAACCACATCACCGGCCTGGATTCCCATCTCGGCGCCGGCATTGACCCAAAGCCGGGTTTGTTCAATCTCGGAATCGTCGCGATGCCAAGGCGGAAGGGTGGAACGTGGGCTGGCGCCGGTTTTTCGGCGGACCCATTCGGGGGCTTTGTCGAGTTCGGCCGGCGCTTCGGGAGCTTTCTTCGGGGCGCGCGCCCGCGGTGGAGGGGGTAAACGGGGCGGTTCCGGGTTATGGACGGGCTGATGGAATTCCCGTTCCTGACGCGTAGGGGAGGAATCACGCTTGGGGCGTCCTGTGTCCGGGCTATCGCCGCCCTGGAGTTGATGCAGAAGGGCGGAGGCGATATCGGTGGAGCTGTAGCCTTCCTCCAGCAACCGTTCAAGAAGATGATCCTGTCTGGGGTAATCTCCCTTTTTCAGGACCGAGCGCAAACGGTCGATAACGAGGTGGGTCCGGGCTTCTTCAACTTCGCCGGTTGTGGGAATACGCGCGCGGTGGATCCGGATGTTGGCAAAGCGCTCGATGTTCCGGATTTGGAAAATCTCACGACCGGCCACGAAGGTGATGGCTCGTCCGCTTCGCCCGGCGCGTCCAGTGCGTCCGATGCGATGCACATAATCTTCAACGTCATAAGGCAGGTCATAATTGAAAACGACTTGAATGTCGTCCACGTCGATGCCCCGGGCGGCGACATCGGTCGCGACCAGGAATTCGAGGCCGGACTTTCGGAATTTGTTCATCACCCGGTCGCGCATAGCCTGGCTCATATCGCCATGGAGCCGGTCGGCGGAGTAGCCCTGGGCTTCCAGGTGATCCGCCAGGTCGTCGACCATTCGCTTGGTGTTGCAGAAAATGATGCCGAGCTTGAGGTCGTGGATGTCGATCAATCGAGTGAGCAGCTCGATTTTGAACCGACGATCGACTTCGTAATACACTTGGTCCACCGTGGGAACGGTCAGGGTTTTTTGCTGGATTTGGACCGTCAGAGGATCCCGGGAATACCGGCTGATTAACTCGCGAATGGCTGCGGGAAGAGTCGCCGAAAAGAATACGGTCTGTCGTTCGGCGGGAACCGATCGCAGGATCAGCTCGATGTCCTCGCGAAACCCCATGTCGAGCATCACATCGGCCTCATCCAGGATCACCATGCGAACAGACTCCAGGCTCAAGGTGCCGCGGCGCATATGATCCATGAGACGTCCGGGCGTGCCGATGACGATTTGGGCTCCCTGCTGCAGCCCCCAGAATTGGCGTTCGTACGATTGGCCGCCATAGATGGGCAAGGAATGGATGCCACGTTTGAACAGGGCCAAACGATGGATCTCCTCCGAGACTTGGACCGCGAGTTCCCGAGTCGGACAGAGGATCAACGTTTGCGTGGATTTCCGATGCGGGTCCGATTTTTCGATGGCGGGAATGGCAAAGGCTGCCGTTTTGCCGGATCCTGTCTGCGATTGGCCGACAACGTCACGGCCGGCAAGCAGAACCGGAATGGCCTCCGCCTGGATCGGTGAAGCCTGTTCAAAGCCGAGTTTATCAACGGCTTTCAAAAGCTCGGGGGAAAGCCCAAGCTCGGAAAATAGTCGAGGTGTCATTCGATGGCCTTGCCCACAACCTTACCTTAATCGAAATCCTCCGAAAAGGGGAACAAATACTCTCCAAACCGGCATGACAGGTTGTCCGATCCGATGACACCCAGTGCTGAATCTCATGAATATTTGTGCTCGCCGGCGACCTGATTTTGGAGGATGTTCGAGTCCACCTACGTATGGCCGCTCCTCTGCCCAGTCAGCGCATGGCATGCCTCTTCCTCATTGGGCTGTTGGCTGTGGCCTTGAATGCCGCCGCCCAATCCCGGCATTCACACCGTTCGAAGTCGGGCAACCTGCCCGCGCCCCCGGCTGCCGAGCCGGTTTCACTCCGGCAAGATCCCTCGGGGTGGCGCCTGATCTCTCCGGATCGAAAACCCTTCTTTTCTTTGGGAGTGAGTGTGATAACCCCTGGAGTATCTCGGGAATCCCTGGACCCTGAAAATCCCGGTTACTGTGCCGGGGAACATTACTCGACTTCAGCCGAATGGGCGGACGCAACCTTGCGTCGACTCAAGGCCTGGGGATTTACGACCATTGGGGGCTGGAGTGATTTTGATACTTTGCGAAAATCGGGCGAGCAAACCTTGTGGCTGACACCCGTGCTCCACATGGGCTCGACTGCCGGGGCTCCCTGGTGGGACATGTGGAATCCAAAGGTCATCGCTCGCATGGACAAGGTCGCCCGCGAGCAGATCCTGGTCATTCGCGATGACCCGAGGTTACTCGGGTATTATTCGGACAATGAAATGGGCTGGTGGAACGCCGCCCTGTGGAAAATGACGCTCGATCACGCGCCGTCCAGCGGTCAGCGGCAAAGGCTGATTGCCCTGCTGCTGGAAACATACCACGAGGATTGGCAAGCCTTGTGCCGGGATTTCCAGCCGGAGAACGCGGCCAGCTGGCGCGAATTGCGCCGGGGCGGGATGCTCTATCTGAAACCGGGCGGCGCAGGGCTCCGAGTGATGCGGCAATTCCTCGGTCTGATGGCCGATCGTTATTATCAACTCGCCCACCAAATCATTCGAAAATACGATCGGCGCGCGCTCATCCTGGGTGATCGTTATCAGTCTTTTTATTATCCGGAAGTCGCCCGGGCCGCCGGTCGCTGGGTGGACGCCATTTCGAGCAATCTTAATGCGAGTTGGAACGATGGCGGTTTTGTGCGCTTCTACCTGGAGACGCTGCATCAACTGACGGGCAAACCGATTTTTGTCAGTGAGTTTTACATGGCCGCCCAGGAAAACCGAAGCGGCAACCGGAACAACCAGGGAGTCTTTCCCGTGGCCTCCACTCAAGCCGAACGCGCTATCGCCATGCGCCGCACCCTCACCGATCTGGTCCGCACACCCTGCGTGGTCGGAGCCGACTGGTTTCAGTTCTTCGACGAACCCCGGTTTGGGCGCGAAGATGGCGAAAACTTCAATTTCGGCCTGGTCGATACCCAAGACAAAGCTTATGAGGAGCTGACATCCGCCTTCGCCTCCTTTGGAGCCACCCAGCGAAAACTCGAGCCGAATCAAAACCGTCCGGACGCAACCGCCGGCATCCCCCCTGCCCCGCTCGATCCCTTTGTCGATTTCAAACCGACCCTGGCTCTAAAACACTGGGATCGGGAACACGGTTTTGTGAAGCCGGTCTCGAGTTTTCCCCTGGCCGACTTGTTTGTGTGCTGGAAACCTCAGGCCCTCTACTTCGGGTTGTATGCCTTGGATGTCAACGAAAACACTTTTTACCGGGAGGATTACGTCCCCAAGGAAGACCACGCGTCTTGGGTTGTCCAGATCAAGGATTGTGATCCAGTTCGCGTTCGCCTCGGATCCGGGCGCGAACCGATCCCTAGCCGGTCGGATGTGCGGATCGAGGGTCTTTCAGGCATTGATCTGACCGTCCGCTCTATTGCCGTCATGGAGTTGACGGCCGCTCAGTTGGGACAGGCCAATTTCAAGACGGGGGACCGGATCGCGCTGAGATCGTCCTTTGTGACGCACGCCCGCGGCTATCAGACCGAATGGGAGGGAGAATTCACCTTGCGGGACTGGAGTCCTTGAGCGGACGTTTTTGTTGCGAGCCCATCAAGTGAATTCAACCCGGACTGCGCAGCCGCTTGGCTCAGCGAGGTGAGGCTCGAACCGTCGCTTTCGCGGGAGGGTGGAAAACATCGTCAGTTGATTTCTGCTTGATGCCGGAGACGCCCTGCGGCTTAATGGGCGGACGAATTTGCCAGGGCCCATGGACTGTGGACTTACGAACCCCGCCAGGGCAGGAATGCAGCAACGGCAGTCTGCTCCACATTTGCCGTGGTCACCCTGGCCTTTTTTTTCCGCCGACAAGCGAGTGCAGGTTCCGCTTGCCAGGTCGTGAAGGCGCCCGATGGCATATCAGGTCATAGCTCGAAAATATCGTCCGCAGCGGTTTGCCGACGTGGTCGGACAGGATCATGTCACGCAAACCCTGGCGAATGCGATTGCCCAGAACCGGATTGCCCATGCCTACCTGTTTGTCGGCCCTCGGGGCACCGGCAAAACCACCATCGCCCGCATCTTCGCCAAGTGCCTGAACTGCTCCAATGGCCCCCGGGTTGACTTCGAATCCGATGATCCCCGTTGCGTCGAAATCAGTGAAGGCCGGTCTTTGGATGTGCTGGAAATCGACGGAGCCAGTAACCGCGGCATTGAGGAAGTCCGGGAACTGCGGGAGACGGTCAAATACGCCCCGGCCAATTCCAAGTTCAAGATCTACATTATCGACGAAGTTCACATGCTGACGAAGGAGGCCTTTAACGCCTTGCTGAAGACCCTCGAAGAGCCTCCTGCGCATGTGAAGTTCATGTTCGCCACCACCGAACCGGACAAGGTCCTCGCCACAATCTTGTCGCGCTGCCAACGCTTTGACTTAAGACGCATCCCGGTGCCCTTGATTGTAAAACACCTGGGCTACATTGCGGGAGAAGAACATGTGACGGTTGAAGACGCCGCCCTCCAGGCCATCGCCCGCGGCGCCGAAGGCTGCATGCGGGACGCCGAGTCGACCCTGGATCAATTGATCAGTTTCTGCGGACGTCAGATTGTGGAGTCCGATGTCCTTTCGATGTTCGGGTTAACGGCGCGCGGCCAAATCCACGCCATGGCCCAGGCCGTGTTGGATGGAAACACCGGCAAAATCCTGTCTCTCCTGAATGACCTGGTAAAAAATGGCAAAGACTTGAGCCGTCTCGTGGCCGATTTGCTGGCACATTTTCGGAGTCTGCTGTTGCGCAAAGCCCTGCCAGACGATCCCCAAGTCCTCGAAGTCATCGAAGCGGACGCAGCCGTGCTGGCCGATCAGAGCCAACAGGTCTCCTGGGACGGAGTCACACGGATCCTGCAGAGCCTGGTCGATTGCGAAGGGCGCCTGAGAGACAGCGTCTCCAAGAGGATCGCCATCGAGGTCGGCCTGCTTCAGGCGGCGGAAGCGCGCAATGCGGTTTCCATTGATCAACTGCTAACCCGGCTGCGGCAATTGCGTGAGACCACAGTCTCTGACACTGCTGTCTCCCCCCGCCCGCTGCCTTCGGTCCCTCGCACGCCTGCGGTTAGCTCGTCCGCAGGCCCTTCGGGGGACATGCCTGTCGGGCAGGCCCTTCCAGTTCCCGTGCCCGCCGAGAACCTTGCGCCAGCGGCCGCCCCATTGAAACCGTCGGCCTCCTCTCCCGCGGATCTTTCGCAAATCTGGTCCCAACTGCTCGACACGGTGGGCGCCACCAGCCCGTTCGTGCGGGGTTATCTCACCCAAATCGAGCCTGTCTCCTGGGAAAGGCAGGTCTTGACGGCAGGTTTCCACCCCGAGCTTGCAGACCAAATCGAGCTGTTAAACAATACACGAAACCGGAACCTGATCGCGACCAAGCTGAAAGAAATCGGCCTGGGAGAGGCCCAGATCAAGTTTGTGGAGCTGAAAGAACTTCCTCCGGCCTCTTTGCCGTCCGCCCCGGCTCCGATCGTCTCACCCGCAAAGACCGCTCCGGAACCGCCCCCCAGCCGTCCGCCCACAACCAAGGCCCCGGAAAAAACCAAACCAGCCCCCCTCGTGGCCCCGAGGGCGGAAGATTTTAAGAACGATCCGCTCATCAACAAAGCCCTCGAAATTTTCAAGGGTCAGATTGCGGGGGTTCAACCTCAAAATTAGGGCGGGGATGATCCCGCTTTCCAATGCAGTCGATCTAGAGAACACCAAACCAGTCCAAAGGATATGTCGAGCATAGGCAAACTCATGAAACAGGCCGCGCGTATTCAGCGGCAGATGGAAGAAGTCCAGGCCAGTCTGGCCGCACGCACCGTGGAGGCCACCAGCGGGGGCGGAGCGGTGAAAGTCGTGGCCACCTGCAACCGGTTGATCAGTTCCATCAAAATCGATCCCCAAGCGGTCAATCCGTCGGATGCCCAGTTGCTCGAGGATATGATTCTCTCGGCGGTGAACAACGCGCTGAAGCAGGCGGAGGAAATCTCCAACTCGGAAATGGGGAAAGTGACCTCGGGCCTGAGCATTCCGGGTCTGGCCTGAATCCGGTTTCTGCCATTGAAACCTTGATATCTCTGTCAAAGCGCAGATCCAGCCGTGGCTGACTATCCAGAGCCTGTGCGCGAGCTGACGGCCGCCCTGCGGCGTTTGCCGGGGATCGGACCGCGTTCGGCGGAGCGCCTGGCTCTGTACCTGGCGCAGGCCGATCCCTCGTTCGTCAGCGGTCTGGCCGGCCAACTGACCCGGGCCCGGGAGAAGATCCATGCGTGCCCGGTATGCGGAGTCTTGACAGACCAGGATCCGTGCGTCATCTGCGGCGATCCAAGACGTGAGGCCGCAATGATTTGTGTCGTGGAACGGGCCACCGACGTTTTCAACATTGAAAAGTCAGCCGTCTATCGCGGCCTCTATCATGTTTTGGGAGGGAAGATCTCCCCGGTCAATGGCATCGGACCGGAAGACTTGCAGGTCAATTCCCTCGAAGAACGGCTGCGACACAAGACAGTTCGCGAGGTGATCCTAGCTTTGGGCTCGGATGTGGAAGGCGATGCGACCAGTCATTATCTGGCTAAACGCCTGCAAAGCCTCGGACTGCGAGTGTCTCAAATCGCCCAGGGCCTGCCGGTGGGCTCCGGTCTGGAGTTTGCCGACGAACTGACCTTGAGCCGCGCCATTGAAGGCCGGCGGTTGATCGATCAGGAATCTCTATGACCTGTCCTCGAATTATCGTGTTCGATCTGGGCAAAGTGCTCGTTGATTTCGACTTTGGAATCGCCGCGCGACGCATGGCGCCGCGATCCACCCTCAACGCCGAAGCCATCCAGGATGTCATCCAGCGTTCTCCGCTGATCTACGATTACGAAAGCGGCAGGATTACGACCGACACCTTCTTTCAACGAGTGCAAGCCGCCACCGGCTTCCAAGGAACCCAGGCCGAATTCGGCCGCATCTTCAGCGATATTTTCTCGCCCATCGAGCCGATGGTCGCAGCCCAGGCCCAACTGCGCCAGAAAGGGTGTCCCACCTATATCTTCTCCAATACCAACGAGCTCGCCGTGAATCATATCCGGCAATCGTTCCCCTTTTTCAGCCATTTCACCGGCTATATTTACTCCTACGAACACAAGGCCATGAAACCGGATTTCCGGATCTATGAAGCGCTGGAAAAAGTCTCCGGATTCGCCGGTCATGAAGTCCTTTATCTGGATGACCGGTCGGAAAATGTCGAGGCCGGCCGGCAACGCGGCTGGCAAGGGATTGTCCACGAAGACCCCGAAACCAGCCTGCAGCTCATCCGCAAGACCGGCCTACTTTAGTTTGTAAGCGATCAGCATCCCGTCATTCTTTTCCATCGAAGCCCGGATCGTCACCGAGTCGTAATCAGGATTGTTCTCAAAAAAGGCCAGAAAATCGCGCATTTCTCCGGCGCTTTGAATGACGTTATCGGCAACAATCACCGCCCCTTTCTTTAACTTGGGACTCAGCATCTGAAAGTACTTGAGATAATCCCGTTTCAACGCGTCCAAAAACACAAAGTCGAACTCGCCCTCGAGTTTGGGCAAAACCTGGAGGGCGTCGCCCTCAACAACGGACACGGTCTTTTCGAGTCCCATCTTCGCCAGATTCTCCCGAGTCTTTCGGACCATCTCCGGATCAATGTCGACGGTAATCAGTTGGCCACCATTGCGCTCGAACGCAATGCCCATGTTCATGGCGCCGTATCCCGTCGCCGATCCCACCTCAACCCCCCGCTTGCACTTGGCGCTTTCCACCAGTATCCGAAGCATCATCGCATCCCCCGGTGTAGTGTTGAGTCCCGTCCGTCTAAACTCCCGAATATACTTTTCACGATCGATTTCGCTCATTTTGGGTTTCTCGGCAGCCAGCCCCCTCTGAAGGCCGAAAAAACCCAGGAAGGTCAAAACAACGGCAAATATCCATCGATTCTTCATATTCGTTTGGCTGCCGCATCGTGGGCGGCAGATCTTGGAGACGCAATCTGATCGGACGCGAGATCCTTTTCAAGCTCAAAGAGAACCCGAAGTCGATCGGCACTGAAATTGCTTAATAAAATGCGTTACAGGAAGACACCGAGAAGTGTAAAATAATCCAGTTCGTGATACGAACGATAGACAGGGTCGTTGAAAACAACATATGCACGCAAGGATCCAGATGAAGGAAGGACTGGAAAGCCGCTCATTTATTTCATTATAAATATGTTATATAGACGCAACAGGATGCTGCTGATGGGGTTGTTATGCTGGGGAACGGTGCTGGCAACGTTCCTGACCGAAGGAACGGACGAATCAGGAGGGGAGGAAACCCGATGGTGGTATGATCCGAGCCTAACGATGCCATCGTCAGTATGGATTCTGCCCGGTTTTACCGCGATTGGGTGGGCGACTGGCCTGATGCCATTTCACAATTCCGACCTGACGAATGGGACCCGGCTAGCGGGAATGGAGAAGTCCGAGCATCGGCTTTGCCTGCTGAAACCATTTGTGGTGCGGAATCCGGCGGCGGTGACGGCGATGGAACTCCGGGTCACATGCCGGGGAGGTTGGGTCGCGTGGCTGAATGGGGTGGAGGTGGTCCGCTTCAACATGACCCTGGAAGACTCTGGACTCTCAGCGCGAGTGGCTGAGGGCCTTTCGGAGTCGGAGGCCACTCAAGAACACGTCCTGCCGATCCCGACGCCATCGGCCTATTTGTATCCCGGGGCAAACGTGCTGGCATTGCAGGCGGCGCCTCTGGCGTCTCCCGAGGAACATCCTTTTTTGATCCATGCCCGGATAACAGTGCAAAGCAATGAAAAACCGCCTCGGATAGCCGCAGTCATTCCTGATGCGGGAACGACGGTTGGGGATTTGAAGACCGTCGAGGTGTTTTTTGATCAACAGGTAACGGGAGTGGACATTAACGATCTGCAAGCCAACGGCAGTTATGCCACCAGTTTTCGTGAAGTCAGCCCCGTCCAATTCATCTATGGGTTTACGAATCTCACACCTGGCCCCGTGTCCCTGACCTGGATTGTCGACCATGGGATCTGCGGAAAAATCGAACAACTCAAGCTTTTCGAGGCGGAGAACTGGTCGTATCTGCTGGATCCCGCCCTTTCCGCGGCCCGGGTGATGATCAACGAGTTTATGGCGGTGAACCAGGACTCTTACGCGGATGAGGACGGTGACTATGGGGACTGGATTGAACTCAGGAACGGAGGATCGGGACCGGTCAACCTGGACGGATGGTATTTGACCGACAACCCAACCAACCTGACCCGTTGGCGTCTGCCGAATTACACATTGCTCCCTGAGGATTATTTGGTGATTCATGCGTCCGGCAAAGACCGCGCCCTGGGGAATCATCCCTTGCATGCCAATTTCAAGCTGAACACAGAAGGCGAATACCTGGCGCTGATTGGATCAGACGGCAAAACCATCGTGTCAGAATTCAGCCCTCAATATCCAGTCCAACAGCGGAATCGGTCCTGCGGGCGGGCGGAAGGCGATCCCGACTCGGTGGTTTTCTTTGACAAGCCGACTCCGGGCAAGCCCAATCCCTATCGCGGGGCTGGTTTTGCTCCCGAGATCGCATTCAGCCGGCCTAGCGGTGCATTCCGAGACAATTTCCTCCTCAGCCTGGAACCGATGACCGCCGGTGCGGTGATCTATTATACCCTGGACGATACCATCCCGACCCTCAAGTCCGCGCATTACGAGGCGCCGTTGCTGATCACCAACACCACAATCATCCGGGCCCGCGCATTCAAGGAGGACGGAACGCCCGGTCCTCCATGCAGCGCCTGTTATGTCGCCCTGAATCCGACCACGCGTGGCTTCCGCTCGGATCTCCCGGTCGTCCTTCTGCAAAAGCCGGGACCGGATCGCGTGCCAAAAACCGAATACCAATCGGTCTATGCCATGTTGTGGGAACCGGACCAAGGCGTCACCCGCCTTGATCATTCGGTTCAGCTCGAATCCCGCGCCGGGATCCGGCTGCGAGGCACCAGCACCGCATCGGATCCGAAGCGAAGCCTCAACCTGGAATGGCGCGACGAATATGGCAGGGACCTGGACTTAAGCACCTTGGGCATGCCCTCCGACTCCGATTGGGCGCTTCTGGCCCCGAGGTTCCTCGAGCCGATCATGATTCATAATCCGTTCATGTTCCAACTGAGCAATGATATCGGGCGTTATGCGCCCCGAACGCGGTTTGTGGAATTATTCTACCACTCGGGCGAGGGTCCGTTGCTGGGCCATGATTACCAGGGGATCTACATCCTAGCCGAGCGGATCAAACGCGGCAAACATCGAGTGGCCATCAACAAAATAGAACCTTGGCATCAGGAACCTCCCGAGCTGACCGGCGATTACCTCCTCAAATTGGACCATCTCGATCCCGGCGAGTGGGGCATGAAGATCGGCAGGCTGCCGGCGCCGGTGCTCTGGGATGACCCGGACGAGGCGCATATGCTCCTGCCCCAATGGAAACCGCAACGCGATTACATCCGGGATTACCTGAACCTGTTCGACGAAACGTTGAACGGCGCCGACTGGCGGGATCCCGCTATCGGCTACGCCCAGTTCATTGACCTCGAATCCTGGATAGACCATCACCTGCTCAATGTCCTCGCCTACAACATCGATGCGCTGGGATTGAGCACTTACTTCCATAAGGCCCAAGGCGGCAAGTTGGTCTTCGGGCCGATATGGGATTTTGACCGCGCCCTCGGCTCCCGGGACGGCCACGACGCCAATCCCCGCTCCTGGGTGAGCGCCAACTTCATTCCGAGTTCCCTGGTGTTTCAGCATCCCTGGTGGGAGCCGTTGTTCCGAGATCCGGATTTCTGGCAGCGCTACGGCGATCGCTGGCAGGCACTGCGGGATGGAGCGTTTTCAACCCATCACCTGTTCACGTTGGTGGACAGACTCGCCGGCGCTCTCTGGCAAGCTCAACCGCGCGAGGTCCGCCGCTGGCCTTTTTCGATGAGCCCCTTGCACGGGAGTTACTCAAGCGAGGTCGAAGCCTTAAAAACATGGTTGACAGATCGATTGAGTTTTATCGACGAACATTTCGTCGATCGACCCCGGTTCAGCCTGCCCTCACAAAAGGTCATGGCCGGTTTTTCCCTGCTCCTGAAAGGCCCGGCGGGAGCTTCGATCTATTACACCGTCGACGGGTCGGATCCTCGCGAGCCGGGCGGTGGGATAGCCGCGTCGGCCCTGTTATATACAAACGCCTTGCGGCTCACCGCCTCGGCGCAGTTCCAGGCCCGCATCTTTGAACCCGAGCACCGCCACGAGTATCGGCCAGGCTGCCCTCCCCTGCACGCCAAGTGGTCCGGACTGGTCTCCGAGCGTTATGAAATCGCACCGAACCCGGACGCCATCGGCATTAGAATCAATGAGTGCTTTCTGGACCTTAAGTCTCCCGAACCCGTTCGATCATCCCACGATCTCGAAGGCTGGATCGAGCTCTACAATTCGAGCACAAACGCGGTCGATCTCGAGGGATACCGGATGGCGGGCTGTCGAACTCCGGATCAGGCGTTCGTCTTCGGCGAGGGCATCGTTTTGGCGCCCTCGGATTATCTGCGAATTAAAATGTTAGAAGCGCGTCCGTCAACGTCCGGAGATGGCAGGCTGAATGCCCTTCCTTTGGATCTTTCGCAAGGAGGAGACGTTGTTATCCTTCAGAATCCGGAGGAAACAGTGGTGGACGCCGTTGAGTTTCGGCCGCAATGGAACGGATGCAGCCTGGGCCGATGGCCTGATGGCAGTGAGGATCTGGTGCATCTGATGCCGCCAACGCCTGAGGCCGCGAACAAATCAGCCGGGATGTCCCTGTTTGCCCGCATAACCTCCTGGACCTATCTCTATGATGGAAGTGTCATCTTGACGTGGGAATCGGTGCCGGGCCTCGAATACGGATTTGAATGCCGGGAAAACGGGGAAAACTCCTCCTGGATTTCGCTGCCGCATCGAATCATCGCCAAAGGTGCGGCGACCTCGTTCACGCTGCCTCTGTCCGAACACCGGCAAAGAGAAATCCGGGTGGTCGTTGAGCCCCAAACTCCGACCATCCTCGGTTTGGAATCCGTGGGGGACGGGTATCTTCGCCTTTCCTGGCAAGCGATACCGGGCTGGTATTATCGCCTCGAGCGAACGCCCGACTGTGTCCACCCCATCTGGGAACCCGGCAATTACCTGGTCAAAGCCAATCGAACAAACGAGTCTCTCTCTATCCTGATGCCCGATACCAAGAAACGCTTCTATCGACTGCGATTAGTCGAATAGGATCCGGGATCCTGCGCGGACTCCGGGCTTGCTCCCACCGGCTGTCCTGGTTGAAAGTCTCACCGTGATGCGCCTCAATTGCCAATCGTCAACATGGCCTACGCTCGCGGTGGGTTTGCTTTTGTCCGCGATCGCAGTCCACCCCGCCCCAAGCACGATTCCAGTCGAGGGCCTTCTCGAACGTCAGGTGTATACCGACGCGGTGGAATTCAGGATCCCGGGGCAGCCGGGATATGAATACGCCTGCTGGCTGGACAACAAGCCCCTGCAAACGAATGTCCTGCACCGGATTTCCGCCGTCGATTACCACGAACTCCGAATCCAAACCACCCGCCTGACAGACCTCCGGATCGAGGAACGAACCCTTCCTTTCATCATTCGGTCGAGCGAACGTAACAACAGCGAATGGGGCCTCCCACCCTGGACGCCTTTTCCCGTTATCAATTCGAGCCCCGCCGAGTTTTCAGGCCGTCGTCTCCGCGTAATTGGGCCCGCCGCGATGCCTCGAGACTATCCGATTCCTCTCATCGCCTGGATCGAGGAAACCAACCGCGAACCGGTACGCTTGAATGGCCTGGTGGAAGTCTCCGGAAATCGGACCACAACTCTCCAACTGCGGCGGGGCATTGGTTCACGCCTGCTCGCGGCCGAGACACCCGGTCGGGTCGAACTCGAAACGCGGCTGCATTCGCTCACAAACCGTCATCCGGTTGTCATCGAGGATCAAACCTCCTGGCAAACCGTCGGAGGCACGCTGACGGGGACGGTGGCGTGGGCAAGTGGCGCGCGAATCCTTGTCACCAACGATCTGGAGGTTTCGGCGAACACCGAACTCAGCGTGGGACCCGGAGCCGTCGTATTGCTGGAACCACTGGTAAACCTCAAGATCAGCGGCCGTTTTCTAGGGCACGGCAACACTGAGAACCCCATCCTCTTCATGCCCCGACACACCCACCAGCCTTGGGGTGGCTTCCTGGCCCTGACCAACAGCTCGATCATCGAAATCACTGGCGCCATCCTGACCGGAGGCGGAGGAGATCCCGCCTTCTTTCCACATCACTTTGGTTTTTCTCACCGGCCTGAGCAACCGTTGTTTGTGGGCCAGAACGGAGCCCGAGTTTCCTTGACCAACTGTTATCTCATTGATAATCCCGGCCAGGCAGGCAATGGTTACATGGCCACTTTTGAACTCGAAGGCTGCCTCGTGCAACGCTGCATTATGACCGGCCAGTTTGAAGGCGGATCCGTATCCATTCGCCGGTCAGCCCTAATCGAGTTCCCCGAGGACAGTCCCCTGTTCCAGGACGATGACTTCGACGCCCTTTACCTGGTGCAGGGAACGCATGAGCTCAGAGACAGCCTCCTGGGCTGGGCCAAGGATGATGGTTTGGACGCGGGCTCAGGATCCGCCGGGACGGTGCTTGTGACGAATTGCTGGATTGAGTCCTGCTACCATGAGGGTCTGGCGTGGTCTGGCGGAGGCCGGGTGGGCAGCGTCTATGACACGGTCTTGATGAATTGCGGCCAGGGGATCGAAGCCGGCTGGAGTCAGACCTATGACAGCCCCATCGTCAACGGGGATCGGCTGCTATGTGTGGGAAATATTGTGGGCGCCCGGTTCGGCGACAATTATGACTGGAACTATGCGGGTTTCCTGCGCCTCACCCAATCCTTGCTTCTCTATAACCAGCGCGATGCCTGGGGCATGACCTGGGGCGACTGGACCTATCGCAGCGCACAGATGGATTTGCGCAGCAATTATCTCAGCCAACCCAATCCCTGGCATCCCGACAACGCGATATGGGATCCATCTAAAGATGGCCCGCAACTCGCCCGGTTCCGATCCGGACGACCGGACGATCCCGTGGGCATCGGCCTTGCGCTCCACAAAACCCAGGATGCTATCCAACAGCTTATCCAGGGAATCCCTGTGGGCCTGAGTTGCTTCAGCTCTCGCCCTGTGCAGGTCAATTATTCCTTGATCAGCGCGCGAGGAATCCTCCAGACCGGCACCCTGGCCTTTGCGCCCGGTCAAACCTTGAATTGGATTCCGCCGCTTTCTCCAGCCCCAACGATTGATCCCATGGTTCTAGTCAGCCTCGAAAAACCACAAGGCGGCGACCTCACGGGAATTGCGGCCGCAGCTTTCGTGGAGAAGAGTCCCCCGGTGTTCCTCGAGCTGTTCTGGGCCCAGACCGCATCCACACTCTGGCTGGTCTGGAACCGTTCGGATGCGATCCTGGAATGTTCGGAAACCAGCCAGGGATCCTGGACCCCGATGCCCGATGTCCATAGTCCGTTGGGCATTCCCACCGGTGGATCATCCCGGTTTTATCGATTGCGCCTTTGACAGGGGTGAGCGGAATAACGGATTGTTCATTATGTTCGATCGCAGCAAAGATCCCGGGAAAATGACGCGGTCAAAAAGTGCGGAGGCACCTTGTGGCCTGATCGGTTGCCCGCCGAAAGGAAAGCCCGGGTTTCGGATGATGAACTTGACGCTTGGCATGGCCGCATGCCTTACTCTCCACGGCGCTCCTTCGGTGTCATCCATTCTCCTCAACGAAATCATGTATCATCCAGCCTCCGAGGACGCCCGTGAGGAATTCCTCGAGCTGTGGAATCGGGGATCGACTTCGGTGAATCTGCGCGACTGGCAATTCGCCTCCGGTGTTCATTGGACGTTTCCGGACATCGAACTGGAGGCGGGAGAATACCTGGTGATTGCCGCCGACACAGAACGCTTCCGCGCTCTGTATCCGGACGTGGCTCGAGTCCTGGGCAATTGGGAAGGCCGGCTAAGCAACCAGGGGGAAAAATTACAGCTATTGGACGCCGGCGGCCGGGTCGTCCATGAGGTTCGCTATTCCGATGATGGAGACTGGTCGATGCGGGTTCGCGCTCCTGTGGATTATGGCCACCGGGGGTGGATCTGGCAGAGCCCCGCCGACGGCGGCGGCAGTTCGCTCGAATTGGTCAATCCCTCCTTGCCGAATGAGGAGGGACAAAACTGGCTTCCCAGCCGCACGACCGGCGGCACACCCGGCCAAGCCAATTCCGTCCTGAGCACGAACACCGCGCCCTTGATCCTGGACACCGTTCACACGCCTCCCATACCGGCCTCCAGCGACCCGGTGAAAATTTCCGCGAGGCTCCTGGACGAGTCGCGGGAATCCTTATCCGCCCAGGTGTTCTATCGTCTTGATGGTGCCGCGCACTTCAACACCGTCAACCTGGGCGATGACGGACAACACGGCGACGGATTGGCCAACGACGGGTTATGGAGCGCCATCTTGCCCGCGCAAACCAATGGGGCGGTCGTGGAGTTTTACCTCGAGGCTCGCGATCAGCAGGGAAATCGGCGCTCCTGGCCGTCTCCGGCTGTCGAAGACGGAGTGTCAATCCAAACTCTCAACGCCCTCTATCAGGTGGTGGATGCCAAACAAACCTTTCAGCATCCCTTATACCGATTGGTGTTTCGCGCCGTGGACGCCGCTGAACTCAAGCAAATCAACCTCAACTGGCCGGCCGCGCCGTATCCAACCCCCTATCAATCGCCCAGCCGGTCACAATTCAATGCGACCTGGATCAGCGAGGAAGGCAACAAAATCCAGGTCCGCTACCTGGCCGGCGTGTGCAATCGAGGCAACGGCAGTGCCTGGCGTCAGCCGCAAAGCTATCGAGTCAACTTCACGCATCAGTTTCCATGGAATGATGTCGTCGCTGTCAATCTCAACGCCCAGTATCCCATTGTCCAAGCCGCCGGAAGCGCTGTCTACCGGCGCGCCGGTCTTCCCCTTCATCGATCGCACCTGGCTGAGGCGCGCGTCAATGGTCTCGATCTATCCACTCCCGGACCGCCTTCGTTCGGTGTCTATGCCTGCAACGAGGTAATCAACGACGATTTTATCCGTCGCATTTCCCCGAACGATTCGGGAGGGAGTATTTATGAAGGCATACGAGTGGCTGAACCGGGCGCCAACCTAAGCTATCTGGGAACCAACCCCGCCCCTTACCGGGTCAACTACTTCAAAGGCTCGAATCAAAGCGAGGATAATTGGTCCGATCTAATCGAACTCGCTCGTGTTTTGGATACGACTCCGGAGGCTGAGTTCGCGCCGACTGTCACCAACGTTCTGCCAGTCCGCCAATGGTTGAGATACTTTGCCCTCGAAACCCTGGTGGTCAACATGGAAACCTGTCTCGGGAACGGATACGGAGATGATTACTTCCTTTACTTTGGCCGACAGGATCCCCGGGCTCTCCTGATCGCCCACGATCTCGACACAATCATGGGCCAGGGTGACACCGCCGGCCGGATCGAAGAAAACCTGTGGCGCGGCGCTTATAATCCTCGCATTTCGCGACTCATGAAGGCGCCCGAGTTTGCTCCGATGTATTTCGAAGAACTGCTTGACCAGATCGAGCAAACTTTTAGTCCGGCGATTTTCCATCCGCTTCTCGGGCAAACCATCGCCGCCTCGGCCCCCACAAACCATCTTCAGGCCATGAAGGATTTCATGGCCGCCCGATGCGCCTTTGTTCAATCCCAGATCCCCAGACAACTTAGCATCAAAGTGGAATTGCCCCGCCAGAATGGATACTACCAAAGCACCCGGCCGGCGATGGACATTTCCGGACGGGCGGATGTCGTCCGCTGTCGAGCCGTCACCGTGAACCATCAACCTGTCCAGTGGTCCGCCTGGGAAGGCATCTGGTGGACGCACAACCTGCCGCTTCAGCCCGGTTTCAACACCGTCACGGTGCGTTGCTTCGATCCCTCGGGTGCGGTATTTCAAAAAGATCAGATCCTGGTTTGGCATGATGATGGCCGGGTTCAACAACCGCCCACCCGCCTCGAGGCTGACGCAACCTGGTCTCCTGCCGGTGGTCCCTTCTGGATTCCGCAATCGGTCACCGTCAACCCAGGCGTCACGTTGCGCATCCTTCAAGGCGCAACGATCTTGCTGGGGCCGGATGCGGAATTGAGGATCGAAGGCCGGCTCTTGATGGAGGGTACGGAAGCCAATCCCATCCGCCTCGACCGCCAACCGGATTCTTCGGACAACTGGGCGGGCTTGACCTTCCTGACGTCATCGACAACAAATCGTCTTTCCCATGTGGTCTTGAGCGGGTGCGCCGCTCCTTCCGCCATCATCCGGGCGTCGAACACACATCTCGAACTTGATCACGTGACCTTTACCAACACGACGGGCTCCTACCTGGATCTGGACTCCTGTTCATGCGTCATCACCGACTGCGCCTTCCCCCCCACTTCAAACACCGGCATGATCAGCATCCATGCGCCTCCTCAAACCGGCAACTGTCTCCTCGCCCGAAACCAGTTCGGCCAAACCGGCGGACAAAACGATACGTTGCGCATCGAAGGAAACGGCGAAGATTCGCCGCTGGTAATCATCCGGGACAATGTGTTTCTCGGAACCGGCGACGATCACATTGATCTGGCGGGCCTGGATGCCTGGGTGGCAGGGAATCTTTTCCAAGCCGCCTGCAACTCGAATCGTCGAAGTGACAGCGCTTGCGCTATCGCGGTATCGATGGTTGGCGATCGGCCCTCGATGATGAACGGAATCAGAAATGTCTTCTTTCAGTGCGATTACGGCGTCCAGGCCGATCATTCGAGTTCCTTCAGCCTGGCCTTCAACACGATCTACGGAATGAAGTTTTCGGCAATCCTCCTGAACGCTCCGCTCCAAAACAAGCGTGAACCCCACCTCGAACAACAACTGGACCTGGACAGCAACATCATCTGGGAAAGCCCGGCTGTCGTCATCGCCCCATCCCGCTCCGAAGTTTCTTCCAGCTTTATCACCGCTCGTAACAACCTCTTGCCTCGCTTCGATGTTCTCCCGACCGCGCGAAACAACTGGGTTCTGGATCCAAGCTTTAAACATCCCCCTCCTCTCGAGGGCACTACACCCGTCAGCGTTCACGATTTTGTCCTGAACCCGAACTCCCCCGCTTTATCCACTGGAACGTGGGGTTTGGATCGCGGAGCTTTGATTCCTGCGGGCGTTTTTCTTGCCGGCGGCCCTGGGACTGTGACGACCCAGACAGACGCCATCTTCCAGGTGGGAGGAGCGGGCGTTACCCACTACCGGTTCCGCCTGGATGAAGGTCCCTGGAGCGAAATCATGCCCGTCGCCGACTGGATTCAACTCAAGCTCCTGCAACCGGGCTCGCATCACTTATCCGTCCTCGGATTCACCCCAGCCAATTTCGCAGTCCCGGGTGAAGAATCCACCGTCACCGCATCCTGGCTTGTGGATCCTCACGCGACCCCCTCTCCTTCAGTACGGATCAATGAAATCCTCGCTCGCAATCGCAGCGCGCAGCCCCTCAATGGTTCATACCCGGACCTGGTTGAACTCCACAATCCGGGTTCCGAACCGGTGGATCTGGGTGGCATGAGTCTGAGTGACGATCTCAATGTTCCGCGAGCCTTTGTCTTTCCACCCGGCTCGATCCTCCAGGCTGGCGGGTTCTTGGTTCTCGCCGCCTCGGACAAATCCATCCCGGAAATTTCGACTCTCGGTTTCAAACTCAGCCAGGAAGGAGATCGGCTTTATCTGTTCGACACGCCCTCGCGCGCAAGCCGGCTGATCGACACGGTGGTCTTTGGCCTCCAAATCGCTGATCATGGCATCGGCTGTCTGCCCGACGGCTCCTGGGGCTTGACCTTGCCCAGTTTTGGCTCCGCCAACATCCCCTGCCCCACCGGCAATCCCCAACACCTCCGCATCAACGAATGGATGGCCCGGCCCTTTGCCGGAAACGACTGGCTCGAAATTCGTAATCCAGATCCTTTCCCGGTGCCGTTGGACGGCCTGAGCCTGACCGACGACCTGATCGACGTCTCACGTCATCGTTTCCCTCCCCTCTCCTTTATTGGGGCCGGTCAAGATGGGTACCGCGTGTTTCAGGCGGATAACGAAACCGCCAAAGGCCAGGATCATCTGGCCTTCCAACTGGATGCTGAGGGCGAAGGCCTGGGCCTGTTCAATCTCAGCGGCGAACCGATCGATGCCCTTTATTTCGGCCCCCAATCCCTCGGGGTCTCCCAAGGACCTTTTCCGGAACCGAGCCGGTCCTTGAGCTTCTTCAGGCTCCATCCCAGCCCTGGCATTCCGAACCAGTCCGATTCATCATTCCAGGACACCGACCAGGACGGTCTCCCGGATGATTGGGAACATTTCTTTGGATTCAATCCATCCGACAACACCGACGTTGCCCTGGATCGCGATCAGGACGGCATGAATAACCTCGCCGAATACCTTGCCGGAACAGATCCCAACGATCCATCGAGCGACTTGCGCCTTCTCCTTCAGGCCGTCCCACATCAGGGGGCACTGTTGTCCTTTCGAACTCCCTCCCGTCGCGTTTATGCCATCGAAAGCTGCGATGACCTCACCGAGGGACACTGGCAAAATCTGACAACAATCGGTCCGCTCGCCCAAAGCCGGATAAACACTCTGTGGCTTGAGGCTCCTCTCGTCGCAAACCACCGATATTACCGGCTCCGTCTCGTGAGCCAACCGGGCATCCAGCCAGGGTGGTAACACTTTAAATCATTGCGCATGCATAATTTTGCATTCGGCTCCGATCTATTGATAGAACCGGGCGAACAAGTTAAGATACCGGTGCGAGTTCTTTGAACGATCCGTTCCAATGCGAACCGATCACGTATCTCTGATCCAAGCCGCGCGGAGCTTTGGGGGATCAGGGTGAACGAGCGACGTGGTGAGGGTCGGCGCTAAAAAGTCGGGACAGTTTGAGGTTCGTCCGGGATTGAAAAGGCAATTCTATGGAACAACCTGATCAAACACTCCTTCAACGCTTCGTGTGCCATAGCGATAACGCGGCCCTTACCGCCATCATCCATCGTTACGCTTCCATGGTCTTTGGCACTTGTCACCGCGTTCTCGGAAACGAAGCCCAGGCAGCGGATGTCGTTCAGGAGACCTTTTATCAACTCGTGAAAAGCGCCCATCGGATCACCGGATCCTTGGGCAGTTGGTTGCATCAAGTCGCCACGCGGCGCTCGATCGATTTAGTGCGTGAAAACACCTCTCGCCGGCGCAGGGAAGAGGCCTACGCGGCCGATCACCTCGAGGCCAGAGAGCCCTGGCGCCAGATCGAACCCCTGGTCGATGAGGCCCTTGAGGAAATCCCCGCCGATTTGCGCGAACTCCTGGTCCTGCATTACCTGGAACAGAAAACCATGTGTGAGATCGCGAAAGCCCAAGGCCTGTCTCAACCCACCGTATCCCGGCGGATCGCCGTCGCCTTGGAACAGCTCAGGCACAACCTGCGGGCCCGGGGCGTTGTCGTGGAACTGACGATCCTCGGGACGCTCTTGGCGAACAGCGCCAAAGCCGCGCCCGCCAGCTTGCTTCATGCCTTGGGCAAAATCTCCCTGGCCCAGGCCGCCACGGCCTCCACGGGCGCGTCGGCGTCCCAGTCCGCAATCTCCTGGATTGGCCTCAAAACGGCCGCCGCTATCCTGGCCTTATCGTTGAGCGGTGGAACAGGTTGGCTTCTCTGCCACCGCCCGTCATCCCATTCTCCATCGTCCCAACAGTCCCAACCGTCCTCGGTTCAGACATCAGCCCCAATCCCCCCGACCGAAGTCAAGACACCCCCTTCGGCAACCGACTATGCCGCCGTGCCGGGCGAAATCACCCGTCCCCTTCCCGGATTGCCAGCAACTACAAATCCCGCATCCTCAAAACCGTTGTCCGTCCCGGTCACAGGCTTTGGCCCTCAACCTACAGGCCCCGTTCCTCAGATTCCGCCAGGACCAAATTATGGTTCTCGCGGCAGAATCTCCCGACGGCAATTCGGAAGTCAGATTGGACCTTATTCTGGTTCCGGAGGAGGGGGCGGTGGATTCGCCGGTGGCGGCGGCGGTGGATCGATCACGATGGGAGGTGGTGCCGGAGGAAGCGCAGGATTCGGAGGAACGGCTGGTGCCGGAGGAGGCGCTGGATTTTCTGCGGGTGGAAGCGGCGGCACGAGTGGCGGCGGAGGGGCTGTTGTCGGAGGCTTCGGAGGCGGTTCTATTGGAGGAACTGGAACTGTCTCAGGACCGGCTTTCGGATTTCCAGGAGTCCCAGCGGGCGGCCCACAGTCCTTTTCAACCAATTATGGCTTCAGCCATTCCGTGATCATTGAAAACGGGGTCGTCCGGGAAACCCGGTCCGAGTTTTCTTCAGGCCAAACTCGAGACTCAGCCCACCCCCATCTCTCGGAGACTGCGGCCAAAACCACGAATTCGCCAAACGCGCAAGGACTTCCGCCCCCGTCAGGAATTGGCAAACTGCAGCAGGACCTTCGGGCTAAACAACGAGCAAAATAGTGCTCGGGGACTCAGCAGCGGTTCCGTTTCATCCATGAAAGCCCAAAAACCGCTCCCCAAAAGCGCCGATGAGCAAAAGCATAGCCGACTGTCGCCGAGCCAACTAATTTAAGGGCAAGTGGATGCGGAAAAAAGCCCTTCAGTTTTCGGCCTCAGCGCCTACATTCCGCACCTCAAAAACGGGGATTTCCGTGATTTATGTC
>ERZ795054.733-NODE-733-length-37251-cov-6.684617_pt1 | contig 37251 bp, 27 predicted proteins | sample MGYA00375138_ERZ795054 | MGnify/ENA primary metagenome ERZ795054 (study PRJEB30183, sample SAMN05720215) | anaerobic digester metagenome | isolation source: active sludge of municipal wastewater-treating anaerobic digesters | place: USA | collected 2014-12-23 ... | reverse complement strand
GGCCAAAGGATTGTGCACAGTGCGTACGGGGGATTGCGGACAATGGATTGCGCGTAGCGCATAAAGCATTGTAGAACAAGATGATAAATAATAATTTCCTCGTAGAGGATCAAGCCCTGTAATCCGGCATCATTCCCCCGGAATCAGATCCTGATCCTCGCAGAGATGACGAAATTGCGGCCGGGGGCGGCAATGCCTGATGAGTAGGGCCTGTACCTGAGATCGAAAATATTCTCCACCCCGGCCATCAGGTCCACCCTGTTGCTTATATTGTACGAGGTCTTGAAGTTGAGGGTGAACCAGCCAGGCGACCAGGGATTGCCGTCGCTGTCCTCAGCGTACATGTATGCCTTGTCCCTCTCGCTCAGCGCCAGATTCGCGTATGTAATCCTGCCGTTGTAGGCAGCGTAGAGGTCAGCCTTTAACCTGGAGCGCTCAAAGATCACATGCGTTGCCCCGAACAGTGGCGGCACATGCCTGAGAGGTTCATTCTCGTTGTCATGACCGCCGGTGAGAGTGAGGGAGGACTTTATCCTGATGAAAGAAGCTGGGCGCAGCTCAGCCTTCACCTGGGTTCCGTAGACGATGGCATAGCCGGCATTGACCATTGCATAAACCTGGCTCTCCTCTCCCTGGAAGACAAAGGTGGGCTGACCGTTGAAGAGGAATTCCCGGCGCACCATCGCGTTGTCAAGATATGAGAAGAAGAGGGAGGCGTCTGCCAGGAGCATCTCCCCGAACTCCCTCGATGCTCCCAGGTCAATGTTGTACAGATATTCCGGCCTGAGGGCAGGATTAGGTACAACAAGCACCCCGGGGGCCGATTCAAACACTTTGCCCAGGTCGTCGAGGTTTGGTGCCCTGAAGCCGGTGGAGAGGTTAAGGGTCAGCTCGGTACGCCCGTCAGGCCTGTAGACAGCGCCTGCAGCGCCGGTGAGGGCACTGTTGGCCGACTCAATTGTGGTGAACGGGAAATTGTAGTAGGAGTTGTCGGCAATCTCCGAATTGAGACTGACATAGTTGAACCTCGCTCCGGTGCTTACCGTCAGCTTTCTGCCCAGGTTGAACTTGTAGCCGCCGTAAACAGAAAAGCTGTTGTAAATATTGCTTCCGTTCGGATAGCGTGACCCTGCCGGCACAGTCCCACCTGTTATGACGTTCTTCACATCAGCAGTGCTGCTTATATTATTCATTACATACTCTGCCCCGTAGTAAATAAGATTATCGTTTTCCCCTGATGTTTTGTCAAAATCGAGGTTTGCAGACCATATACCCACCTTTTCAAACTGTTCGTTAAGGCTCACATCATTTATTTTCCTGTCGTGCCGGCTCTCACGGTAGTCCTGCCTTGCAACAGTCAGCCTCGCCTCGTCAAAGAGGGTGGTGGACCTGTTATATCTGACTGTAGAGTTTGTCATCATCCATACCTGTGGCCCGTAGTACCAGTCGCCGTATCTTAGCGTGCTGTTCTTCACCTGGATCAGTCGGTCATAGCGGGGAACATCTGAGATGCGCGAGTAGTGGTGTGCAAGGTCAATGTCGAAGTTTCTTCCCACCTTGAACCGGAACTTGTTGGTCGTGTTCAGCTGGCTGTAACCTGTCGCCACCTGCATGCGGGGGTTCTGGTTCATCACGATGCTGTCGCGGTTGCCGAACCGCTTCTGGTACTCATTGCGGAGATATTCGGGGTGCGAAACGGATCCCATTACAAGGTCACCGAATTCGGACCATGTTACAGAGGAGAGGAATGCTATACGTCTCCCGCCGGCATTAATGTCAGCGTGATATGTCTGCTCACCGGCAGCCGATGAATACCTAACCATTCCCTCGGCTTTCAGGAAGAGGGAGTCGCCTGTGGAGAAGAGCGCTCTCCTTGTGTGGAAGTCCATCACTCCTCCGAGAGCATCACTGCCGTACATTGTTGCGCCCGGACCGAAGATGATCTCAGTGCGCTCAATGATGTTCGGGTCAAGTGAGATGACGTTCTGGATGTTACCCTCGCGGTAGATGGCGTTGTTCATGCGTACGCCGTCGATATTGATCAGTATCCTGTTGGTGGCAAAGCCTCTCAGCATCGGGCTGCCTCCTCCGAGCTGGCTCTTCTGAACGAAGACGTCGCCGCCCAGCGAAACCAGGTCAGCAGCTGTCTGGGGATTCATTATCCTGACCACAGGCTGTGCAACCACGCTTATATAGTTTGGGACCTCATCTGACTTCTGTTCCCATCGGTTGGCGGAGACGATGAACTCCTCCACCTCGAAGGTTTTCGTCTTCAGCCTCACCACCCATCCGGCCTCTTTCAGCTTTTCCGGTGTGGTCGAGACCCTCTCGTAGGAGAAGTGCTGGAAGTGGACGGGCTCTCCCTGCCTGAACCCTGAGAGGCTCACTTTGCCCGAGGGGCTTGTATAACCGAACTGGGTTTTTGCTTCGTTGTAGACAGCCACATCGGAAATCGGCTTGCCCTCTTCGGCATCAATTACAGTAACAGTCTGGGCCGACAGGTTCAGCAGGGGCAAAAGAAAAAACAGCAGAAATATATATTTCCTCATCAGTTAACAGGTGTTTGAATCGAACCTGAGTACAAAAAACGTTCCATACACATCCGGCGCGAACATGTTTATCGGCACATCCGGCCTGTCTGTCAAACTCTTTGCGGGGGCAAATTAATATTTTATATTTTTGATGTTGTATACTTTATAGGAAAATTGTGAGGAAGAAGACTGGCATCATTCTGGTTGGGGTTCTCGCCACCGCGTTGGTTGTGGCAGCTTTCTTTATCCGGAGGGAGAAGCAGGTTGTTGTGATCGATCCCTGGGAGGCGGTGCCCACCGAAGCCTTTTTCATTGTTGAGACCAACGATTTTCCCGAGTTGCTGACGCGAATCACTGATCCGGCCGGGATCCTTTACGGGCTTTCCGGGATGGAGTGGGCCTCATCGCTTATTAAGTCCGCCTCAGCTCTGGACAGTGTCACCGGGGGAAGAGAGGTGCGGGAGCTGATAAGCAATCGCAGGATGATAATCTCTTTTCATATGGCAGGACAGAATCGCCCCGTTCCGCTTGCGGTGATGAGCACCGGGCCGGCCTTCACTGCCAGGAAGCTTGCAGCGCTCTGCAGCCAGTCCGGCGGAGTCGTGACGGACCGGCGTGACCTCGGGGGAACGCGTACCTTCACAGTCACCTTTACAAGAGGCAGCAAAAAGAAGACAGTTTACCTTGCGCTCACATCAGGCATCATGATGATCACTCCATCGGAGAGCCTGATAACCGCTGCCCTGGACAACCGGAGCGCAGGCTCAGACATACGCCATCAGCAAGGTTTTTCAGATGTGGTAAATTCAGCGGGCAAGGATGCCGACAACCTTTTCCTTCTGTTCAGGAACCTTCCGGGGTTTATCAAGTCATTCATTGATCCTGAGGATATTGCCACCGTCACAAATGCTGCTGTCGCTGGCGGAGGGGATCTGAATGTTGCAGAGGAGGGGATCTACATCAGTGGCTTCCTCTCAACTGCCGGGGCAGGCACAGGCGCTGACCGCCTCAGAGAAGTAGCTCCCGCTGAATGCGGTGTGCACGAACTGCTGCCGGCAAACACCCTCAGCTACCGTTCAGTGATGCGCCGGGCACTACTCACAGGTGAGACTGCAACAGACCCTGCCTCAATTAATTCAACTGACCTCGCACTTATGCTGAGCCCATATACAGGCTCGGAGGTGACTGAGGCACTGATATCCCTCGGTGAAGGCCCTGAAAGCATAAGAATTTTCAGAATGACCGATCGCGAGTCAGCGGAGAGGGTATTGCGTGAGCGACTGACAGCCAAGTACCGGTCAATGGGATTGAGGGAGAGCCACTTCGTGGCGTCAGCCACTGAGGACGACGGAGATGAGGCGACTCTGTACCGCATGCCCTTCTCAGGCGTGGCTTCTATCCTGGCAGGCTCCGAGAGAGGCAGGACAAAAGATGAGTGGGTTACTTTCGCGAGGTCATATATGATCTTCTCGGGTTCACCCGAAGCCCTGGCAAGTGTGCTGAGAGAATCAGACAAGGAAAATACACTTATCAATGACCCTGATTTCAGAGAGATGGAGAAGACGATGCCAACTAAGAGCTCATTCCTCTTCTGGTCATCGGGCAGTGCGCTCAGGTCACTGATTTCCGGGTATCTCACTCCTGAGGCGGCAGCTACCCTGACTGACAGGACCCTCTCCGGCATCAGCGGTGCCGGAGTAAGCCTTACCCCGAGCAACGACATGGTCTATATGAGTCTTTCGGTGAGATACAATGCCGGAGCCAGACAACCTGGGAGGCCGGCGGGAGTCACAGCCACGGAGGGTGTTTCAGGTGCAGGTTCCGCAGCCGACAGTCAGACAATCTCCCCCGCTTCAGACACTGCCGGCCTGAAGCTGCTCTGGAAGGTGAAGCTCGAAGCTGAACCTGTAATAAAGCCATTCTTCTTTACCAACCACAATACCGGTGCAACCGAGATATTCACACAGGATAAAAACAACAATATCTACCTTATCAGCCCTTCAGGCAAGATTTTGTGGAAGGCTGCAATAAGAGAGAAAATCACCGGCGACATCTTCATGATTGATTATTACAGGAACGGAAAGCTACAGTTGCTGTTTGCCGGGCGTGATTATCTGCATCTCGTTGACCGCAATGGTAATTATGTTGACAAGTTCCCTGTTAAGATGCGGTCTCCGGCAACAAGCCCCCTTGCAGTGTTTGATTACGAGAACAATAAGGATTACAGGCTCTTCATAGCAGGAGAGGATCGCAGGATTTATGCCTATGACCGTTCGGGGATGCCCGTTAAGGGATGGAACCTCTTCACTGCGCGCGGTAAGGTGACCGATCCGGTAGCTTTCTTCAGAGTCAGGGGCAAGGATTATCTCTTTGTGGCTGATGACCAGACTGTTTACCTGCTTGACCGCACCGGGAACATAAGGGTGGCTCACCAGGAGCCGCTCATGAAGGCGCCGGGATCAGCAGCCAGACTGACAGGCAGCGGCGAGCCGGCAATAATATTTTCCGCCCCTGACGGAGCAACGGTAAGGCTTATGTTTGACGGCTCGGTGAAAAAAGATACGCTGACAGGCATCTCTGCCGCACATATGTCTGAATTTGCTGATATCGACGGCGATAACGTGACTGACCGCCTCACAATTGACAAGGGGACACTCAGGGCCTTTGACGGAAACGGCAGGCAGATGTGGACCTACGGTATCGGAGGCGGGAACATTAAAGGGCCGTTCATCTTTGCAACCGGTTCAGGAGAGAGGAGAACCGCAGTATATGATGCCGGCAGCGGGATGCTTCACATGGCAGGCAGGAACGGCACCGCTGTTAGCGGGTTCCCGCGCAGGTCGGGACCGTACTTCAATGCCGGAAGAGTGACAAATAAGAGTACCTGGAATCTCATTTTGAGTGAAAATGACACCTATCTTAATAACTACGAACTAATTACCGGTTCAAAATAACCCATGAATATGAAAAGGATGATTCTTATGCTGGTTGTGCTGCTGACTGCAGCAGCTGCCAGTCATGCCCAGTCGAGCCAGACGCTCTACTTCATGAATATTCCTCAGGCGTCCACCCTGAATCCTGCCCTGAAACCAACGGGAAGGTTCTATCTCGGTCTTCCGGGGATTTCGGATGTTTCAGTCAGAATTGACAACAACTTCCTGAGTTTCTCGGATCTCTTCACAGGAGGGGTAATATCCGACTCAACAGTAGCCTTTCTTGAAGACGGCGAGTGGGTTGAAAATTTCATCGGCGGCCTGGGCAGCAGCAACTCACTTGAACCACAGGCAGGGGTGCAGCTTTTTGGACTGGCTTTCACTGTGAAGGATAACCTCAGGATCACCTTCGACATTACGGAGCGGGTTGATGCAAACATCGTCTTTCCCGGTGATCTGCTGAGACTGGGACTGGCCGGCAACCAGGACTTTGTCGGGAAATCCATTGATCTCTCGTCATTGAGGACAGATGCAATGCTTTACCAACAGGCAGGCTTCGGGGTCTCCAGAAACGTCACTGAAAAACTAAGGATCGGAGCCAGGCTGATGTTCCTTTCCGGGGTTGCTTCAGCCTACCTCACCAACGGGGGTACAACCCTGACAGTCAACGACGACTTCACTCATACAGTCAACGCTGACCTGGCCTTGAACATGAGCGCGCCAGTCTATTTCATCACGGAGGAAGACGGCAGCATTCACGGTGCAGAGATTGACGACGCCCGCTTTGAAGATACAAGAAACCTCATCTCATACCTGACTGATGTGGCAAATCCCGGCTTCGGAATTGACCTCGGAGCAGAGTACAGGTTCACTGAAAAACTTGCCGTCTCGGCAGCAGTGACGGATCTGGGATACATAAAGTGGAACAGGGACCGCGCGGATATCAACCTGAAAACAACCTTCAAGCTGAACGGTCTGACGATGCAGGATGTCTATGACGAGAGCCTCGATTTCGGGGAGCTGCTCAACTGGGCCGGCGACTCCCTTCAGAAGGCAGCAGTGCTGGATGAGTCTCCGGGAGCTTATACCACCCACCTGCCTGCCACCGTTACCGCAGCATTCAGTTACTCCCCGGTGAAGTTTTTCACTGCCGGGCTTCTCTCGCGTACACGGTTTGTAGGGAAACAGCCGCACCAGGCAGTGACACTGTCCGGGAATCTCAACCTGAGGAATGTCTTTTCAACAACTGTTGCCTACACAATGGCCAACAGGAGCTATGACAACCTTGGCTTCGGAATGGCACTGAGGGCCGGGTTCTTTCAGTTCTTTGCCGTCGTTGACAATATCCCGACCAAATGGAGCAGTGTGAGCATCGAAGATAGAACATACAAGGTTCCTGATGACTGGAACACTGTCCATGCCAGGGTTGGGCTCAACTGGGTATTTGGGAACAAGGAAAGGACGAAGGCACTTCCCGAGGTCGAAGAGTCACTTTGAGGACTCCTTCAGCTGCCTGGCGAGTGAGTTGGCGAAGACGAACTCATTGAGTATCCTGCAGTCCGACTTCAGGATCTCGCTCCGGTTTCCTTCCCAGCACTTCTCACCTTCTTCGATGAAGATGATCTTTTCTCCGTTCTCCATAACGGAGTTCATGTCATGAGTGTTGACAATTGTAGTCATATTGAGCTCAACCGTAATCTCCCTTATCAGTTCGTCGATTACAATAGAGGTTTTCGGGTCAAGGCCCGAATTGGGCTCGTCGCAGAACAGGAACCTGGGTTTGAGAGCTATTGCACGTGCGATTGCCACCCTCTTTTTCATCCCTCCTGAAAGTTCGGAGGGAAAGAGTTTGTTCGAATTGACAATGTTCACTCTGTCGAGGCAGAAGTTTACCCGCTCGAGCTTCTCCTCATATGACATGGAAGTGAACATGTCAAGAGGAAACCGGACGTTTTCTTCAACGGACATTGAATCGAACAGGGCGCTTCCCTGGAACAGCATGCCCATCTGTTTTCTGATCTCCTTTCTCCCGTGGAAGTCGAGATCCGTGAAGAGCACGTCGTTATACCAGATTTTTCCCTCATCCACATCGAGCAGGCCCACAAGGCATTTGAGGAAAACCGTTTTCCCCGATCCGCTCTTTCCAATGATGAGGTTGGTCTTGCCCGGTTCGAAAAGGGCTGAGATGTCAGTCAGCACCTTGCGGTCGCCGAACGATTTTGATATGTGTTCCGCCCTTATCATGAGAGGAGCAGCTGTGTCAGGATTACATTGAAGAGCAGCAGGGTGACACTGCTGTAGACTACGGCCTTTGTGCTTGCGCGACCCACCTCAAGTGATCCGCCTTCCACATGGTATCCCTGATGGGCTGACACTGTGGTGATTATGAAGGCGAAAATCACTGTCTTTATAAGGGAGTAAGTGATGTAATAGGGAATAAAGGCATACTGGATACCATATATGTAAGCCTGGGCGGTGACAACATCTGCCGCGGTCCCAACGATCAGCCCGCCCATGATTCCGGTGATGATGCTTATCAGGGTCAGGAAGGGGTTGAAGAGTACAGTGGCCACAACCTTCGGGAGGATTATGTAGGAGGCAGAGTTGACGCCCATCAGCTCAAGCGCGTCAATCTGTTCCGTAACCCTCATTGTGCCTATTTCGGACGCTATGTTGGAGCCCACCTTGCCGGCAAGGATAAGGGCTACGATAGTGGAGGAGAACTCAAGAATTATTGAGTCCCTGGCGCCAAGCCCTATAAGGTAGGTTGGATAGATGGGGTTTTCGGTGTTATAGGCTGTCTGCAGGGTGATGACTGCCCCCATGAAGAAGGAGATGATTGTGACGATGCCTATTGAACGTAATCCCAGGCTCACCAGTTCCTTCATTGTCTGACGGTAGTAGATAGACGGCTTCTCCGGCTTTGAGAAGACCTTGCCCATCAACATCCAGTATGAGCCGAAGCCTGACAGAAATCTGAACATAGAATTTTATTGTCAGGTCAAATTTAACAATAATTCAGCGGACCTGAGCCGGTGCCGGTTTTCCTGCAAGGTTTTTATATATTTGTGAAAGTGCATATCCATATAGTGTAATTATGAAAAATCGCTATTTGCTTATAATGGCCGGCGGTGTTGGCAGCCGTTTCTGGCCATTGAGCAGGAGGGAGAAGGCCAAGCAGTTCCTCGATATTCTCGGAACGGGAGAGACCCTTATCCAGATGACCTATCGCCGGTTCAGTGATATCTGCCCGCCGGAAAACATTTATGTTGTGACCAATGAGGACAGCAGTGATACAGTGATCAGCCAGCTTGGCATTGATGCCGATCATGTCCTTGCCGAGCCGCTGAGGAGGAACACGGCACCCTGCATAGCTTACGGTGTATTCCGCATCATGGCTGAGAACCCCGATGCAGTCATAGCGGTGGCTCCGTCGGATCATCTGATCAGGAAAGAGGATGAGTTCAGGGATTTGATGAACGAAGCCTTCCGGTTCGCCTCCGAAAATGATTCACTGCTTACTCTCGGCATCAGGCCTGACAGGCCGGAAACAGGATACGGTTATATCCAGGCCAACACCCTTCAGCCGGTAAGCGGTTACGATAACCTGCACAAGGTAAAAGCCTTCACTGAGAAGCCTCAGCTGGCCATGGCCAAACTCTTTATCGAGAGCGGAGACTTCTACTGGAACAGCGGGATATTCATCTGGAAGGCAACCGCTATTCTGGACGCATACAGCAGGCATCTGCCTGACATCTTCCACACCTTCAACGACGGAAGACAGCTTTTCAGCACCCCTGCAGAGAAGGAGTTCATCATGAAGGCCTATTCGCAGTGCAGCAGCATCTCCGTCGATTATGGAATAATGGAAAAGGCTGACAATGTTTATGTTATCTGCACTGATCTCGGATGGTCTGACCTCGGAACGTGGAGCTCGCTCTATCTGCATTCGGCCCATGACAGGAATGACAACGCGGTTGTTAACTCAAAGGCTTTCACATACAACTCCGAAGGCAATATTATCAGCCTGCCTCAGGGAAAGGTGGCGGTTGTACAGGGCCTTGATGACTATATAATAATTGACAGCGGTGATGTGCTGCTGATCGTGTCGCGGGAGGAGGAGCAGAATATAAAGCTCTATCTTGAGGATGTAGGCCGGGAGACCGGGGAGAAATACCTGTAATAATGCAGGACGCGACGGGTCTGAGACCCGTCGGTACGAGGATGAATGCAGGTATTTGTATATAAATGCGCAGCGACGGGTCTCAGACCCGTCGCTACGTCATGCAGATTCAAATTATGATCCTAATATTCCCAGAGATCCTGCTCGAAGTTGAAAATCTCGTTTTTAATCCTTTCCGCCTCGAAGATCTGGGCCGATCCCAGTTTGTACTGGTTTATCGACCTGTCGTCGTAGACGTTTGATTCAGCGACGATGTATCCGTCGAACCTGCGCTGAAGCATCAGGTCCTCGAACGAAATGCGCTGTGCGTCATTGAAGGAGTTGAAGGCCTCGTTCTGTGCAAGAGCCTGCCTTACATCTTCGTACCTGATCCAGAAGAGGCGTCTCTTGACAAGTCTTGAGGTGATCTGGTCATAGCCCATGTAGATGGGGCATATGCCAATGATACGCACATCAAGGCGAGAGTGCTTCTTGTCGAAGAACCACTCTTCAAGCACCATCAGCTGTTTGATATCGGCCGGGTTTTCCATATTGGTCACCGTGGAGTCAATCTCCCGGCCCTCGGCATTGATAACCGTGATTGTAAGAGTGTCGCGGTTCATCTTTGCAGCGATATCGTTGTAGGTTGTCGGTACCGTCATGGCGTCACCATCGGTCGCATTTACCTTACCTGAGAGTATCTCATTGAGAAGGATACCCGAGAGGTTCATCCTTCCGTCTGACATCTCTGATACGAAGCGGTTATTGGCTGCATCGAATTTCAGTGACGGATAGTAGAGGTTCAGGTTCATCTTCTCCCTCAGGTCGATAATCCGGTAAAGTCTTTTTGACCAGATCACGTCCGATTCATTCAGATAGGTATAGTTGACCTTCTGGTTATCGGGCATCTGCTTTGTGTAGATGTCGCCGAACGACTGGGCCATTGCTCCTGTGCAAAACAGGATGCCTGCGAGGCCTGCCAGAATTCTTCTGTTCATGATTTGTCTCTTCTGTTGTTAGTTAATCTTGAGAATGATCGGGTTGAGGTCCCTGGTTCTGCCGTCGGGTCCTACTGCCTTGATCTTTTCTATAATGAGTTTCTGTCCGGCACGAAGGTTTGCAATCAGACCCTTCTGTTTGTCGGTAAGTCTGTTGTTGTTTGATTCGGCTGTGATCTCGAAGCCCTTGTCGTTGACAGAGACCGTGAAGCCTGTGACGGTATAGGTAAGGTCGAACTCGAAGTTCTCAAGGACTGCTGTCACCACCTGCTGGGCAGAGGCCACACTCTTGAGGACGTTGCCTTCCTTCATGTTGGCGAACCGGGCCTCGGGGTCAGGCAGACGCCTTACCCTGAATTCAACTGCAGGGAATGTCTGCACCTTTCCGTCAATATTGGCTGACACGATGATCTGTGCATTCTGGCCCACAGTGCGGGGTTGTGCAACGTAGTCACCGCGGTAGTCCTTGTATTTGCCTCTCTTGATATCACCGTTTGTCATGCGAACTGTAAGCTTGTCAGATCCCACACCGGGAACCGAAATGTCAAGCGGGTTCTGGATGCCCTGGTAAAGAACGTTCATGGCGGTGGGGGAGACAACTACGTTTGGCGTTCCCACGGAATACTTCTGATCGAAGTTGAATGTGCGGACACTGCCATCCGGAGCTTTCATCCTGATAACACCACCCCATGACTTTTCGCCAACGGAGCCGGGTCTCACCCTGTAGATCCCCACGCCTGATTTGTCAATGGGAAGCTGGGTTGCCGAGCTTGACGGCTCATATAACGGTGTACCGTCAGGGTTTGTCTTTGTTGTATAGGGGCCTACGAATATCTCGAGGTCCTGTGTTGTATCAGTTGCAGCAACGAATACTCTTGCCTCATATTCATTCCCCTGCATAACATAAGAGGTGTTGCTTGTTACTGTGGGAATGATATTGTTGAACCTGAACGCACCGGCGTCAATCTGGGTATAGAGGAAATTGAGCACATCGGTCTCGGCGTTGCGCACGTCGACCTGCATCTTGGAGAGGATTGTGATCACTGCAACAAGTGGCATGGTCTGGAAGTTGGCATTCACCCAGTTCTCCGTTCCTGTACCTTCGAGGTTCTGGGGATCGTCAGTGTTCAGTATGTCAAGTATCGAACGCTCTGCAGAGAAATCCTTGCCTTCGAGTGTTTCAACCAGGTAAGAGCGGTAATCCTCAATCTGTGCCTTGAGGTCATTCCCCTTGCCAGCCTGATTTGATCCGATAAGCACCTCAGATGGTACGTTGTTCTCGTCTATCTTCTTTACCTTATTGATATCGATCTGGTTATCGGGAAGGAGAGCTTCCGATTCCGGGCCTTCAGCTGTAGTAATGATTTCAACCTTGAGGTCCTGAATGTAGTTATACAGTTCATCAGCGCGGGCCTTGACGTCGTAAGCCTTGGTCCTCCAGGCTCCCGCCTTCTCAGCATTCTCCTCCGCCGCGGCATCAAAAGCTGCATAGGTGATGTCATTCTTTTTGATGTAGTTTGCGGTGGTCTTTGTCAGGCTCAGGTCAACTTTCCTGAAAGCCTCGATCGCCTCCTTTGAAACGTTAAGAGCCAGCATGGCGGTCAGGATGAGGTACATCATCCCGATCATCTTTTGCCGCGGGGTCTCTTTTCCCTTAGACATTTGCGGATAGTTTAGTAGTTAGCAGATATATTGATGAACTCAACATTACTTCACGTTCATTGCGGCAAGCATGTTGCCGTAAACATTGTTAAGCGAGCCGAGGTTTTCGTTCAGTTTGGCAACCTGTTCGCGATATTTCTTCGTGTCGTCTGCTGAACCGGAGAGGTCTTTCATAAGTCCCTCGATACCTTTATATACTACTTCGGTGCTTTTCACATGGTCATTGGCGCCGCGAAGCTGCAGTTCATAAGCTGCATTGAGTGCCGAGAGGTTTTTGTTGAGTGCCTCGAGCTTCTCATGATAGCTTTTACCGCCGGTTTCGATTGTCTTTGAAGACTCGCCGATAGCATGGTATACATTGCTTGTATCATTCATTGACCTTGCAGTCTGCTTCACAGATTCTGAGAGTAAGCTGAGTGACTCATTGGCCTTTCTGATTGTGCCGGCATACTCATTCGTGGTGGCTGCCAGGTCACCCATGGCGTTGAAGTTCGCTGTGGTTTCCGTGAGCTTTTTCAGCCCTGAGCTGAGCCTGTCAAACACATCCGGTGTGATTCCCGCATCGGCAAGCATCTTGTCGAACTGCGAAAGCCCTGCACCGCCGCCGTAGCCACCGCCACCGCCGCCTACAGCTGCGAAACCAATCTCCTCACCTGAATAGTTGGGGTCAAGCTGAGGGTAAACCAGTTTCCAGTCCGGCTCCTCCTTGAGCGGCTCGAAGGCCGAAAAGAAGAAGATGATTGCCTCTGTTATAAGACCGACAGAGAGAAGTAACCCTGCAAAGGGATAGTGCTGGATCTTAAAGAGAGCACCGATGATCACGACCGAGGCACCCCAGCCGTAAAGTTTGGACATGAATCCTTTCCACTTACTAGTATGAACAATTTCCGAGAGGCCCATATAATTGAATTTTTAGGTTAACGATATTAGTTATTTACTCCAATATAAGTTCTGACATTGCGGAACCCTACAAATGACTTTGTCGAGTCCTGGTATTCGTAATCCCTATATGATGTCTGAAGGAAAAGTGAGATATCCTTCCATGAGCCACCTCTGATTACCTTGCGCTTGAGCACAGGAGGATCATCAGGACGGGCATTGTATTCATAGTCGGGGTTAAGATCATGAGTGAAGACATATGATGAGGGATGGTAGGCGCATGATGTCCATTCGGCCACGTTGCCTGCCATATCAAACAGTCCGTATTCATTGGGTTCGAAGGAGGCCACCTTAATTGTGTATGTGGCTCCGTCGTCTATGTAATTACCGCGCATCGGTTTGAAGTTTGCAAGGAAACAACCCTCGTAGTTCCTTGTGTAAGGTCCGCCCCACGGATACATGGAGAGGTCAAGTCCGCCGCGTGCGGCATATTCCCATTCGGTTTCAAGAGGGAGACGGTAGTTGTGCACATCGGCAATACCCTGGGCACGCAGGTGCTCATTCATGAAGTTGGTACGCCAGACGCTGAAAGCGCGGGCCTGCACCCATGAGACACCCACAACAGGATAATCATCATAGCCGGGATGCCAGTAATATAAGGTAGCCCATGGCTCATTGAATGAATAGGTGAAGTCCCTTATCCATGCAAGTGTATCAGGATAGATATTTACAACATGATGCATAATGAAGGATGAACGGTCAACCACATCAGTTGTGTTACCCTCGAGGTCAGTTACCTGGCCTTCGTACTTCCCGTCCTTGTAATTGTATCTGGCCTTTGCTGCCTGCTTGTAGTCAACCCAGAAATATGAGTAGTTCAGAAGCCTGGTGTCCCACTGCTTGTTCCCGTTGAATCTCTCCTCGGGAGGATAATACATGGACTCGAGCACAGACTGGACATTCTCATCTTCCCAGTCGATCTCCTCTTCCCAGTTCAACACATTGGGCTCCATTACATTACCTTCCTCATCGGTCCTGAAGTATTCGTAACCCTCAATGCCTTCCTCTCCAAGTCTGGTCCGGAGGATAGAGTCACGCACCCAATTGGTGAACTGACGATATTTATTATTTGTGATCTCTGTCTGGTCCATCCAGAAAGCTTCTACTGTCACCGATTTGGAGATGCTGTTCATGGAACGCAGAGGATCCTGGTCGCTCGGTCCCTGAACAAACGAACCGGCGGGGATAAACGCCATCTCAAACGGCTCCGGCTCATAGAACTTCTTCCTTCCCTGAACACCTGTCAACTCGCCTGACTCATATGAGCCACAGCTACTCAAAATCAGGATTAACGTAAGAGCTAAAAGGGTTGCCTTTTTCATATACTCATTAATTTAAAATATCAAGTAATTTTCTTTTTCCTGTCTCTTAGAGGAACCGGATACTCTTGTACTTTGTGGTGCTCTTCCCAAGACCGATATCGAAACTGTAGGAAACAATGAACTCGTGCGAGCCGCTTGTGCCTTTTCTGATTTCTGAGACCGGGAAGTCGTATCCATATCCAACCTTTAGACCGTTATTTAATTCTATGCCTGCGAATCCTGTGATTGCGTCACTTAACCTGTAAGAAACGCCACCCCATATCTTTTTATTGTATCTAACCATCCCGGTGGCTAAATATTGTGTTGTGGCGCCGTCATGGACGATAAAAACTGATGGAATCAGTTCAAATGCAGGGTTGGGAAGCTGGTAGTAATAACCGGCGGTGAGGTAGTATTCGCGGCTGACATAAGTGGCTGTCTCCGAGTATTTTATTTTAGGTTGGTTGAGGTGAGTGACAGAGATGCCGGCATAGTAGCTGAGTCCCTGGTAGTAGACACCGGCTGAAAAATCAGGGGCTACAAAAGATTCATCATTCTCCGGTATCAGCGGATCTCCTTCCGGCGGAGTGTGCCCCGGCCCGGAGGGGATATACCACTCAGGCGAAATTGTTTTATTAAGTACCCCGGCGCTGAAGCCAGCTCCCAGTGTCCCTGTTCCAAGCTGAAACAGGTAAGAGTAGGAGAGGCAGATATCAATGTCATTGCTGAAGCCGTATTTGTCGGCTGCGACGAGAAGGCCGGCGCCGCTGCGGAGTCCGAAGAGGCTGAAGGGCATGTTGACGTTGAAGATAGTGGACGAAGGGGCTCCGGGGAAGCCTACCCATTGCTGGCGGGTGAGCGCGGTGGCGGTGATCATGCCTGACATTCCCGAAAAAGCCGGATTATAGGTCTGGGTGTTGAACATGTAGTTGCTCAGTACCGGATCCTGCTGACCCGAGACCATGGTGGCCGGGATGCTTAATGCGAGGATTATAATCCTGATTTTCTTCATTTCCGGGGTGTGCGTGTGAACCCTTCACTATAACGGGTAAAATAAATAAAAAATATGCATGCCACAAAATTGAGGCCAAATTTAGTGGCCATATCTGAGCAGTGCCCTTGTCCATCTTCCTGGCACCTGGTCGCGGTTCGCCATGAGGTAGTCCTCGTAAGAGCATGCAAGGTAATGCGGATTGCCTTCCGGGTCACGTATCTCTATCCACCAGCGATCGGTAATCATGCTCTTGATGAAGATGGCCGGGCCCTCCAGGTCGCTGAGAGTCACATGATAACGGGTAAAGCGATTGCTTGACTGGTCGCCGAGGAAGGAGATCTCATACTGTTTTTGTGAGAATCCCTCCAGGAAGAACCATACCAGCTGGGCTGCAAGGTTTGAAGTCTGCATCCTGTTGTCAAGGGTGGGATTGACCTCCATGACCGAGAATATTTTCAGGCTGTCAGACAGGCCTGCGTATCGGGCAAGGAGGCATATCTCCTCCCCGTAGAAGCCGTTGGCAGAGGGAAGGATTGTTCCGGGAGCATCTGACTGGCGTACTGAACCGATGTCAAACAGTGCAGCGGCCGCATCACGGAAGAGCGGTTCGGTCTCATGCACCGCGGCACGAACCTCACCAATGCGCATCAGGTCATAATGCCTGCGGTTGAACCTGTTCGCCACCTGCTGATCAGTGAGATATGTCTGGTGCCCTATGACCGAGAGGTGAGAGAGACAGCTGCCACTGCGGTAAATCAGGTCATTCATCCAGTTGAGTGAGTCTGCAGGTCTCTTCTCTGCAGTAAAGTCGATTCGGGAGTCGACCGACACGAGTGACCACTTCTGTTTCCCGGCTGACAGAGCCCGGTCAATGGCCTGCATGAGGGCGCTTGTGCCGCCTATTACAACCGGCACAATTTTCTGCGCCAGGAGTTGCAGGAGAACATCGCGCAGGCCGGCAATCGTATCATCAAAAGAGGCGCCCGGCCTGAAGTTGCCCAGGTCAGTGATCTTCAGCTTCCCAGGCAGGCGGGAGAAGGAATAGAGGCTTTTCCTGATTGCGTCAGGCGCATGCGCAGCTCCGGTGTTGTATGATAAACGGTCATCGGGCACGCCGATGATTGCTACAGCAAAACCGTCAAGATCGCCGATGGGCTCATTGCCGGTATTGACCAACACGTTGTGAGGGAAAGCCGCAGATCCCTTCAGCGGTTCAACCCATGGCTTGTCAAGGCAAACCGGATCAATGTATTGGTTCAGGTCTATCATATTATTATATAAGGTCACTTTTTCTTCCTGCCCCGGGTGACTTTTGTCTTGCCGCCCTTTTCAATAATAGCAAGGCAATCCTCCTTTGTAAGCTTCTGAGGATCGGTTCCCTTCGGGATGCGGTAGTTGGTCTTGTCATGTACGATGTATGGGCCGTACCTGCCGTTCAGTACCTTGATATCGCCGAACTCGCTGATCATCTTCTGCTTGTCACCCTCTCTCTTCTCCCTGATCAACTCTGCGGCTCTCTCCTCTGTTATGACATACGGATCATCAACACCCTTCTTCAGTGAGTAGAATTTGCCGGCGTGCCTTACATACGGTCCGAACTTTCCCACTCCGACCGTCATCTCTTCGTTCTCGAAGGTTCCTACTGTGCGCGGCAGGGCAAACAGGGCCATGGCCTCCTCCAGGGTAATTGTCTCCAGCAGCTGATCGCGCCTGAGATTGGCAAAGCGGGGCTTCTGGTCGGGAGAGGCTTCACCGAGCTGCACCACGGGGCCGAAACGGCTCATTTTCACCAGAACGGGCAGGCCGCTGACAGGGTCAGTGCCCAGTTGACGGGCCCCGGTCATGCGGGCACGGGTGGAGAGCGACTCGTCAACAGTCTTGCGGAAGGGACCGTAGAAGGTTGAGATCATCTTTTCCCACTTCATCTCACCGGAGGCAATCTCGTCAAACTCCTTCTCGACGCCTGCAGTGAAATTGTAATCAAGTATGTCAGGGAAATTGGCGATGAGGAAGTCGTTTACTATCATGCCTATGTCCTGCGGGAAAAGCTTCGATTTCTCCTTTCCTGCTATCTCTGTCTTTTCAGTTCTTGTGATCTTTCCCTTTATGAGGGTGAGCTGGGCAAGATTTCGCTTCTCACCGGGCCTGTCCTCACGGGAGACGTAACCGCGTGACTGGATTGTTGAGATTATAGGTGCGTAGGTGGAGGGCCTTCCTATCCCGAGCTCCTCGAGCTTCTTGACCAGGCTGGCTTCCGTGTATCGCGGAGGAGGCGAAGTGAAGCGCTGAAGAGCGGTGATGGTCCCCGGGGTAAGCTTCATGCCCACATCAACACGCGGGAGAATGTCTTTTTCATCATCGCCGGCGGCGTTGTCATTTGATTCGGTGTAGACTTTCAGGAAGCCGTCAAAAAGGATTACCTCACCGGTGGCGGTGAAGTTGACCGGAGAGGCTGACATACCGATAGTAATTGTTGTCTTCTCCATCCGGGCATCTGACATCTGGGAGGCTATCGCCCTGCGCCAGATGAGTTCATACAGTTTCTTCTCGTTGTTGCTTCCCGTAATCTCTTTTTTGTCGAAATATGTAGGCCTGATAGCTTCGTGAGCCTCCTGTGCGCCGCGGGAGTGAGTCTTGAACTGGCGGGTGCGTGAGTAGGCTTCGCCGTACTCGGATGTTATTACCTCCCTTGCAGTGTTCAGCGCCAGAGATGACAGGTTGGTTGAGTCAGTCCTCATATATGTGATCTTTCCTGCCTCGTACAGCTTCTGAGCAACTGACATTGTCTGCGCTACCGAGAAGCTCAGCTTGCGGTAGGCCTCCTGCTGAAGGGTTGATGTGGTGAATGGCGGCGCCGGGGAACGGGTGCCGGGCTTCACTACAACATTCTCAACTGAGAATTGGGAAGCGTCACATTTCTCAAGAAAGAGTTTAGCTTCGGGCTCAGTGCTGAATTTTTTCGGACACTCAGCTTTAAGCAGGACCTCGGTCTCTTCATTGTTCTTTCCGCTGAATGTTCCGGTAACCCTGAAGGCGGAGTCTGCCGCAAATCCGATTATCTCACGTTCACGGTCAACAAGCAGACGGACAGCCACAGACTGAACCCTGCCGGCTGAGAGAGAGGGTTGCACCTTCTTCCAGAGAACCGGGGATAGTTCGAAGCCGACAAGCCTGTCAAGTATCCTGCGTGCCTGCTGGGCGTTGACAAGGTTCATGTCAACCTGGCGAGGTGATTCAACAGCGTGGGTGATAGCCTCCTTCGTTATTTCATGGAACACAATACGGCGGGTTGTTTCCTGGTCGAGGCCGAGCACTGCGATGAGGTGCCATGCGATTGCCTCTCCCTCACGGTCTTCATCAGATGCAATCCAAACTGTCTTTGCCTGCCCTGCCAGCTTGCGGAGCTCCGCAACAACCTTCGCCTTGTCTTCCGGTATCTCGTACACCGGGGCAAATCCGTTATCAACCTCTACTCCGAGGTTATTCCTTACAAGGTCACGAATGTGACCGAAGCTTGATACAACGGTGTAATCCTTTCCGAGAAATTTTTCTATCGTTTTTGCTTTGGCAGGAGATTCAACAATTACCAGATTATCTGTCATCCGAGTTTTTTTTAAAACAGGGCAAAGTAAGCGAATAAGGGCACTAACTTCAAAATTATTGAGAAAATTTCTGTATTAATCATTAAATTAGCGGCCTTACAATCAGGGTATCATGAGGGATAAAAAGTTCCGGAAAAACATAATATGGTTCTGGGTGATCATATCTCTGCCAGCAGTTTTCCTGCTGACACTGTTTATCCTTATATCGACGCACAGGCTCGGGCCTCTTCCCTCCTTCGAGGAGCTTGAGAACCCCGACAACAGCCTTGCCGCCGAGGTCTATTCCGAAGACAACGTCCAGCTCGGGAAGTTCTACATTCAGAACCGCACCTGGACTGAATACGAGGATATTTCGCCGTATGTGATTGATGCACTTATTGCCACTGAGGATATCAGGTTTTACAGGCACTCGGGCATAGACTTCAGAGGGCTGGCAAGAGTGCTTGTAAAGACAATAATGCTCGGGCAGAATACCGGGGGTGGAAGCACAATCACCCAGCAGCTGGCGAAGAACCTTTTCCTCCCAAGGGATCTCTCGAATGATCCTGCAATTGTGCGCGCCTCGAAGCTTGCCGTGGCCAAGTTCAAGGAGTGGCAGACAGCCGTTAAGCTCGAGAAGAGCTACACAAAGGAGGAGATCATCACGATGTATCTCAATGTTTTCGACTTCATTTACAATGCTGTTGGAATCAACTCCGCGGCACGGATCTATTTCAATACAACTCCTGACTCGCTGAATATTGAGCAATCGGCCATGCTTGTCGGCATGCTGAAGAACTCTGTGGCATACAACCCTCTCCGGAACGAGGAGGGGGCTCTCAGGAGACGCAATGTGGTCATTTCCCAGATGGAACGGTACGGCTACATCTCCCGCCAGGTGGCGGATTCCGTGAGCCAGATACCACTTGGAATAGACCTGCGCGAGGACAGTCACAATACCGGTCTTGCAACCTACTTCAGGGAGTATTTAAGGTCAACAATGAACAGCAAGGAGCCGGACAGAAAAAACTTCTGGTCGGAAGACATGTACAATGAGGCTCTCTGGAAATGGCAGAATGACCCGCTGTACGGATGGTGCCAGAAGAACACAAAGCCTGACGGCACACCTTATAATTTATACCGTGACGGCCTGAGGATCTACACGACACTCAACTCGAAGATGCAGGCATATGCCGAGGAGGCCGTGGTGGAGCATCTGGCGAAGAACCTGCAGCCGGTCTTTGACAAGAGGGCGAAGAATTACAGGAACCCTCCCTATTCTAATGACCTGACCGCCTCCGAGGTTAAGCAGATAATGGACAGGTCTGTCAGGCAGAGTGACAGGTACCAGAGCATGAAACGGAACGGGATCCCGGAGGATTCGATCACAATGGCATTCAATTCTCCGGTGCCGATGAAGCTCTTCTCCTGGAAGGGCGAGATTGACACGGTGATGACGCCGCTCGATTCAATCAGGTACTACAAGTTCTTTGTAAGATCGTCATTCATGGCCATGGATCCTCACACGGGTCACGTGAAAGCCTATGTCGGCGGTCCGGACTTCAGGTTTTTCAAGTATGATGCCGTCACCCAGCAGAAGAAACAGGTCGGTTCCACAATCAAGCCGTTCCTGTACACCCTGGCGATGCAGGATGGCTACTCGCCTTGCTTTGAGGTTGAGAATATTGAACGATCATTTGATCTCCCGGGTGACTCGGTACCATGGAGACCCAGGAGTTCCGGCCCTGAAGAGTACCACGGTAAAATGGTGACGCTTAAGTGGGGGCTTGCCCAGTCAGAGAACTACATATCCGCCTGGCTGATGAAGCAGTTCTCGCCGCAGGCGGTAGTTGACCTGATGCACCGCATGGGCATCAGGAGCTTCATTGACCCGGTCTACTCAATTTTCCTCGGTACCTCCGATCTGTCAGTTGAGGAGATGGTGGCTGCATACGGTACATTTACGAACAAGGGAGTCTATACCCGTCCACTCTATGTCACCCGGATTGAGGACCGTAACGGTAATGTAATCTCAACCTTCACACCATTCATTGACGAGGTTATAAGTGAGGATGATGCCTACCTGATGACAACACTGCTTCAGGGAGTAGTTAACTCCGGTACTGGACTGAGGCTCCGGGGCACCTATAAGCTTACAAACAAAATGGGAGGTAAGACCGGTACCACTCAGAATCACTCAAACGGTTGGTATATGGGTGTGTTGCCTGACCTGGTTGCCGGTGTATGGACCGGATGGGAGGATCAGGCTATCCATTTCGAGGATCTCTCGATGGGTCAGGGTGCCAACATGGCTCTGCCCGTGTTCGGGATTTTCATGCAGAAGCTGCTTGCCGACAAGGAATTTGCGACACTCGGGGAGACTGATTTCGAGGCTCCGTCAGGCTTCAATGTTGAGCTTGACTGTGACAAGATCAGAAGAAATCAGCAGGGGAGTTCATACAGGCAGAGGGAGTATTAGGATTGAAGTCGGCAGTCAGCAGTCGGCAGTCGGCAGTTTGAGACTCTGGCGGAGACAGAGGATCAATCCCATATCCGCCGGCTGGCGGATCGGGACGGCAGTAGGCAGTAGTTTGTGTTGGATGATTCAGGAAAAGAGCAGCCTGACAAGCCCTTCCACCTTATATACCTTGGAAATTTTCAATCCGGGAACGTCGCGCACCTCCCTGTGAAATCCTGAGATGATCATCTCAGTGAATCCCATTCTAGCAGCTTCAGCTATCCGCTGTTCTATCCTGGCAACAGGCCTGATCTCGCCTGAAAGGCCTACCTCGGCAGCAAGGGCTGTATGATGATCAACCGGGGCATCCAGGTTTGAAGAGAGCACTGCGGCAACCACTGCCAGGTCAATGGCCGGGTCACTCACCTTCAGCCCTCCGGCGATATTCAGGAAGACATCCTTTGCCCCCAGCCTGAATCCGGCTCTCTTTTCAAGCACTGCCAGCAGCATGTTCAGTCGCCGGGTGTCAAAGCCTGTGGAGCTTCGCTGAGGCGTGCCGTACACTGCGCTGCTGACAAGTGACTGTGTTTCTATCATAAACGGCCGGACGCCGTCAACAGTAGCAGCAATTGTTACGCCGCTGGCCGGATCGCGGTCACGGCGGATGAAGAGTTCCGACGGGTCAGTCACCTCGCGAAGGCCTCCTGCACCCATCTCGAATATGCCTATCTCTGCAGTTGACCCGAAACGGTTCTTAACAGGCCTCAGGATCCGGAAGACGTAATTGCCGTCGCCCTCGAACTGCAGAACCACGTCAACGATATGTTCAAGCACCTTCGGTCCTGCGAGGGTGCCATCCTTGGTTATATGTCCGATAAGAATGACAGGCACTCCCGATTCCTTTGCATAGCGAAGCATCATGGCGGCGCACTCCCTCACCTGCGACACTGATCCGGGGGAGGACTCGAGAAGCGATGAACTGAGTGTCTGTATTGAATCGATTATAAGCAGTTCGGGTTTGATGGCGCCGGCCTGGGTAAGAACGCTGTCAAGATCTGTCTCGTTGTAGATGAAGCATTTGTCATTCGTCCCCTGAAGCCTCCCGGCCCTTAGCTTGACCTGTCCCTCACTCTCCTCGCCGGAGACATAGAGGACCGTTCTTCCGGGTGTTGCAAGGGCGATCTGCAGTGCGAGGGTTGATTTCCCAATTCCGGGTTCGCCGCCCATGAGAATGAGGGAGCCTTTTACCATCCCTCCCCCGAGGATGCGGTCAGCCTCACCTATCCCGGTAGTGAAACGGTCATTCTCGTTGATCTCTATCCCGGAGAGGAGCTCGGGCTTTCGCCTTGTGGCATCCCGGCTTATGCCGGCTGCAGGTGCCGTGGAGACAATCTCTTCGCGGTAGCTGTTCCATTCGCTGCAGGAAGGACAGTGACCTATCCATTTGGGTGACTCTGCGCCGCAGTTCTGGCACACATAAATACTTTTGCTCTTCGCCATGGAAAAAAAGGATTATGCAACAGACAAATTTACTAAAAAGAAAAGGGATCAGATCTCTTTTTCAGCGACCACCGAGGAGAGAACCCGGCCACCCTTTTTGCCGAAGAGAGCAAAAATTGAAATGGCGCCGCCAATTGCAATGAGTACCATCTGTGACTCATGCTCGAGGGTGGCATAGGCGAGACCCTCTTCCAGGGGTATGGCGTATGCCATCAGCAGCCCCCGCGAAACTATCCAGTGATATGCACCCAGACCGCTCTGTACCGGTGCGGCCATGCCGAAGCTGCCAATGACGAGGATGAACATAGTGGCACCAAAACCGAAATCCGCAGTTGAATCCAGGCAGAGCAAGGGGAAGTATGACATGAAGAAGTAGGCAATCCATAGCAGGAGCGTCTGCAGCAGGAACTCCCACTTGCGTCGAAGGGCGACGATTGATTTCAGCCCTTCCAGAAGTCCGTCTGAGAACGAATATATCCTGTGTAACAGCGGGTTGGCTGACAGTCTCTTGCGGAGCATGAAAAACATCACTGCGGCCGTTACTGAGAGGAGCAGAACGATTACAGTGATAAAGGTGGCTGATCCGAGTGACGCGGAGATCTTTCTTTCAGCCGGAATCAGAACATTTTCCGAGAGGAAACTGCCGGTGGCCGTGCCTCCGGCGATAAGGGTAGCCCCAAAAATCACAAGCACTGTCAGGGTGTCTATAGTGCGTTCTACAAGCATTGTTCCCACAAGCCTGTCGAAGGGGATGTTCTCCTTTTTGCCCAGTGCGGCACACTTTGCAACCTCGCCCAGCCTGGGAAAGATCATGTTCGCAAAATAACCTGTCAGGACGGCATGATAGGCGTTGATAAGCCTGGGCTTGCTTCCCAGCGGTTCGATGAGCAGTATCCAGCGGCGGGCCCTGATAACAAAACTCAGAACCGAGAAGATCAGGGCAGGAATAAGCCACCAGTAATTCGCTTTGCGCAGCACCTCCCAAAGGTCACCGAAGTCGATTCCACGGAATGACAACCATAGCATGGCTCCTGCCAGGCCCAGAAAAAGTATTGCCCTCAGTGTTTGCTTCAGACCCGCTTTCAAGTATCAGATAATTTTATTGGTGGCAGTATCAGGGAACAGTATGTGTGGCTTGAATGTCTTGGCCTCTTCCGGGGTCAGGTGTGCATATGACATGATAATTACAACATCGCCCACGCATATTTTCCTTGCTGCCGGGCCGTTGAGACATATCTCGCCGGAGCCCCTGGCACCCTTTATAACATATGTTTCCAGCCTCTCGCCGTTATTCCTGTCAAGAACATGCACCTTCTCATGTTCAACCAGGCCTGCGGCATCAATAAGGTCTTCATCGATTGTCACGCTGCCCACGTAATTCAGATCCGCACCGGTGACGGTGACATTATGTATCTTCGATTTGAGTATCTCTATTGTCATTTTATTGCTTCAATAATGCATTCTTCGGGTGCAAAGATAAATAACCTTTCATTTACAACAATCCGACTTCGACATTGTCTATAAGCCTGACCTCTCCGGCCCAGAGGGCGATGCATCCGTAATATCTCTTATCAGGTGACATTTCAATCCTTGATCTCACCGGTGCCAGAGATCTCTCATCAACGATCTCGAAATACTCAAGCCTGAAGTCGGGTATCATGTTGATGCGATCAGCCACGAATTCCTTTATCTCATGTATCTCATAGTCATTGATCATTGCTGCTGCCGCGATGAGGGTTCTGAAGATCTCTCCGGCCCTCTCGCGGTGATGCACCAGCAGTCTCCGGTTACGGCTGCTCATTGCGAGGCCGTCCTTCTCCCTTACGATGGGGCATGCGATGATCTCTGTCTTCTGATAATCACGCCGTGCCAGCTCCCTTATGATGGCGAGCTGCTGGAAGTCCTTCTGCCCGAAGAATGCGCATGACGGCCTGATTATGTCGAACAGCTTTGATACGACCAGGGCCACGCCGTTGAAGTGACCGGGTCTGTGTTCTCCCTCCATCACCCTTTCGAGTTCACCGAAGTTGAACTGACGTGTGTCGGGCTCAGGGTATATCTCTTCAACTGAAGGAACGAACACAAAGTCGTTTTCCCTCAGATGGTCTGAAAGAAGCTTCAGGTCGGCATCAAGGGTCCTTGGGTATTTGACCAGGTCATTCGGATCATTGAACTGGGTGGGATTCACGAAGATGCTCACGGCAGCCATGCGGCAGCTGTTCACAGCTTTCTCAACCAGCGAGATATGACCTTCGTGCAGTGCCCCCATTGTGGGCACGAAACCGGGACTTCGCAGGACACAAACCCTGTAGTGCTCCCTGACCTCCTTGGCTGTTGTCAGTACTTTCATCTCATTGACTTTTAAGAGAAGACCGGATCATCATCAGGACTGATGAATGTCCGGTACTGCAAAATAACACCATTTTGTCAGTAACCCGTTGTATTTAAGCTTGGAAATTAATTCCTTTTTTTTTATTATCTTTGCACTTTCAATTAATATCTAGGTTTATCGGGAGGTTTTCATGGAGAGCAGAAGGGTATTGTTTGTTTCACAGGAGATCATGCCTTATCTTGGTGAGACAAAGCTTTCAAAGATCAGCCGTGATCTGCCGCAGGGCATACAGGAAAGGGGAAAGGAGATCCGGACATTCATGCCCCGGTACGGTTCAATCAACGAAAGAAGAAACCAGCTTCATGAGGTCATCCGTCTTTCCGGGATGAATCTTATAATTGATGACACCGATCATCCCCTGATAATCAAGGTAGCCTCGATACAGTCTGCCCGGATGCAGGTCTACTTCATTGATAACGACGATTATTTTCACCGCAAGCACACCGTTGCCGACGCCTCCGGCAATGAGTACGAAGACAACGATGAGAGGGCTATTTTCTTTGCCCGAGGGGTCATTGAGACTGTGAGAAAACTGCGCTGGAGTCCTGACATAGTACACTGCCACGGATGGCTCGCCTCACTGGTGCCTCTCTACCTGCGGAAACTCTACGCTGATGACCCGGTATTCAGTAAGGTCAAAACAGTATATTCGGTTTACAATAACGGTTTCAAAAAGCCGTTAAAATCTTCACTGTCCGATAAACTCGGGGCTGACGGGATAGAAGCCGGCGCTCTGGGTGCCATAAAGAAAGGCGCGGACTTTCTCAACCTGACAACACTGGCCGCCGAAAATTCCGATGGCATAATTTTTGGGTGCGAGAAACTGGACGAAGAGGTGAAGAAAAAGATCAAAGCCATGGGAAAGCCTCTTCTTGAGTACCAGGGAGAGGAGAATTATATAGATGCATACAATGATTTTTATGACAAGCTCCTTCTTGAAACTTCAAAATAAAAACAACAGTGCTTCCCTCAGGGGAATGCCGGCAATCATATTTTCACTCCTCATACCGATCCTCGCAGCACTGGCTTCCTGCTCCCAGGATCCGGCCAAGATCGGTTTGGGACTGCTGCCGGGCAGCGACTTTATCGAGATAAAGTCAACCGATACAATCGGCATCAGGGCTTACACAATGTACAACGAGCTGTCCATGACAAGCGACAGCACCAGGATGATTGCCGGATCACTCTATGATGAGTATTTCGGTTCCACAAACTGCGACTTCGTGACCCAGCTCAGGGTGATGAGCCCATGGCCTGCAAAACCCTTCGTGGTTGACTCGGTACTGCTTACATTCATCCCGTCGAAAGTCTCCGGCGATGACTCCACAACAATCAACTACGTTTACCTTTGCGAAACCGGAACGGAGATCACTGACACAACCGACTTCTATTCAGGACAGAATCCCGACACGATTCTGTTTCTTGGCAAGTACAAACTGCCCGATATGACGGCTGGCAAGACAGTATCTCTCAGGCTCAATAAGTGGGTTGGAGAACACCTTCTCAGGGATACAACCAAATTTTACCCGGCATCCGAGTTCTACAAAGACTATTTCAGAGGACTTTACTTCGCAATCAAGCAAGGTGAAGACCCCGTAAAGGGAGAGACAAACCCCGTCCTTCTGGAAATGGACGCATCCAAGGATGTAAGCATTGACCCGCTCGGGCTAACCGTCTTCTATCATTCTGACACCCTGAAGTATAATTACTCTTTTGTTGCCACTCACAGGGCTGTGAACTACAACAGGTTCACGCATGACCGCTCAACTGCTGACCCTGCCAAACAGATAAACCATGTCAATGACGGGGTAGCTGACACTGCCGTCTTCCTTCAGACATACATGGGTGTCTACGTTAAGCTTGCCATGCCTTCGCTTGAAGCATGGAAAGACGTTGAGAACCTCGCCGTCAACAAGGCCAGAATCATAGCACCGGTGCATATTGACGGGGTAAAATACCTTGAAAAAAACATGCCCCAGCGGATATACGTACGCTACCGTAACAGTGAAAACCAGGAACTGCCCATACCGGACCTGATTCATGACGTCACATTCATGGATGGCACCTACTACACTGAAAAAGACAGCTACATCTTCAATATAACCTCATTTGTCCAGAAATACCTTAATGGAGAGATCGACGAGCCAATAGTGGAATTCTTCTTTCCTCTCTCAGCTGTTCAAAACGTAATCTTCAAGGCCAATACGAACGACCCTGCTTTTAAACTGGAGTTTGCGTATACCATATTTTGATTACTAACATTAAAGTTTTTTTATGTGTGGAATTGTAGGATACATAGGCTCACGTCCTGCCCGTGATATAGTTATCAATGGGCTTAAGAGGCTGGAATACAGGGGTTATGACTCTGCGGGAATAGCCATCAGCAATGGCGAGAGGACGGAAATCTTCAAGTGTGCGGGCAGGGTCCGTGACCTTGAGGAGATGGTCAGGAGCAAGGATTTCGACGGCTCCATTGCAATGGGACATACACGCTGGGCCACCCACGGTGAACCCAACGAGATCAACGCCCACCCGCAGGTATCATACCGGGGTCATTTCATAGTGGTGCACAACGGTATCATTGAAAACTATTCACGGATCAAGAAACATCTCGAGAGCCGTGATGTTAAGTTCACCAGCCAGACTGACACGGAGGTTCTGGCCAACCTCATGGAGCACCTTTACCTGGAGGGAGATCTCTCAGCCGAACAGGCAATCATTATGGCGCTGAACAAGGTAGAGGGCACCTACGGTATTGCCGTCTACTGCCGTAACGAGCCGGGTAAGCTCTTTGCCGCGAGACTCGGATCACCCCTGGTGATCGGGGTGGGTGACGGTGAGAACTTCATAGCCTCCGACGCAACTCCGATAGTTGAACATACACAGAGGGTGATCTACCTCAATGACGATGACCTTGCTGTCATCAGGAAGGATGAGATGGTTCTCAAGGCCATCAGGAACAAGAGGGTGGAGCCCGAGGTGAAGGAGGTTGACCTGAAGCTTGGAGAGATTGACAAGGAGGGTTTCCCGCACTTCATGCTCAAGGAGATATTCGAACAGCCAAGGGCCATTCATGACACTTTCAGGGGCAGGATACTGCCGAACCAGGCAGGACTGATGCTCGGGGGGCTTCACAATGTGTTTGACACCTTCTCATCCGCTGACAGGATTCTGATAGTTGCTTGCGGCACTTCGTGGCATGCCGGCCTTGTAGGAGAATACATAATCGAGGAGTACTGCCGTATACCTGTGGAAGTGGAGTATGCTTCGGAGTTCAGGTACCGTGATCCGGTCATCAAGAAGGGCGACATCGTGCTGGCTATCAGCCAGAGCGGTGAGACCGCCGACACACTGGCTGCAATACGTCTTGCCAAGGAAAGAGGAGCGATGGTGCTTGGCATCTGCAACGTGGTTGGGTCTTCAATTTCAAGGGAGACAAACGCCGGAGTCTTCACTCATGCAGGACCGGAGATTGGCGTCGCATCGACAAAGGCCTTTACAACCCAGGTGGTGACACTTGCAATGATCGCCTTTGAGATAGGTTACAGGAAGGGGCTGCTAGATGAGGCACGATACCGCTCACTGATCGGTGAGCTGACTTCGCTTCCGGGGAAACTGGAGCAGGCGCTTAAGGTGAATGACCAGGCCCTCGCCCTGGCGAAGATTTACAAGGACTCAACAAACGCCCTCTACCTGGGAAGGGGACTGCTCTATCCGGTGGCGCTGGAAGGTGCGCTCAAACTCAAGGAGATATCCTACATCCACGCCGAGGGCTACCCTGCCGCCGAAATGAAACACGGGCCGATAGCCCTCATTGACGAACACATGCCTGTTGTGGTTGTGGCCACGAAGGAGAACTCCTATGACAAGATCGTTAGCAATATACAGGAGGTTAAGGCACGCAAGGGACAGATCATAGCCATTGTCACGGAGGGAGACCAGGTGATAGGCCAGATGGCTGACCATGTGATGGAGGTGCCGGATACAATTCCCGTCTTCGCGCCGGTGCTTGCAGTGATACCGCTGCAACTGCTCTCATATCATATCGCAGTCCTTCGCGGATGCGATGTTGACCAGCCGAGGAACCTCGCTAAATCAGTCACTGTCGAATAACTAAAAAAGAGCGCTATGGCTGACGGTTACAGAGGTTTGAGTATCGGAGAGATCCGAGGTCTTGAGGCAGCAGGCTGCAGGAGCAACTCATGGGAGAGCGTCTTTGTCAAGGACCCGTTCAATGCAGAGAGGATACAGAATGTTACATTCTCCGGCATTGTGAAGCTTGGTTTCTTCAACGGGGTTGCCCGCGAGAGGTGCGGCCTGCCACTGATGCACGGTATCAGGAACGCCCATATACACAACTGCACTATTGCCGACAATGTCACAATTACTGACATCACAGGCTTCATTGCCAACTATGACATCGGCGAGGGTGTTGTAATAAGAAACTGCGGGCACATATCCACCGAGGGCCGGACATCTTTCGGCAACGGCACGCGCGTGGCAGTCCTCAACGAAACAGGGGGCAGGGAGGTGCCGATATGGGACCGCCTTACATCACATATGGCTTATATAATCACCCTCTACAGGCACAGGCCTGCCGCCATCGAGGTGATAGAAAAACTGATAGACGAATACACCGAAAGCGTCAAGTCTGACCGCGGCGAGATAGGCTCCGGGTCATATATCGCCGGTTGCGGCACAATCAAGAATGTAAGGATTGGCCACGGGGCAGTAATAGAGGATGTCTCCAGGCTTGCTGAGGGATCGGTCAACAGCTCCTACAAGGACCCGGTATTCATCGGTAACGATGTGATAATGGATCACTTCATCATCTGCTCAGGGTCGAAAGTCAATGACGCTGCCGTGATAGACAAGTGCTTCATAGGGCAGGGATGCACCCTCTCGAAACAGTACTCCGCCGAGAATTCACTGTTCTTCTCCAACTGCGGGGGATACCATGGCGAGGCATGTTCAATTTTTGCCGGCCCGTATACCGTAACACACCACAAGTCAACACTGCTCATCGCCGGCATCTTCTCCTTCATGAACGCCGGCAGCGGCTCCAACCAGAGCAACCATATGTACAAGCTGGGGCCGATACACCAGGGGATCATGGAGAGAGGTTCGAAGACAACCTCTGACTCATACGTTCTGTGGCCCTCCCGGATTGGGCCCTTCACACTGGTTGTGGGCCGTCACTACCATAATGTTGACACCACCCAGTTCCCGTTCTCATACCTCACTGAGGTCAGTTATGAATCTCAGCTTATTCCGGGAATTAACCTCCGTTCAGTTGGAACCATCCGTGACGCCCAGAAGTGGCCGAAGCGTGATAACCGCAAGGACCCGAAGAAGCTTGACCAGATAAACTACAACCTCCTCAGCCCCTTTACTGTCGGCAAGATGATGAAGGGCAGGGAGTTGCTCCGGAAGCTTCTGCTTGAGAACCCCGGCAAACCCCTTATTATGTTTGACAGGATGAGCATGAAGGCCTCCGCTGCAGAGAGAGGTATAAGCCTGTACCAGATGGGGATTGACAAGTTCATAGGCAACTCGCTGATCAAGAGGCTTGAAGGTGGTGAGCTCATGACGGATGCAGATATCCGCGCAAGGATGAAGCCCGGCAGTGACAAGGGTACCGGAGACTGGATCGACATGTCAGGCCTTATCACCCCGCTGAGTTCAATTGAAGATCTGCTTATATCGATAGAGAAGCGCGAGATGAAGAGCGCCGATGCAATCAACAGGCACTTTGAGTCCATTCACAAGCACTATTATGACCTTGAGTGGAACTGGGTCTATGACCGTCTGCCGGCAGAGACCGGGAAGCCCAATGATGAGCTGACGGCTGCCGATATAATTGCAATGGTGGAGCGGTGGAAGAAGAGTGTAGTCGACCTTGACAGAATGCTTTATGAGGACGCACGCAAGGAGTTCACCCTGTCGTCAATGACCGGCTTCGGCATTGACGGTGATGATGAGGTGAAGAAGCGCGATTTTGAGCAGGTGAGGGGCGACTTTGAAAAGAACAGCGTCGTTCTGGCTATACTTGATCACATCAAGGTAAAGACGGAGCTGGGGGATGAGTTGATAAAACGTCTGAAGGTCTGAAGGTCTGAAGGTCTCTCGCTTCGCTCCGTCCTGCGGTCCTGCAGTCCTGCGGTCTTGCAGTCTTGCGGTCCTGCGGTCTTACAGTCGGGCTGACTGGAGACTCTGGAGACTGCTGACTGCCGACTGCCTATTGCCTATTGCCCGAACTGACTGCCGACTGCCGACTGCCAATTGCCAACTATCTCTGCCCGTACATTTTCTCGTAATACTTCGAATAGTCTCCCGAAATAATTGCTGTCAGCCATTTCTCATTGGCCAGGTACCAGTCGACTGTCATCTCAAGCCCCTGTTCAAAGGTGACTGAGGGTCTCCACCCAAGCTCCTTCTGCAGCTTGCTGCTGTCAATTGCATATCGCAGGTCATGACCTGCCCTGTCAGTGACAAAAGTGATCAGCCCTTCGGAAGTGCCGGCAGCTCTGCCCAGCTTACGGTCCATGATCCGGCACATCAACCGTACGAGATCGATGTTCATCCACTCATTGTCGCCCCCGACATTATATGTTTCACCGGGGTTACCCTTATGGAAAATCACATCGATGGCTGACGCATGATCCTCAACATAAAGCCAGTCGCGGATATTCTCTCCCTTCCCGTAGACGGGAATTGGCTTCATGCTTTTTATGTTATTTATTGTCAGAGGTATGAGCTTCTCCGGAAACTGGTTCGGACCGTAATTGTTGGAGCAGTTAGAGATCACGAAGGGCAGCTTGTACGTGTTGCCGAATGCCCTCACCATGTGATCAGAGCTTGCCTTGGATGCCGAATACGGACTCCTCGGATCATAAGGCGTCTGTTCGGTGAAGAAGCCGCCGTGCTCCAGAGAGCCGTATACCTCATCGGTGGAGATGTGGTAGAACAGTTTTGGGGCATCTGATTCCGGTTTGACATCACGGAACGCAGCCAGCAGGTTGACCGTACCGAGGATGTTCGTAAGTATGAACTCGTCAGGGGAGGTTATTGACCTGTCAACGTGTGATTCGGCTGCGAGGTGTATGACCCCGTCAAACCTGAACTCATCGAACAGGGCTGCAACGGCCTTCTTGTCAACGATGTCCACCTTCCGGAACTTGTAGTTCGGCTCCCTGTCAATGTCAGTCAGGTTACCGAGGTTCCCGGCATAGGTGAGGTTGTCTGCGTTCACTACAGAATAGTCGGGGTACTTTTTCAGGAAACGCCTGACTACATGTGATCCGATAAAGCCGGCTCCGCCGGTGATGAGTATGGTTCTTTTCATGATTCCCTGTTTTTCAGCCTGTTTTCCCAGCGCCATGCAGTCTCCATGGCCTCCTCGATGCTTATCTCCGTCTTCCAGCCAAGTTCCCTGTTGGCAAGGGAGGGATCAGCCCATATCTTTTCAATGTCGCCTGCCCTGCGGCCGGTTACAGTATATTTCAGCTTCACCCCGCTGGCCTTCTCAAAGGCTGCAATAGCCTCAAGCACCGTTACCCCTTTGCCCATGCCAAGGTTGAATACCTCATAGCAGGCTTTATTTTCACCGTCCAGCAGCCTCCGCAGCGCCTTAACGTGTGCCTTTGCCAGGTCAACTACATGGAGGTAGTCGCGTATGCATGAACCGTCGGGAGTATCATAATCGGTTCCAAAAACCTTAAGTTCATCCCTGAGCCCTATTGCTGTCTGGGTGATGTATGGCACCAGGTTCTCAGGCACGCCCCGTGGCAACTCCCCTATAAAAGCAGTAGGATGAGCCCCGATGGGATTAAAGTACCTCAGTGACACTGCTTTCTGTGATTGCCTTGACGCCATTGTGTCACGTATGATGACCTCTCCCGCCTGCTTTGTGTAGCCATACGGCGAAGCAGCTTCCTTCACCGGCGAAGCTTCTGTCACCGGCAGGTTGTCAGGCTGTCCGTAAACTGTGCACGAAGATGAGAAGACAAGCGCCGGAGTGTTGTGGAACTCCATCATCTCAAGCAGGTTAATCAGCGAGACAAAATTGTTTCGGTAGTAATCGAGCGGTTTCCTGACCGACTCACCCACGGCTTTGTATGCCGCGAAATGAATGATTGCATCCACCTTCCCCTCAGCCCTGAAGACCTCGTCAAGCTTCTGTCTGTCACAGATGTCATAATCATAAAACTTCGGCTTGATCCCCGTTATGGAACGGATTCCTTCAAGTACAGAGAGATCAGAGTTGTACAGGTTGTCAATGATTACAACATCAAATCCGCCGGTTATCAGTTCAACGGCAGTATGTGATCCGATATAGCCTGTGCCTCCCGTTACAATTATCTTCCTGCCCATCACAGACTCCAGTAGGTCAGCCACTTCATCCTGTTCCTGAAGAGGCCCTTAAGGTCCACCAGGATCCCTTTCTCATTGAGCAGTTCAAGGAAGTGTTTCTCTTCGAGGTCACGGTACTCCTTATGAGCCACCGCAACTATTATGGCGTCATACTTTCCTTCGGGCTGCTTCTTCAGGTCGATGCCGTATTCGTGCTTCACCTCATCGTGCGATGCACCCGGGTCAATCACATCAACCTCCACTCCGAAGTCGCGCAGCTCGTTGACCACGTCAATCACCTTCGAGTTACGGATATCTGTGACATCCTCCTTGAAAGTCATGCCCATAACAAGCACCCTGGATCTGTCGGGACTCTTATGAGCCGCGATGAGCTTCTTCACAGTCTCCTTGCCGGCGTAGGCTCCCATGCTGTCATTGGTGAACCGGCCTGAGTCTATCATCTGAGGATGGTATCCCATGGCCTTGGCCTTGTATGAGAGGTAATAGGGATCGACACCGATACAGTGACCGCCGACAAGACCGGGGTAGAACTTCAGGAAGTTCCATTTTGTTCCTGCAGCTTCCAGCACCTCGTATGTATTGATTCCCATACGGTTGAAGATGATGGAGAGCTCGTTCATGAAGGCGATGTTTATGTCGCGCTGCGTGTTTTCAATAATTTTGGCAGCCTCTGCCACTTTTATTGATGAGGCGCGGTGCACACCTGCGCCTATTATCATCTCATAGGTTTTTGCAATGTTTTCAGCTGATTCGGCATCGCAGCCGCTGGTCACCTTGACGATCTTGGTCAGGGTGTGGTTTTTGTCTCCCGGGTTGATACGCTCGGGTGAGAATCCCACCTTGAAATCCTCCGGGCATTTCAGTCCGGAATATCTCTCAAGAACCGGGATGCACTCCTCTTCGGTGCAGCCAGGATAAACGGTTGATTCGTAAACAACATAATCGCCCTTCTTGAGGATGCGTCCCACCGTCTCTGAAGCCTTCAGTACGGGTTCAAGGTCAGGCAGGTTATGCCTTGTCACCGGGGTTGGCACGGCGATTATATGAAATGATGCCTCGCGCAGATCTGACGGATCGGCGGTATATTTAATATCCGTTCCGGCAAATGCCTCATGGTCAAGCTCATTACTGGGGTCAATCCCCTTTTTCATCAGCTCAACACGGTCAGGTCTGATGTCAAAACCAACCACGCCGATTTTTCTGGCAAATTCGAGGGCAATCGGAAGACCTACATATCCGAGGCCAATGAGGGAGAGTTTTGTCTCCCTGTTTAAAAGTCTGTTGTACATAATCATTTTTTTATGAGGGGGTGATATTCTCCTGTCAGCACCGAGAGTGCTGAATTTCTTATCTGGTATACTGTTTCGATGCTCTGTCGGGCATCTTCAACGCCGTAACCGTTGCCTTTGAGGATCTCACGGTAGGTTACGGTGTGGAGGTCGGTGAATCCTTCTGAGAATTCAAGCTCCTCTCCGTCAACTGTGATATTTCTGTATGTCCTCTTTCCCTTCTCCTTCACGGGTGCAGGGAGGTCATTGACATCGATGCTAAGGAACCATCTGACCCGGGCGTTTTCGAGCTCAAGATATCCTGAGGCTTTGTCGCGCTGGAGCAGATGCACCCTGTTTGATACAACCGGTCCGAAGATCCAGCCCAGCATGTCAAAGAAGTGGACGCCGATGTTGGTTGCTATGCCGCCCGACTTGTTCACATCGCCTTTCCATGAGATGTGGTACCAGTTTCCGCGGCTGGTGATGTATGTGAGGTCTATGTCGTGCTTCTTGCCGGCTGGAGCGTTCCTGATTTTTTCACGCAGCTCCATAATAACCGGGTGGTACCTGAGTTGCAGGATGTTGAAAATCCTGTGCCCGGTCTCTTTTTCGATCTCCTGAAGTGCATCGATGTTCCACGGGTTGAGCACCACCGGTTTCTCGCAGATGGCGTCGGCCTGATGGCGCAGGGCGAAGCGGATGTGGGAGTCATGCAGGTAGTTTGGGGAGCAGATGCTCACGTAATCGAGCTGCACGCCGCCTCTCTTGAGCTTATCGACATGCCTGTCAAACCTCTCGAACTCAACGAAGAAGTCGCTCTCCGGAAAATAGCTGTCGAGCTTCCCGACGCAGTCGAATTTATCGAGGCTTGCCAGCAGGTGGTTACCGGTGTCTTTAATGGCCTTAAGGTGACGGTCGGCAATATAGCCGGCTATGCCTATGAGACCGAAGTTCTTAGGTGTATTATTCATGAAACTTATTTTACAAAGGCATAAATCTGTTAAATAATTTTTTTCACCTCCCCGTCGGAAAGCCTGTATTTCTGGCCACTCTCAGGGCAGACGGCGATTCCTCCGTCATCGAAGGTGAGCTTGTGTCCGTATTCGGAAACCCATCCTGTCTGCCTTGCGGGGTTACCCACCACGAGGGCAAACGGTTTCACCGGCCTGGTTATAACCGCCCCTGCGCCGATGAGGGCGTATTCGCCTATCTCATTGCCGCACACTATTGTGGCGTTGGCGCCGACAGAGGCTCCGCGTCTGACCAGTGTGGTGACGTACTGGTCGCGCCTGATAATGGCGCTGCGCGGGTTTGTTATGTTTGTAAAAACCATCGACGGTCCGAGGAATACATCGTCCTCACATATAACTCCTGTATATATGGATACATTGTTCTGTACCTTGACATTATTTCCGAGGATTACACCCGGTGAGACAACCACATTCTGGCCCAGGTTACATCGTTCGCCGATGACCGCATCCTTCATGACGTGGCTGAAATGCCATATCTTTGTTCCGCGGCCGAGGGTACATCCTTCGTCAATGACCGCAGTCTCGTGTGCATAGTATTCTTTCTCCATCTTTTTTCAGTTGAATTTCGACCTGATGCAGCCTGTGATGTAGGCAAGCTGCTCATCGTCCATCTCGGTGTGCATGGGCAGTGAGAGCACTTCGCCGGAGAGGCGCGTTGTCACCGGGAAGTCGTCAGGCAGGTAACCCAGGTGGAGGTATGCTTTCTGCAGATGAAGCGGCACCGGGTAGTAGATCATTGCCGGTATCCCTTCGTTCTCAAGGCATTCCCTCAGGTTGTTGCGCTTTTCCCCGTCGATCCTGAGCGTGTACTGGTGGAATATGTGTGTTGAGGCCGGGAATCGCTCCGGGACAGTGATTCCGGGAAGCCCCGACAGCTCCCTGTCATAGATGGCTGCGGCGTTCCTGCGCAGCTCGTTGAATTCGTCGAGGTGACGCAGCTTGACCCTGAGGATGGCTGCCTGGATAGTATCGAGGCGGGAGTTGACCCCTATCGTGTCATGATAGTACCTCACCTTCATGCCGTGGTTTGTAATACTCCTGAGGAGGGCAGCCAGGTCGTCGTCGTCAGTGAAGAGCGCCCCGCCGTCTCCGTAACAGCCAAGGTTCTTCGAAGGGAAGAACGAG